>Ga0209346_1000590_pt1 | contig 28859 bp, 28 predicted proteins | sample AutmiccommunBRH9_FD_187381 | JGI IMG/M metagenome (GOLD analysis project Ga0209346, IMG submission 187381) | Deep subsurface microbial communities from Mt. Terri, Switzerland - Autotrophic microbial communities BRH/9 (SPAdes) (version 2) | ecosystem: Environmental > Aquatic > Deep subsurface >...
TTTGCATCAGCGCTACAATGAATCTACCCTGAAGGTCTATCTTCTGGACGAGGCGATCAAAAAAGCTACCGGAGGTAAAAAGGATATTAAGGATTTTACCAGGGAACTTTATACTCAGGTAAAAGATATCAAAGCTCCTCAGCAATTGACGGAAGAACAGATTGAAACTGCTTTCTCAAAGACGGTAGGACCGGAGAATATTAATCTCTATAGGGAAATCTCCAATTTGAAAGAGTTTGATTCCAAAGACTTCTCAAAACTGTATGAACCATTCAGGTTATATGTGGATAAAATGGCGAATGAATACTTCTGGGGCAGCAGGTTATTATTCCTAAGCTATATGGACATTTGCTCCGCCATGGGAGAGGATTGGCCGCATTTCGGTCTGGCAGAGCATAATGTCAGTGAATCTATGAGGGGGGATGCGTTGAAAGGCTTTAAAGAATATCTTCAAAGTCTGGGTAAAAACGAATTCAGCAAGGAAGACATCATTAAGGCCATGTCAAGCGTCACCGGAAAAGACCATTCGGGATTTTTCGAGTATTGGAACTCCATGGATATTGACCCGGGCACCATTCCTGCCCTAAACAAATGGAACCCTGAAAAAACTGCCGGGTATTCTACAAAATATATCCCTTCAATGAGCATGTTTGCGGAAGATATCCCGGTGGATGGAAAAGCCCTGGTGCTGGATGGCGAACCTGTCAATCAGGAGCCTTCAATGATGGAAGACCGTTCTGTAGGCTATCTGTCTCCCTCCACCATCCAGATTGGTGTGCCCACCGAAGTAAAGCTGGTGATTGTCGATCCCAGATTGGTCTCCGATCATAACTCCGTGCGCATTTCTGTTACATCCGCAAGTGATGGAATCGTTGGAAATATGATACGTGGCGTGCAGGATCATACAACAGTGGCTAATTTTGAATACCAGGGTGTTGTCCGTTCCTTTGAATACGGCTATCTGCCTCTTGAAAAAACGGAATCAGGGTGGGAAGGAACGGTAACCTTGACCCTGCCGGAGGATTTACACAAGGTGCAAATCAGGGCCACTGAAGAGAGTATCTATGATTATACCTTTGCGGTGCGACTGGTAGACCATCCAGTCGAAGACGAGGATAAGCCAGCTCTGGATGAATTGGAGGAAGATAAAAACGCGGCCACGGCTATTTATTACATCATCGGGGGGGTATTGCTGCTTTTAGTTATCGGTGTCTATTATCGGCAGCGCCAAAAAAAAAGATAATCTAAAATGCCATACCATAGATGAATTAACTAAAGACGGTTGGACAAAGGAGGTTTGAATAAAGTGATACTTAATTCAGTAAATTTAATCCAAAAGACTACCACTGGAGATAGCGGGTGGAAACGCTTTATTGCCCTTGCCCTCAGTTTTCTGCTCCTGCTTACCCTTCTCACAGGGTCAATCGTCGCTGCACCTGAGGCGACTGGGCTCATCTTGGACTATCACATTAAGGCGCTGAAGGACGATCATCCCGAGATTATTCTCAGTATCAAGGGGGTGCCGAACGGAACCACGTTGCTGGAGCTTCAGACGAAGAGCTTTAAGGATATCCGTAAGGCCTTTTCCGATTTACAGGTTACATCACCTAGTGGTCAGTCCCTGACGTGGAGCTGGACTGACCGGGGCATCACCGTTGAAAACGGTTCTGTTCGGGACTTTGTGGTGAGCTATACCCTCAACGCCTTGGAGTGGGAAGGAGGTACCAGAAGGGTTAAGTCTATCTATTTCCGGGAAGGGTATCTGTTTTTCGTGGCAGAGGGTATCCTGTTGATGCCTGAAACAGATCCGGAGGGTATCACCGTCCGCTTTACCTTGCCGCCGGGGCAAAAGATGTATTCCAATCTTCCCGAGATGGACGGTATCTTTACGGCTGAGACTAGCCTGTGGGGTAGTCTTCGCTATGACTTCCCCATGGCCTACTTTATGGGCGGCGTACCACTTTATGACGTGGAGCGAACTACACCTTGGGGCGATACGTATCAGATAATCCGCTTTGAGCGGGACCCAATCAACTGGTTCCCTTCTTGGGGTACTACCCCCTGGGAAGAAGCGGATCGTTACCTCGATACCTATCAGCAGTATTGGGACTATATACAGCAAAATATACTACCGCCTTTACCGAACCATAAGGTGCTGTTTGCCGATCGGAGCCATAATCCCGGCGCAGGCATCAATGATGTGGGGATCAACACCGACTGGTACCACTTCATGCAGTATTATGGTAGTGATCATGATGCCGATATAGCCCACCACATCATACACTCTTGGGCATTTCAGTGGACAAATAGCAAGCTGGTATTCAATTTCTATTCACTCGGCGAGATGTTCAGGGAGGGTCTCCCGACCTACTACGAGCATACCCTGCCGGCTATCGTCAGGGAATGGGATTGGGCGCCGGGCAAACTTTTCGAATTCTGGGTGCTAGAGCAGCGGGGCACCCTAGCGGGTATCCAGCAAAACTATTACCACCAGACCTACAACCAATCCGGCCTGCGCCTTTATTTGCTGGACCAATACATCCGGCGTACCACCGGCAAGGATCTTTCAGCCCTGACTTATGCCCTCTGGGATGAGGTGAAAGATCTCAAGGCGCCACGATACATCACCGATGGGGAGATCCGGCATGCCTTTGCCAATGTAGTGGGAAATCAAAACGTGAACGTCATTGATCAGATTGCTACCCAAACCGAGTTCTCCCGGTCCGATTTCGCCGCATTGGAGCCAGCATTTAAGCTCTACGTGGACCACTGGGCACAGGAAGCCTTCTGGGATAAACCCCTTCTCTTCCTGATCTACCTGGAAATGGCCGCTACCTTCGGTGATGTCTGGCCACACTACGCCACCAGCCCACATGAGATACAGGGTATGGGTAGTGAGGCAATGCGTCAGTTCAAGGAGGCTCTCAGTCCCCTAGCTGACGATGGTCTCACCAAGGCGGAGGTGCTGGCAGGGCTTTCTCAGGTGACTGGTCAACAGCACAACGACTTCTTCGAGTTCTGGGCAGACCTTGGCTATGACTTGGATCCGAACTCACTCCTGCCTTTCAGCACATGGGCTCCAGAGGATAGCGGCGAGTCCGAACTTATTATCCAGTGGAATGTTGGCGGTACCCTCCAGACGGAGCACTACCTGAGCGGTCTGCCCCAGCAGGCAATCGCAGTACTGGACGAACCGGCACCGACGGATACCATAGAGATCGAGGTGGCACTACGTAGCTTCGAGGGCTTTCCGTCGGTGGCGGAAGCTGAGAAAGCCCTGTCCGGACCGAATGTCGATTTCCAGTGGAGCTTCGAGCAGAAGTACGGCGACCTCTACAAAACTTCCGGTATTTTCAAGGTGCGGACCGATGATCCCGAGCGACGCAAATTTAGCTTTACCCTGAACCTACCCGCCTTTGCCTATCATCCCCGGTTTACAGTTGCTACCGGGCGTGATGTGAACGGAGAAGTGATCTGGGACAGCCGCTATCCGTACCCGCCGGATCTCTATTTTCTTCACTCCTTCGATCCGGTTACCTTCACCGCCACCCTAGAAGGCGCGAGCCTGCACTTGGGAACCGTATCACTGGAGGATGCCTACTTCCAGGTGGCCGACATCAAGTCCAAACCGGGTGAGACAGTCACCTTGTCAGCAGGCACCGGGCAGACCATTCAGGTGGATCTGTACGACAAATACGACTTTCTCCGCGGCCGCCAGACCGTCACCTATATGACGTCTCAAGTGCCTGCAGAGGATGCAGTCGGTGATGACATTACGTTGAGTCAAGGTGTTATAGCTATCCCTACTAAATCTACTGTACTTGTCAACGGTATAAAGGTAGCATTTGAAGCCTACAACATTGGAGGAAACAACTACTTCAAGCTGCGCGACTTGGCAAAAGCCATTATTGGTACTCAGAAGCAATTTGATATCGGTTGGGATGGTGCGGCAAATGCCATAAGCATCACTACAGGCAAGCCGTATACAACGGTAGGTGGAGAACTCGCAGTTTCCAGCAGTCCTGCTAACAAAACTGCAACTGCAACAAGCTCAAAAATCTACCTGAACGGAAAAGAAGTACAGTTTACCGCCTATAATATTGGCGGCAACAATTACTTCAAGTTGCGGGATGTTGCTGCCGCCATCAATTTTTCTGTTACTTGGGATAGTAAAACAAGTACTATCGGAATTGATACATCCACAGGCTATGTTGCGCCATAGCAGAAACGCATGAAAATCAAGAAGCTTTAACTGATTCTTAGGGATAAAGCGGTTTGTGGGGAAAAATCCTACGACCGCTTCTTTCTTTTTACGCTACTAATAAATCGGGCTGTACAACATCTGTTTCGATTTATAAACTCTAGTTCAGTTTAAAAAAGTGCCTGCTTCCAGTAGGGTAAAACCCTTGGAGGTAGGCACCTTTATTAGGCGAAGAAATTCCTATGCAATGTTATTCATTCACGTATATTATTCAGCTATAACTTTTTCAGCAAGATCTGTCATGGTTACGAATTGTGGTGGATTATCGAAATGTTTCTTCACTGCACAAAGCTCCATGCTTCTGACAATACCAGCTTCATATTTTTTTGGAAAACCTTTAGGTGTATTTAGTTTCAGAGTAACTTTTGTAATCAAGCCAGTTCTCTGATCACTTTCAAGACCCATATCGATGGACATGCCTTCTGTATCAATACCTCGCATTTGGCAGAAACCTAATGCGTAGATGCCTGCACAAGTTCCTATTGATGACAGGAACACGGCAAATGGCGTTGGGGCACTGCCTTCTCCACCACCATGAGTCGGCTGGTCTGTTTCTACTGTATATTCACCAATATGCGCATACACTTTTTTCCCACCTGGAAAACTTACTTTAATCATTTCCATACCTCCAATATTGTTTTACACTATAAAAATAATAATATATATTTTAATCTTTATCAAGTTGTAATATTTCTTTTATGATATATATTCTTGTTTAAGTGTATAAAAATGAATTCCTAATGGATACTGCTTCTATTGATTCACAACTACCACTGTCAAAAAAGCAGTTGCAGAAAACTCAAATCGTCTATGAGGACAATTTCACGGTGGAATTCAAGTCCGGTGTGACGGTTGATATTGAAGGATAATGAATATTTGAGGCACCTTATGATCGAATCTTTAAGGTGCCTTGTTGTAGCCGTTGCATTTACATCATAATCGATTGCAGTTGCATAAATATCGGTAATTTTTTGATAGAATTTCCGTTCGCTCAAACGTATTTCTCGAATTCGCTGGAGCTGTTCTTCAAAATATTGCTCTGTTAGAATAGACCCACCATTTTTCAAGCGCTCATCGTCCATAGCAAATCCTTTTATTGTGTAATCCTTCACGATATGATTTGCCCATTTATGGAATTGTACAGCCTAACGAATGCAGTCAATATATTAACACAATTGAAAAGCCACCGGATGTCATCTAAGCACTCAATGGCTAAAAATATTGATATTACTATGTTTTATCGTCTTTCTAACAGTGCGACACTTTCCACATGCCTTGAGTAGACAAAAATGATGTCGTGAAGACCTAGTGAGGCCTTGGCGGACGGATAGATCGCATTATTCTATACATCCGCCCTGCCGTCATGGGTTGCCGAACGCACAAATCTGTTATTCATCTGTTCTGTCTACAAGATATTCCAAAAGTTACTCTTTTTCAGGTACCCATGAGAAGAGATAGCGCAGATCCTTCGGAGCGGCAATATCTAAATTCACCAGCTTTTCAAATTTTCCGGATAGATCCTTCTCTAGCACTGCCAGATGAAAATGGCTTGCGCCGATGCCAACGTCTACCCTCTGAATGATAACAAGGTTCTCATCACTGTTACCTGGATCTATTTCAGCGTAAAAATGATAAGCGCCATTCGATTGCACAACCCTCCACGGCTGTTTATTAGTAGCCGAAGGCGCTAAACGCAGCATCTCCAATGGGAAAGCATATGCCTTTGCATCCATTTCCGTCAAAGGGGTTTTAAAATCGTTTTTGAAAAATAGGGTGTTCCAAGGTTTTCGTTGATTCGATTTCAAGGTCATACGAAAAAGAGACTCTGTCAGACTTTTTTTCTCAGCCGGATATCCTATGGGTGAAATAGCAGGAAACAACTCACTCTCTTTAACTCCAATAGCAGTAGTAAACGCACTGCGGTTAAAGGTTGCGGCAAGCCAGCAGGTTCCAATTCCCAAATGTGTTGCGTATAACACTAGCTTCTCAAAATCATAACCAACTGCCTCAAGCGCAAGCTCGCCAGCCGCCACGGTCACACCGATAAAAACCTTGGTCCCTTTAATAACGCCATAAGTTCCAAGCTTCTGTGAATTCTGCGTATTTTTCGTTTCCAACAGGTGAAAAGACACATGGGTTTCAAAAGGGTTTGATAAAGAGTTGGCATATGCCATGAGCTTTTCTTTATCTTCCTCAGAGATAGGTCTTTCTTGATATGTCCTTACACTATACCGTTGCTTAATGGTTTGCTCTACAGGAAAATCCATTTTCATATTAATTTACCTCCATATAAAATCATTATTTTTGTCTTAGTAGTTAGTTGTTCTTTCATATCATGTCATGTAGTATAACGATAAATATGCTGAACGAACTGAATGAATAATTTAATTATTCAAAAGTAACTACAACTTTACCCTGTGCATGACCTTGGGCAACTTTATCTAAAGCTTGGCTTATTTGTGCAAAGTCATAGACTGAATCAAGCGTTGGCTTGATTTTGTTGCTTTCTAAAATATTAGCCACCTTTTGTAATTGTTCTCCATTGGCTTTTACAAAGAAGAAATGATATTCCTTTCGTTGTTTAGCCGCCATTCGATCATATTTACCGCCTGCTAATTTAAATAACACTTTCTTCCAAAATGGGAAGCTATATTCTACAGCAAAACGATAATTAGGCACACCTTTTAATGACACTAACTTACCATATGGCTTTAATATCTTTAATTCTTGCGCTATATCCTTTGGACCCAAAGTATCCATTACATAATTGATATTAGATAAAACCTCCGCATAATTTTGTTCTTTATAATTAATGAATTGATCTACACCCATAGCCAGCATACGTTCACGTCCGCTCTCACTACCGCTTGTGATAACATATAAGCCCATTTGCTTAGCGATTGGGATAACCATTGCGCCTAAACCACCTGTCCCTCCAGGCAAGAACACACTTTGTCCCGCTTGAGCTCTTAATACATCATTTAAGGCTTGATAGCCCGTTAATCCTGTTAAAGGCACTGCTGCAGCTTCAACATAGGTCAAATGAGTTGGTATTAAAGCAATCGCTTTGGCATCAACAGCTACATACTCAGCAAAAGCACCAATACAACTTATTGGTAATCGTGTCATAATTTTATCGCCAATCTTATATTTTTTAACTTTCTTCCCTACTTTTTCAATAACACCCGCTAATTCATTTCCTAATGTTAATGGAAATTTATAATCTTGTACCAAACGAATACTTCCATTAGCAATTAAAATGTCAACTGGGTTAACCCCTGCTGCTTTTACTTTTACTAACACTTCATTATCCTTGATTTCTGGTATAACAACCTCAACAATTGTTAAATTGATATCCTTTGAATACTTTGTAATTTGAGCAGCTTTCATATCTTTCCTCTTTTCTAAGCATTTTTTAAGACGCTTAATGTCATATCAATAATTGGTTGTAATTTTTGTTGCTCTTCGGTTGTTTTTAATTGAACTCGGATACCGATAAGTGCATTGTGAATAAACTTCGTTGTTACCGCTAAATCTAATTGCGATGAAAATTCACCTTTTGTTTGACCTTGTTGCAATAATTGATAAATTACTTTTTCTGTTTCATCAAAATTAGTGCGTACAGTTTGTGCTATGACTTCATCATGCAGTGATAATTCTACAGCTGTGTTAACAACTAGACATCCTTTTGCCTGCTCTTCATTGCTAAACCTCGAAAATTCAAATAAAGCTTTAATTTTATCTAATGCACTTTCTTTATTAGCAATGTGTTGCAACATTTGTTGACCGATTGAAGTTTTATAATATTCTAATACTTTGATGAATAGCTCGTGCTTATTACCAAAAGTGTCATAAATACTTTTACGATGAACACCCATATGATTAACTAAATCATCCATTGATGTTTTTTCATAGCCTTGTACCCAAAACAATTGCATTGCTTGTTTCAATGCTTCGACTTCATCAAATTCACGTTTTCTAGCCATGGCAACCTCTTTCTTGTTACTTTATATGATTTTTCACATTTAAGAACGTTCATTCTTTAATCAATGTGGGTTTAGTATACCAATTGAAGAACGATTGGTCAAGTATATTTTCCAAAATAAACTGTATTACACTAATAGAAACTACTATGCTGTGTTTTCAGATATCTTAATGGAATATCATAACCATACATCTCACACTATTCTGTTATGTGGGTTATAATCTGAATAAGCTGCTTACTAAAATAGACTTAATAAGCACCTTCATCCGGTAAAATAAAGTGTATAAAATGCCATCAGGACAGTCAATTGTATATGTCCTATTTTTGTGCCGAGAAAGAGAAAAAGCGTGCTATAAAACCAATAAGAAATTAGTTTTGCAACACCCCCCCCTTAGTCTGCTTAACAAACTGGAATTTGATGAATATTTTACTTATTGATGTTTATATATTCAATATATTCATTCCCCCACTCACCTAATGCGTTCAAAACTTTCTCGAACTTTTTGCCAATATCACTAAGAGAGTATTCAACCTTTGGTGGGATTTGAGAATATTCTTTTCTTATAACTAATCCTTCGTCTTCCAATGCTTTCAACTGGCGTGATAGAGTTGTATGCGTCATTTCTTCCGGCATACGCCTTTGCAACTCATTAAAACGAATAAAATCTTCCGTCGAAAGCAAATATAAAATGTACATTGACCATTTTCCTGTTAGCACTTTTTGTGATGTTACATATGGACATTTTCCAAACAGTTCTTTTTTCGGCATATTGGTATCCTTTCTGATACTGGTATCATAAAATATCGTACTTGTTTTTTATTTCTCACATTATATAATAGTCCTGTAATCAAATCAAGTTTCAAAATCGAAAGGAGTAAATTCAAATGAATGAAGTATTAGATTATTTAAAATCCTGCGGAACATTTTATCTTGCTACGGCAGAAGGCGATCAGCCTCATGTACGCCCGTTTGGCGCCGTTTGCGGATTTGAAGGAAAACTCTACCTCGTTACCAATAACCAGAAAAAAGTATATGCTCAAATGGATAACATTCCCAAAATCGAGATCTGTGGTATGCACAAGGGAACATGGATTCGTGTACAAGCTGAGGCAGTCCACGATTCTCGTCGTGAAGCCCGTGTTGCTATGATGGAAGACAATAAAGCCTCCCTATCAAGCATGTATACCGTTGATGATAACTTAATGGAAGTTCTTTACCTGAAGAATGCAACTGCAACGATTTATTCCTTCACATCAGAGCCGGAGGTCATTACATTCTAATTTGCATTGCAGTAACCATAAAATAAAAAACAAGGAATTTTCAACGGATTTTTATCTAACTCTCACTCTGTTGTGTCCGTCAAACTTAGAATGACTCTAGTAAATATGTTTCCACATACAAATGCCCTTGAGTGTTGTTTGATGTACTCAAGGGCTTCAATCCATTGATTTAACTCACTTATACCATTTTCCGTAGTCCCACCACGCACTCAACGTGCCTTGAGTAGACAATAATGTGTCGTCAGAACCCAGCGGGGTCTTGGCGGCAGGTTTATAATCAAAACAAATATGTGCTTACTTTCGGTTCTCAATTTCCTGTACCTTTGATGCTGTTAAGCTACTGGATTGAGTAAACTGCTTTGGGGTAACACCAAAAGTCTCCTTGAATATTTTAGTGAAATGGCTCTGGTCATAGAACCCTACTTCCAGAGCTGCTTCTGTAATACTCATCCCATTTTCGAGCAAGCATTTTGCCTTATTCACACGAACCATGATTTGCCACGAGTGAGGTGTGGTGTTGAAATGTCTGCCAAACCGACGGATTAAGGTATAACGGTCTATTCCGGCTTTTTGAGCCAATTCGTCCAATGCAATAGTTTCATTAAAACGAGTTCGAATTTCTTCACATATACCCTCCATCAGTGGTTCTTCAGAGTCAAAGTCTGACCGTTCTATGTCTTGAATAACAGGCTGCGAAAATGCTGCTTCTGCAAGCAGGACTATATTTTCCTCTGCTTCTTCCATGTTCTCACAAACCTGTTTAAAATAAAGCTCTAATCGATGAAACTCTTCATTCTGCAAATCCCGTATGGCAAACGCAGGAATCGCCTTCATATCAAATCCTGCTGCTTGAATCCATGCAGCAGTAACATGCAGCATATAAAAACTCCACTCAGCTACGCATTCAGGACAACACTGATGAACCACACTTGGTCCGATAACAACTAATTGTCCCTTACTTATGTGGAATTCCTCATCAACAAACCGAAAAAGGCTTTCGCCTCCGGTTACCAACGCAACAGAATACTCCTCATGTGCATGCTTACGGAACGCATGCGACTGACCTTTGCAGTGTTTAAAATAATATGACTTTCCTTCAGCATCACGATAATATCTTACGAAACCCATTTAATTCTCCATTCTATTTACGCCCATCACCGCAGCAGTTTCATTTGTCCACATAGCCGGTTAACCATCTTCTTAGGTCCATAAAGACACAATCCCAAGTAATCCAATTCATTTCCTGGCTTTTGCATAATCCGTTCACAATACATATCGTATGAATGGCATTGCTGTGCTGTTGTACTAAACCCAATCACTAATAATTCCTTGCTTTCTTTCATAGCTGTTACATATAGCGATTTCAGGGTATCCCTATCTACTGCCAATACCGGAATAGGCACCGCTGTAATACCCTTATGTATTGCACCGTCGGAATCTGCTACATCGGGGCCAATCAGGCCCGGTACATGGTTTCCCAAACTCAACCCCAAAGCAGCTGCCATATTCGCAAGCAAACCTGTTGGTAAAGCTTCATCAAGAATCATCACGCATTTCAATTACATCACCTCCATCTTCATTGTAGAAAATGGAATGACTTATGTATTGTAAAAAATTGAAGTGAAGTCTTCTATAAAATATATCCTTTGGTTATTACCATGGTAAAGCAATCATAAATACTTTTTTACTAATAGCTTTGTACACATATAATTATAGCAGTTTTAATAAGCTAATAAAGCCTATTAAAACTGCTATTACGTGACGGTCCAAATCTACTCCCGAACCACCAGCGCTACGACTTCGCAGTGCACTGTCTGCGGGAACATATCCACAGGCTGAACCTCTTGTACCCAACAACTTAAAAAACAAAGGGGTGCGACGTTAAAAATTGGTTAGGAACCGGTAGATTTATAGTGCCTTAATCCAAATTTCCAAAAAATATAGCTCGGAATAAGAAATAATGCTCCAATCAGCGGTACAAAGATAAAAAATTTATTGTTGGTCTTCCCAATTAAATATGTAAGCGGATAGTATTGTACAAGAGCAAGAGGAATAATGTAAGTGAAAAATTTCAAAACACCCTCACCGTAGATTAATATTGGATATCTCCCGAATTCTCGCCCGCCATCTGTAAATATATTCATAAATTCCAACCCCTCGATGGTAAAAAAACAAAGGCTGGCATAAATCACAAAAAGTCCGGCAAAAAGGCCGATACCTCCGATTATCATAAAAACAAGTGTAGTTATTTTATCAAAAGTCCAAACAACTTCACTTGCCGGAATCGCATAGAAAAAAATTATAACAGCTTGTAAAAACCGTCCGATCCGTGTAAATTCTATCTTTGAGCCAAGCACCTGAAAGATTTCATTCCTTGGACGAACCATAATTCTGTCAAACTCTCCATTGGAAATGGTTCCACTGAATGTATCAAATCCACGGAAGAAACCTTCTGCTATCGAAAAGGAAGTCAACACAATAGCAAAGCAAAGTAAAACTTCACTATAAGAAAAACCTTCAACTTCATTGAATCGTTGAAACATAAAGTAAATACCAATAAACATCGAAAATGACACTAAAAACTGTCCAATAACAGTCATAAAAAACGAAGATTTATACTGCATTTGTGACCGTAGGATAATTGAAAAGTATCTAAGATATAATTTCATCTTCAGCCTCCTTGCACAACTACTTTTTTCAAAGCTTTTTTCATAAGTAGCTTCCCGAATACAACCAAGGCAGTTAACCAAAACATCTGCAAGAAAATACTAAAAATCGCATCTTGGCTAGCTATATTTCCCGTGTAAATTAAAAACGGCGTGTTTTGCATCGAAGCAAAAGGTAGTAATTCAAATATTCTTCTTATCCCACTCGGCAAAAATGGTAATGGAATAACTGCTCCGGAAAATAACTCTACTACCGAGACCGACAGTATTCGTATTCCCATAGGTGAAACAGAATAGAATGCAGAAATGTAGATAAGCATATTAAAAGCAACCAAAACACCAAAACCTAGCGTTATGGAAATTATAAATAATAATGTAGCTACCCTGGTTACCGGGACTGATATTCCAAAAGGTGATGGTAAAACTGCCGCGACGATTAAAATTGGTATTGAACGTAATACTGTTTTTGAGAGTCTATTAGATACATTTCTTACAAACCACATATCATAGACATTTATAGGTCTGCAAAGCTCATAAGCTATATTTCCGCTTGTAATGGCACTAAAAATTTCATTTTCAAAAAGCCATGCCATAAACAATGCCAAGAATGCTTGTTGTAACCAAATATATGAGCTAAGCTGTTCAAAACTCATCGGAAAGGCATTCTTCCCACTTCTATAAAAAGCCCAAAACATCAAGAGCGTCATGAATCCCCAAGCAAACTGAGTTGCTATCCCTGCATATGCAGCCGCACGATATTGCAGGCCATTGGTAAAGCGTATCCGAAAAAACGAGATATATTTCCTCATATTTGATACTCTTTATAAAGAGATACAACCATTTCTTCAGCTGTAGTTCCCGCTACCGAAATATCTGTAACCTCAAGATTTTTTGAAAGCTCTGCGATGGCCTGTGATACAGAGATTACGTTCGTGTCTAGAGCAATAACTGCCCTGCCATGTAAACTTTCTACTAGTGTTAATCCTTCAGATAATGAAAGAGTTCCCCCTGCATATTCAACTGTTATTTTCTTTTGTTCAGTGTATTGCTTTTTTAGAGTATTCAAATCACCATCAAGCAAGATTTTCCCTTTTCCAATAAGAATAATCCTCTTTGTTAATGCTTCAATATCTTGCATATCATGAGTTGTCAAAATGACTGTAGTTTTTTCTTCTTTATTTATTTTGGAAATAAAATCCCGAACGGCAATTTTTGAAACAGCATCAAGTCCAATGGTTGGCTCATCTAAAAAAAGGATTCGCGGATTATGTAGAAGTGAAGCAGCAATTTCACAACGCATACGTTGACCGAGTGATAGTTGTCTTGCAGGAGTTTTAATAATCGTTTCGATATTGAGTAAAGAAGTAAGCTTGTCTAAGTTTTCTTTATATGTTTTTTCATCTATTCTATAAATGTCCCGAAGTAATTCAAAACTATCAACAACAGGCACATCCCACCAAAGTTGAGACCGTTGACCAAATACTACGCCTATCTCTTTTACATGCTCAATTCTATCTTTCCAGGGGATCCTACCATTTATTCTACATGCCCCACTTTCCGGCACTAAAATTCCGCACATAATCTTAATAGTACTACTTTTCCCTGCTCCATTCGGTCCAATATAACCGACCATTTCGCCTTCATTTATTTTGAAAGAGACATTATCAAGCGCTTTTATGTATTCATACTCTTTATGAAACAGAGCTCTTACAGCTTCTGAAAAACCGGCATTCCTTCTTGCTACCTTAAAGGTTTTAGAAACATTCTGAAGCTCAATCACAATTTTGCCCCCTCCCCAAATTATGCTACCATTAAAGGCTTAAATATTTATCTGAGCAGAAAATTTTACCACAAATATATCATTATTTCAATATATGAGAAAGAAAAAATCTTTATCATAAATACCTTCAATAAATAAAAAAATACGCCAAACCATCTGGTTTAGCGGCTTTATACACAAAGCATTATTTCAATTCATTTAATTGCTTTGTTAAACTATATGGAATTATTTGATTTGGCATTGTGTCTATATAGGCTTTTTCCTTATGCATATACTCAATGATCTCTTTTGATTTAAAACTTTTAAAAGTTGTAGCAACTGCTTCAAGAACACTCAATTCTTCTAGTGTGAAATTAGAAATATTGACTTCTTTATTTGGCTGAATTCTGTAGCTTATATCATCGTAGATTAATTCCTCAACAACTTTTACTGTTGGTAATGCAATTATTTCCTCATATGCAACGGGCAATGCTCCAAGTGGCATATGTTTATATACTAATCCCGTCATTGATTTGCTATGTCTTCCAAAGAAGATTGCATCGGCATACCACAAAAGTTTCATCAGCTTTACCTTATAAAGGTTATCAACAAATTGTGAAAAATAACCTATAACATTAGCGACTTTTTCGATGTCCAAAATTTTATATCCATTTAGGTCATTCTCTTCTGCAAAATTTACATAGAGGACATTGATTTCTTGTTTTTTTAAATAGAGATTTCCAACCTCTTCAACCTTATTTGCAATACTATTTCGAATCCGAGCATACCTTTCTGATGCAAATCTACCCTTATGTTTATCAAGGCACTCTAAAGCGAACATTGGATTTTCATTAACCATCCGCATAATACTGTCATAAGTTTCATCTTGTATCGTTTTACTTTCGTATCTTGTTACTGTGACATCACCCCAACCAAGCATTGCAGAAAAATCACTCTGTGTTAATCCGTAGACATTTCTAATATTAACAATTTCGTCAGAAGTTAATAAACCATTCTTTTGACGATAGGAATTCCTTGCTCGAAGCAAATTTTCATCCATCAAACCAGCAGGAACAAATTCATTTTCATCTTCATCACTTAATGGACATAAAAAGTAAATTTCTTCATAGTCAACCGTTTCATCCTTTACGATGGACTGAGTCAGTCTTTTCCTTTGTTCTAAAGAATGAATTTTGTTACACAAAGGACAATCCATATCAACCATACTAATTAGATAATCTTTATTCATATCCAAACTCTCCTTTCGTTCCAATTTAGGCATAAGGTCTTTGGGGCGGTAATGGAAATCTAGCAAAATGAAACGAAACACAAAATACTTTACAGTTTTCCCTATCCCTTATCTTCGTTTTAACATATACTTCCCGATTCTTTATTGTTTTTCCAAATGCGAAAAAGGGAGGCAAGCTATTATCTTTATCGTCAATAAAAGTTTCTATATACTCACTTACATCTTATGCCAGAAGCTGGTTTTTGACATCACTCCTGTCAAACTCAAGTGCCTGCATTGTGTTAAATGTTGTATATGGATCTGTTGGCAATTCGTTTTTAAAAGTATGTCCAAAAGGGAGCTCAACCTTCAGATAATCTTTAACGATATCAAGGCTCGTAGTACCATTTATAATAAAAGTATTTTCATCCAGCTTTTCAATGTCTCTTTCTACCTCATCATCTTCATCAAAGATGTTTCCAACAATTTCTTCTATCAGGTCCTCTAAAGTAACAATTCCTGCTGTCCCTCCATATTCATCAATGATAATAGCAAAATGGGTTTTATTATGCTGGAGTTCCTTAAACAATTCATCCGTCCTTTTTGAAGCAGGTACGAAATAAGGTTGTCTTATGATCTCTCTGAAATTAAAATTCTCTTTGTTGCCGTCCTCAGATAAATATTCAATAAGATACTTAGAATGCATCACGCCAATAAAGTTATCAATATTATCTTCATAAACCGGTACCCTCGAATACTTTTCCCGGGTGATAAAAATAAAATCTCGGTAAGCAAATCTACCATCCTCCATGTTTATATTCTCGGTAATAAAAAAAGGGCATCCATCCCTCTCTTACCCCAAACTCTATAGAAAATTCCCATTATTTTTACTATAATTTACTACATTACTTTACATCCTGTCAATTACAACACTTTTGATTTTTTCGTCCTTGCTTTTGTTTCAAAGTTATTGGTCCCCGGAAAACCACAATTTGAAAAAAAAACCGACATTCTGATTTATGAATGCCAGTTTTTTTAATGAAATTGATTCTAACAACTAAATTTTAAAATCCTTAACTAATTTATTTAAGTTTTCCGCCAGTTTTGCAAGTTCCTCACTTGTACTGCTTAACTCTTGCATTGTCGCATTTTGTTGTTCAGCACTAGATGCAATGCTATTTGTACTTTCTGTTGATTCGTTTATTACCTTTGTAATACTTTCTATTGCCTGAGCTACTTGTTCTATTGCTGATGATTGTTGCTCTGCAGATAATGCGATATTATCCATTAAATTATCTAACTCCACAACCTCTTCTTCTATTTTATGTAAATCTTGATAAACTTCATCAGATAGTTTTGTTCCCTCGCTTACCAGATTTGCCCCAATCTGAACCTTTTCAACAGCCATTCCGGTACCTTTTTGGATATTATCAACTAAGCTACTTATTTCACCAATAGCATTACTGCTTTCTTCAGCCAATTTTCTTACTTCATCTGCTACAACAGCAAAACCGGCACCATGTACACCAGCTCTTGCTGCCTCAATAGCTGCATTTAATGCTAACAAGTTAGTCTGATCGGCAATATTATATATTGTCTCAGTTATTACTCCGATTTTTTCCGATGAGTGACGTAAGTTTTGGATCGCTTCAACAATTTCTTTAAAGCCGCTTTCGATATCATTCATCGAATTAAGATTTCGCTTTACATTCTCTTTTCCCTTTGCTGATAATTGTTTAGCTTTCTTACTTTTATTAGCTCCGTTTAAAGCCCGTTCTGATACTTCTTTGGCACTTTCAGCCACTTGAATAGTCGCTGAGCTGGTTTCCTGAGTACTAGCAGCGTTCTGCTGCATCCCATAGGATATTTCCTGAACAGCACTTGTTACTTCCTGCATTCCTGCCGAACTTTCTTCAGACGATGCAGACAACTCTTCTGAAGCCTGACAAACATTTTCTGCAGATTCCAATACTTTCTTCACTATCTTCCTTTGTTCAGCCATCATGCTGTTAAAAGCATTTCCTAAAACAGCAATTTCATCTTTTCCTTTCACTTCTACCTTTGCAGTTAGATCTCGCTGAGCACCTTTTCTCATTTCTTCAACCAGCTTTGTAACCGGCTTAACTATATTACCACTAATTATAAACGCAATTATTAAGGAAAGGATAATACCTCCCAAAGTTATTCCTATTGTAATATTACGAATTTTATAAGCTGCTAACATATATTCATCTACAGGAATCGTAATACCAACTGACCATTTATCTACAGGTCCGTATGCAAGCATTTTGTATATGCCCTCGTAAGTATAAAAACCTTTATCAGATTTACCTTCTGTCATCTCAGTTACAATTGCTTTTAATTCCGCATTTTCAGTATCTAAGAGATTTTCGTTTAATGTTTTTTCTTTGATAGGATGTGCCAAAACTAATCCATCAGAATTAATCATATAGGCATAACCGGTTTCTCCCGGTTTTACTTGATCAGTTAATTGTGTAAAAATCTCAAATTTTACTACTACAGCTAAAACCAATTCACCATCTGTACCCTTTACCGGCATACCGAAAGCAACAATTGGCTTACCAGATAATTTTGATTTTAGTACTTCACTCCATGACTGTTCTCCTGCTAAAGCTTCTTTTACATAGAACCGATCTGACAAATCAAGACCTATGTTGCTGCCTCCCGAACCATCAACAATTGCTTTACCTTCGTTAGTGATTAACAGAAAATCTTCTACCATTTCACTTAAGGCTTCCCTGCTATTATTTAAGAGATTAGCAGCTTTCAGTTCTGCTTCTTGAGACATTTCTGCATTTTTAATTTCGTCTAGATTAGCCAGAATACTAATATTTTTTTCTATTTCTTTTCTTTTCACAAATATATCATTCTGAAGCCCTTTTAGTTCTTTTTCTAATTGATCCTCTGCCTGCTTCTGTAATGCAGTCGCAGAATTGTTATAAGCAAAGTATCCTAAAATTGCTAATGGTATTGTGATTAAAAGCACAAATGAAATTAATAGCTTTGCCCTAAGTCTCATATTTACTAATTCACCCTTTCAAAGTATATTGTCGAAATTTCAATAAGGCTGTCTTCAAAGAAAAAAACCAATGACTAATTGTTTTAATAGCCATGGCTCCCTATAACTTCAATAACTAATATATAGGTCTTCCATAAAGTAATAAATAACCATTATCATTTTAAATTAATTATATCCACGTTAAAAAAATATGTCCATAGCTCATAAAAAAAACTTTGTGTCTATCCTGTGAAAATAAACTTTAGTAACTTGGCTGCTAAACAACTTAGTTCCATCATCGAAACAAATATTTTAACCTTCATTAAAACTAATGAAGTAAATTCATCTGTAGAGGTTAACAGTGATGAATTAGATGAATTGCAGATAATTTACAGCTATTTGAATAGCAGTAATTGCAAATATGTTACAATTCCTGAGAGTTGGCTAGAAAATGAAGTCCCTTTTCATCTAGACGAAACCATTAGTGAATTATTGCTGCGACCCTTTTAAATGCAAAAAAAACCCACAGTATCACAATTATGTGATTCCGCGGGGTAACTATCCGCTTGTAGGGCTATTATATCCCCATGTAGCTCAACAATACTACATTCCGATGTATTTCACATATTCAGGTACAACCTCAGCAGGACTTCCATTAAAAACAATAATTTTCATACTTAAAACTCCTCTATATTAACTGATAAAATAATCCGTGCCTTGTACAGTACCAAATAAGCATTCCATGACCTCTTTTGGGTATCCTAAGCTGCATATCCCATTCGGGATATTGCTTGATAATCTGCACACGATCGCCGGTTGCAAATGCGACAAAGGATATATAGTGCTCTTTGTTCATTGGATGAGCCGCTGTGATATACCAGTCCCCTTCGATTACTTCGACAGTAAGCTTCTCATTTTCTTCGGCTTTTTGCATTTGTTGCTGATCAATTTTTCTGCCACAGCAGGATACTTCAGCTTCACCTGTGCAAAGTGAAATGTTATGACAGACAGGGCAGACATAATATTTTGATTTTTTCATATTTCCTCCCACAAAGTCATTGGGTGCTAAATCACCGCTTAATAGTTTACCGATATCAACTTCAAGGAGATCGGATAGTTCTGAGAGCAGAGAAACATCGGGACAGCCTAAACCACGTTCCCATTTCGAAACGGTTTTATCGCTGATATTCATTTGATCCGCAAGCTGTTTTTGCGTCATTTCTTTTTCTGTACGTAATTTACGAATAATGCTGCCAACATTAATATTTTGCATTCTCTCTACCTCCCTGTATTAATTGTAGTGAATCAACTGGAGTTTTTCAATCAACGCTCCGTAGAGTAATGTGTTTACTAGACGACTGAACTTGCTAAACAGCTAAATTGTAACCCCGAAGCATTAGAACGTTATTTATCTGCACTTTGTACTTTAGGACTGCTAAGCCTAAAGGAGAATATCTTCTATCACACTAATATCTCTTTGAATGTGCAATTGAACGGCTTAAACCTGATGGATTCCTGATGATACATGATTTCTTCTTTGAACATTATCCTCAAACAATGGTAAGGTTTTTGCAGGTGACTTAATAATAAAAGAAATAAAAGACCGCGGTCTTCAAGTGTCTAAGCTTATTCCCTTGGAGACAGATACGGCTGTTATTATTGCCTCAAATGATCAAGGAAAACTATAGGGACTGTATCCTTTTTTTGATAATAATCGGCAAGCAACTGCATAGTTAATGCTGTTAGCAGCCCTAAATGCAAGCCCTAATAATACCCATAAGAAAATAGGAAGGTGTAGATAAGCCAGGATAATACTGTCTTTCTGCTCTAGCGGCAGCATATTAAGATAAAATCCGGAGATTAGGAATAACGATGCAAGGGTGTAAAGAATATTTTTTCTTGGGGTATTATTGTATACAAAATAGGCGGCAGTAAATGGTAAATTCCAAAAACAAGGTTAATAGGGGTTATTGCTTGCAATTCAGCAAAATGCAAAATTATCCTGGTGCTTATCCCGGCCAGAATTGCTAAAATGCCCATGGATAAGAAATCTTTCTGAAGCAAGGAAGCTTTTTCTGTATTTGCCGTCTCCTTGAAATGAATCTTTCAGATTTTAACTCATACTTTATCGTTTTACAATATATTATTATCATTTTTTATTATATTATTATTGTTTTATTGCATAAGTTTTATAGGGGGTCATTTTCCCTAAATATCAAATACGATTTCGCAAAACCCTCACCCTTTACACGCAATCATATATTTTCGCGTAAAAGTAAGACCCCCGGACATTAAAAAGTCCCTCAAACCGTAGTCTGAGGGTACATAGAACATACTTAACTTTTCATTTAAAAACTTCTAAACCTTTTGATAACAAGCTATTTCCTCTCTATCAACACGACTCTCCACATGCCTTGAGGAGACAATATCTCATTGAAGATGCTGTAAGTGATACAAACAAAGCAATAAATATAACTTGCAATACTATTTAAGAATGAATGTCCATCTTTTCACTAGTAGATTGTAAAACCGTCCCAGACAGAAATAGCAGCCAAAATTATTAATGCCCTAAGTGCAAATCCACCAATGATTACTGAGATATCCGAAACTATAGTAAGATAAGAAAGATGTCCTTTTTCCACAGTAGCAGCTAATTCACTAGCTGCAGAAGCAGATTCATTAACTGGTTGTATAACAGATAGTTTAGAGTTCCGATATTGATAGATGAATACAACTAGTGGAAATAACAGACCAAGTCCGATAAAATATCCCCAGAATACAGGGGCGTAAACACCGGATATAAGCAACGCTACGGACTCCTGGCCTACTGGTCCATTTACCCCTAAGATCATCATCCCAACAAAAGCAGCGACGATAATTAGTTCTGCACCGATTAACAGTATATGTGCTTCCCCTTCTCGACCTTCGGAGAAACTTCCTTTCTCAACCAGTGGGGCTAGAAGAGAAGTAAGGGATAAACCGGTAGATAAAGCGGAAACCACGAAAAGAACGGGTATAATCCCTGTAGCCCAGAAAGGTACCGCTTTGATAACTGCTAGCAAAAGACCCGTATATGTGCCTGTCGCTAGGGCCAGAACTGCACCTGTTAAGGTTAATATATTCGGCGCAGATTTGTTTATTAATGTAAAATACCCCTTGATAAGCCCAACTATAATGAATGCGGCTAGAATATACACACCCCAGGTCATAACCGAAGTAAGGTTAGTAAGAAGTCCAATCAAAAGCCAAGGTTTAGTAAGCCCCTGGCCAAGGTCAAATACCAAAAGCACAGTGCCAATTGCTACAATCGGCGCAGAAATATAGTATCCTGTTCGGCTAAGACTAGAGTTTCTTCCCAACCATCCTTTTTCAGCTGCAAATGAAGTGAGATACGCTCCCGCGCCAATTCCACCTAAAAATAAGTAGATTACTATCAGCCAATGCCAATGCATTATTCATCCCCCTTTACTTTTGGAATTATTACCCAAGATGGTCTTGTCAATTCTGGATCTGGCAATCCTTCAAGATAATCAACTCCACCCTGAGTTTCTCTCAATTCTGTAAGTTTACCATAAGTTAGAGCATTAGTAGGACAATTTGCAACACATACAGGATCTTCCCCTTTATCCTGACGTTCATAACAAAAATGGCATTTAGAGATTCTCCCTGTGTCATCACTGAACTGGGGGGCATGATATGGACAGGCGTACATGCAATATTTACATCCAATACACTTTTCCGAATCTTGAATTACAATGCCGTCTTTTTCTCTTTTTGTATAAGCACCTACTGGACATACTGTAAGACAAGCGGGGTTTTCACAATGATTACAGCTTAGAGATAACCATACTTTTGGCCTCTCTGATGTTAACACCCGACGCCACTCGGTACCTTCCTCCCAGTTGTATGTAGCTTTACAAGATGCCTGACAAATCCTGCAGCCGACGCACTTTTGCTGATCATACATAAAGCCTAATTGTTCGGGTTGTTCAGGTGTATCCGAACCTGTTTTTGATTTGACCAGACTGTCTGGAAAAATACCTAATGACAGAACGGCATACCCCACGGCACCCATTTTCAATACATGACGACGGCTGATTTTTATACGTTTTGAAAAATCCACGATTATTAATCTCCTCTCTTTTCCCCATTTAAAAGTTGAAAAATATTTATAGTGGGTTTAGTATCTAAGGGTCAATAAAGCATATTTGCTTTATTGATTACGTTTATCCATCGCGAATGCCCCACCAATGATTAGTGCTGCAACCCCAAGTCCACTACCGAGCAAAACATTGTTAGCCTCTCTGTGAATGGGCTCAATCGGTAACGGTTCATAATGTCCGAAAGGCGACTCAACTGTTTGCGACGCACCTGCTGTTCCATCAGTTTGTTCAGTCGATCCATCTGATGTATCTTTAACAGAAGGAGTTGCATACAGCTTATCTGGTGGTAAATACATCAATAGACCAAGAGTTAGGACAAAAGTTAAAGTTAGAAGTGTCAAACCACGCTGTAATAGTCCAATTTTCTTCATTTTATTGATTTCTCCTTTCTAATATTAAGTTAATTTCATTACTTACTTGTCATCAACAGAAGCTCCTTTTTCCTTATTTCAGAGATTGCCATTCCCCCTATACTTCCAGTGATGAAGCCAGTAATTACCGCTGATACTAAAAGAATCGGGAGATATAATAGGATTACAGTTTCACCCAATAGAAAAGTTGCTACAGTAATCTGTGTTATATTATGAACTATTGCTCCTACGACACTAATTCCTTTTATGCTAAAAAATCGGTATAGCTTCTTGTATAGCAATGCCATCACTAAGGCACTTAAGATACCTCCGCTTAGACTAAAGGCAATCATCATTACTCCTCTGGTCAACAATGCTACGACAAAAGACCGGATTATGACAACGAGAAGGACATCCTTTAGAGGTAAAAAAACAATTGCAATCAAGGTCATAATACTTGCTAACCCCAGCTTTATGCCTGGTATAGGAATAGGTATCGGTATTAATGATTCTAATAATGATATCAAAATTGCATTGGTAACCAGAATTATAATCACTGCATATCTTCTATTCTTATTCATATTTACTACCCGCTTTCGGCACCTATTGATAACCCTTATTAGAAGGAAACATCATCTATATCCGTTTTTTCTGTACCCTCAATATATATAACTGTTTTACTAGGTAGATCAACAATGTTCTGTCCTGGCTTATTTATCTTACCAGTTCTGACACACACCTGTTCTGGACACGTTGATTCTTCAACCCAGATTTCGTCCTTTTCACTTACTATAAGCATAAAATTATCACCAGGAAGGGTGAGAGGTATTTCTTTTCGTTCATTACTGCTGTCTAATGTGAGTGTAGTATAAATCTGTCCGTCAATTTTTATAACTGCAATCTTACTATCAGTGTCAGCCCAAATGATATCTTTGATAAACCATCCTAAAACAGCAGTGATCAAAATTATTGCTATGACAAGATCACCTTTTTTTAGTCTCATTTAATCACCTCTAACCTTTGCAATCGATATTCTTCCTTGGTAATCTTAAAGTTTTTTTCATCTATACCAGATGAATGATAAACCTTTTTGTCAGAGGTAATAAATATTGCCTCGGTGTTAGGTAAATCTTCAATCTTCTGCATTCCTTCTTCAAGTCCTAAAAGAAAGATGGCTGTTGATAATCCATCAGCATCTATGGAATCCTTTGTAATAATAGAGACACTGAGTATAGAATTCTCCTCTGGATACCCTGTTTTGGGGTTTAGAATATGGTGATACCTTTTTCCATTTAATTCGGAATATCTTTCATAGGTTCCCGATGATACAAGAGCCTGTTCATTAAGCATAACAATACCCATGTAATCCCCTCGTGGTTGTAAAGGGTCTTGTAAACCAAACCTCCAATACGTCCCATCAGGCTTAGTGTTAAGAGTGAGTATATTCCCACCTAAATTTATTATTGCATGCTCAATTCCTGCTTCTTCTAAAATCTTAGCTGCTTCATCGGCCGCATAACCTTTAGCAATCGATCCTAAATCAACCATCATACCAGGGATATTAAGTTTGGCACTAAGGTTCTCTTTGTCCAGGATTAAATTTTTATAGTTTACTAATGGCAGTGTATTATTTATTTCTATTTCTTTTGGTAATCTTGCTTCTTCTGTACCAATATTCCAAAGCTTTACAAGGGGGCCTATGGTAATATCATATTTACCATTGGAAATTTCTGAGTAATATTTCCCCTTCTCTAGCAGATAAAAAGTGTCTGGGCTAAGCTTGCTGTATTCTTTTCCTGCCTCATTATTCAACTGCATTATTTCACTTTTTTCATTACCTTTATTAATAGTCATTCTGTCTTCAATTTCAGAAATTCCGTCAAATACTTTCTGAAATATTGGCTCAACTTCTTTAACTTCATCGTATATTGTTATTTTTACTATAGTACCCATCAAAAAAGCTGTTTTTGCAACTGGTTCTATTTCCTGAGTTTCTGTTATGTTTTTTGCTAGAGGGGTACATCCTACAAGAAGAACTACCAGTAACAGTAAGAAAATAAGAGAGGAGATGAATGATAATTTTTTCAAATACATACCTACACAAACCTCCATAAATAAATAAACAATATTTATAAAAACGGATTATATGTTTAGTTATAATGATTTTAATTAACGAAGGAGCAGTATAAACCACTCCTTCATTTATTTAAAGAACTTAATTATTTAGCATCTGCTAAAGCTTGCTCTGCTAGTGTGAAGAATTCAATAGCATGGATGGATACCCCAGCGATATCATCAGTATGACCTTCATCATCCTTATATGTTATAGCTGTTGGTTCTTGAGTTTCTAAGAGATAAGCTTCAACCTTGGCAACTTGCTCATGCCATTCAGCCTGCGCGCCACCTTTAGCTACTAGACCATACTCCCCTGATTTGGATAAGTTATCTTTATCTGGAGCACCTTTTTCTTCTGCAATGCCATTAAAGTCAACCCCTACAATTGTTCCGTTCTTAACAGCAACATGTGCCATCATTTTGAAACCTTTGGCAAACTCTGCTTCTTGAGCATAGTAGAAGCCATCTTTATATGGACCTTCCGCAATAGGAGCATTGTCTAAAGCTTTTTTAGCTAGATCAAAAAACTCGCTAACGTGTATGGATACCCCTGCGATGTCATCAGTATGACCTTCATCATCCTTATATGTTATTTCTGTAGGATCTTGGGTTTCTAAGAGATAAGCTTCAGCTTTAGCAGCTTGCTCATGCCATTCAGCCTGGGCACCACCTTTGGCTACTAAACCGTATTCACCGTCAGCAGACAAAGTATCTTTATCCTTACCACCGTTAATGTTTACCCCGTTCCAGTCGGCTGCCACAATGTTACCATTGATAACAGTTAAGCTAGCAGTATATTTATAGTTTTTAGTATATCCCTCTTCTTCTGCATAGTAAGCGCCGTCTTTATATGGACCTTTTCCAACAGGTCCGTTAGCCAAAGCTTTTTCAGCTAGATCGAAGAATTCCGTAACGTGGATGGATACCCCTGCGATGTCATCAGTATGACCTTCATCATCCTTGTAAGTTATTACAATTGGGTCCTGGGTCTCTACAAGATATGCCCCAGTCTTAGCAGCTTGCTCATGCCATTCAGCTTGCGCTCCACCTTTAGCTACTAGACCATACTTTCCTGCTTTAGATAAAGTGACCTTATCAGATCCGCCAGCTGCGTTAGCGCCGTTCCAGTCAGCTGAAATAATTTTACCATCTTTAACTTCAATTGTTACAACGTATTTCCAACCCTTAGTGAATCCATCCTCTTGTGCAAAATAGATACCGTCTGCATACTTAGGCTCTACCGTTGTTGTTTGGTTACATCCTACAAATGTAAAAACGACCATGAAAATCAATAATACTGAAAGAAATTTCTTATACATTAAAAACCCTCCTTAGAATAATTTATTTGCCTTGTATATCTGATCTTTATTTGTGAAGTATTTTACATATTAACACCTCGCTAATACTTTATATTTGAAGGAAAGATTTTTTTCTTTAATATAAAATAACGCTCAAACCAGTAATGATACTGTGGAAATTACCTTATGCATTTAACATTTCCCTAAAAAATAATTTATTTGCCTTGTACATTTTTTGTGAAAATTTAAACATATTAACACTCGCTAATACTTTAATATTGCTCCAACCAGTTTAGCTCTTTCTTTTTTTGATTTAATTCCAAACTGCTTTTAAGGATTTAGATTCTCAAGAGAAATACCTTTACCAATAATGTACTATAAAAAATAGAAAAAAATATTCCTAAATTGTGAATTATTTATTACATTTTTGTTTTGACGGACCGATTGCCATTCTGGATACATGCTCTTTGAACCTTTTAAGAATACGGTAAAAGGTAGTGATTGCAATGCCATAGTGGTCATACATTGCCTCATATCTACATCAAGCGCATCCATATAAATATGAAACGTATCTACTTCATTTTTTGTGTTTTTATTCATAAAATGCTTGCATAAATAGGAGATTAATCTTATCATAATAGTTGGATGTAATGAGTATAAATGCTCAACAACATTAGGGAAGAATAAGGCTTGTGAGGCAGATGTTCTTTCCTCCACTTTCTTTTTTCATAAGATTAAAACAAGCTCCTAGTGATGTAAAGACATTATTAGGAGCTTTCTTTATTATAGGATTCGAATGAATAAAAAATAAGGCAGGTATTGCTATGTCGGATAATATTACTTTAACAAAAACAGATATAAATACACCAAAAAACAGTAAGTCTATGGACATAGATGGGCTGATTAAGTTTATTTTAGCCATCGTGCTCGCTATCATGCCTTTTCTTTTAGAAAAACAGATTAGTTTAGGTATACTATCCGTTTACTTATTGATTGCTACACTTGTCACAAGAATTAAATTCCGAACCTTATTAATCAGTACTGCTTCATATTGTATAATCGTCCTGGTTCCTTACCTTTTTGGTTATTTGATGAGTGAACTTCTCTATTTGTTTACTAATAACGAGTTATTTGCATATAATCAAGGAAGCTATGAAGTCTTTCTAAGACTGTTTAGATTGCTTGTTATTTGGTATGTGAGCATCCTGTATTTTCATACAACCCCAATGAAAACCGTAATTGGGCTACTTGATAAACTATTTTTTCCGTTAAAATTAATAGGCGTTCCTATTAAAGACTACTTAAAAATAGTAATGTGTATCGTATTAGATCTTAAGGAGAAAGGGTCGGAAATAAAAAATAGTTTTATAGAAAGTGCACGGTCAGCCCTAGGCGGAAACAAAATAAAATTAAAAACGAAAATCAAAGGAATATCTCATATCATCGTTTCATTGCTTGTTAATTCTTTCGAAAAAATAAATGAGATAGAAAGCTTAGTAGAAAATGTTAATCCTGATGAGTTATATAACTACAAATTTAAAATATCTATAAGAGATATAGTTGTAGTACTAAGCTTTATTATATTAATATCGGCACTTTTAATGGTAGAAAAAGGGTATTAAATCTTTATCTTCTTTTTACAAAACGGGAGCTGCTGGCTACAACTCCGACACAAGGCAAGCCGATTCTCCCACCGTAAAACTTTGGGAGCGCATGGTCTCAAGAATCCACTCCAATTTCTGCTGATCTTCCTCGATCAGGTATTGGACAAGGCATTTCGAAACAGCTTCCGGCCCGCCATGGCGGATCGAGGCCGGTGCGGCTCGGGCCAAGGGTTGACCCTGTTTGACCATCTCGCCGTCTTCAACGAGCACTTCCACGACGTGATCGTACTCGACCCAATAGGGCCCATCTCCAATCTGAATGTGAATCTCCCAGTCCCTTTGGTCAATCTCCATTCCTTCCGGCGTGATCACGACAGGGTTCTTACTGACACTGACCTGTCATCCAACACGTCATTTTAGGCTTCCTCAGCTTCGAGCCTCTGACAGGCTATGATATGAAAAAGGTTATGCAGAATTCCCCTCTTATCTATTGGTCGGGAAACAATAGCCAGATATATAAAGCTCTTACCGAACTACAGAGGGGTGGCTTTGTTACCGCCGAGGTTATGCACGATGACGCTTCACCGACTAAAAAGAAATATTCTCTTACCGAGCGGGGACGGCGTGAACTTTCCGACCTGTCCAGGGCTTACCCCGAACTGCCGGAATTAAAAAAACCCTTTCTTCAGCTTGCGTTCGACCGGGGTTTATCACGCCAAGAAATTGAAACCATCTTGAACCAGTATGAGGGAGAGCTTCGTGGAGTTCTGCTGATGTTTAATGACCAGGCGTTCCCGAAATCCGAAGCTAAGTTGGAAACCGTTATCCGTAATTTATCATTAGATAATATCCGGCAATTCTATGAAGCTGAACTTTCATGGGTGGAAAGAGTACGTGGGGAAGCCCCGCCGCTTGCAGAAAGTAAAGAAAATCCAACAAAATACTCGGAAACTACTACATCAAAGCAGTTGCCATTTATGATGTGAATAACACGTCTGATCGATTCAAAGAATTTCTATCGGAGGCTAATCAAGGACAGACATTCCGTGTCTACGATAACTTTGAGGATGCAGAAAGCTGGTTGTTGAGCCCGATATGGTAGGATAGTTGCCAATGAACTCCTTCTATCT
>Ga0209346_1000593_pt1 | contig 28761 bp, 32 predicted proteins | sample AutmiccommunBRH9_FD_187381 | JGI IMG/M metagenome (GOLD analysis project Ga0209346, IMG submission 187381) | Deep subsurface microbial communities from Mt. Terri, Switzerland - Autotrophic microbial communities BRH/9 (SPAdes) (version 2) | ecosystem: Environmental > Aquatic > Deep subsurface >...
AAATAAGGTGTATTTAATGATCTAGTAGCGGCTAAGATGAGAATCATAACCGTCATCATAATAAAGAATCCCGATATTTTAGGACAGCAACCGAAAATAATAATCCAAGCCTGACTAATTTATTTGCTAAGCTTAACTCATAGCTCGGAGTTGCATACATCCCGATTACAGCCACTGCTAAATATAGTATCACCTCAGGAACAAACCAGCCTACTTGAATAGCTATATCGCCAATTAATACAGCTGCGATCAATCCCATTGCTGTCGCTAAAGGCGAGGGGGTATGAATGGCCGCCATCCTCATTAAATCCAAACCAAACTCCCCGATAACAAACTGGAGAAAAATCGGGATTTTTGAAGTATCTTTTGGACCGATGAATTCCAGTGCTTTCGGCAAAAGGTCGGGCTCCATCACATAGATTAACCAAATCGGCAATAAAAATATTGATGCCAGCACTCCTAAAAAGCGAATCCATCTTAAGTATGTCCCTACTACAGGTGTTTGCCGGTATTCCTCGGCGTGCTGTATATGATGAAAAAAGGTTGTAGGAGTAATGATCACGCTAGGAGAAGTATCAACATAGATCAATACGTGTCCCTCCAAGATATGGGCAGATGCCACGTCAGGACGTTCAGTATAGCGGACTAGCGGAAAGGGGTTCCAGGTTCTGCCAACTAAAAATTCTTCAATGGACTTTTCTGCCATCGGGAAGCCGTCCATTTTTATTTCTTGAATCTTCTGTTTAATTAAATCGACTAACCCAGGGTCGGCAACGTCCTGCAAATAAGCTATACAGATATCCGTCTTCGATCTTTCACCTATTTGCAACATTTCCATCCTTAGGCGTTCATCTCTGATTCTCCTTCTAGTCAAAGAGGTATTAATAATAATATTCTCGGTAAAGCCATCCCTTGAGCCTCTAACTACCCGTTCTGTATCCGGTTCCTCTGGACTTCTGCCGGAATATGATCTAACATCAAGTACTAAGGCCTCAGTTTGCATTTCAATAAACATTACTACTTGTCCGGAAAGAATTTTATTTCTTGCTTCTTCCAGTGTCCCGATTTTTTCTACTTGAATATGAGCAAGATAGGTTTCCAGCAACTCTCTAATTACATTGGGAACAAGCTCTTCCCTCTTTAAGTTTGCTAATTGCTTCAATATTTCCGTCATGATGTCAGAATCGGCAAAACCGTTTACAAAATAGATCGCAAAGTCCTTTCCGGCAAATTTCATCATCCGACAAACAATATCGTAGCTGATCCCGACACCCAGGACATCATCAAGGGCTTTTTTGTTTTCCTCCAAATGTTTGGAAATGTAATTTATTGTTTGGTAGCTATTCTCCTTTGGACTCTTGGAATTAGCACCCTCATTTGGCGATTCTCCGGGTTTCTGCTTACTTTTAATCATCATATTTTTTTTCATTCTTCCCACCTCCCTCACTTCCCTTGTTGCCCATTATGATTATCGATGTACAGCTGCTGTATAAAAAAGATCACTGAAAGTCAACCTTTAGGTTTAAAAAGGAGCGCTGCGAAAAAGCCAAAGATTATTGCTGCCGATATTCCTGCACTGGTTACTTCAAAGATCCCTGTAATAATGCCAATTAACCCATGCTGCTCTGCTTCGGCAAGCGCGCCATGGACTAAAGCATTGCCAAAACTCGTAATCGGTACAGTAGCTCCGGCTCCGGCAAATTCAATTAGCGGCTCATAAAGTCCCAGGCCATCTAATACCGCACCGGCGACAACTAAAGTACTCATAACGTGAGCTGGTGTCATCTTGGTTAAATCTAAAAGTAGTTGACCAACTACACATATCAAACCACCAACTAAAAAAGCCGCCCAGTAAGTTCCCATTGTTATTCCTCCTCATTCTCAATTGCAACTGCATGAGCAATACAGGGGATTGATTCACTTTGTTGAAAGGTAATTGGACTTAATAACGCGCCGGTTGCTACCACCAGAACCTTGTTAAGCTTCCGCTCTTTCAGCTGCTTAAGAATATGCCCATATGTAACAACAGCGCTGCTTGCACAGCCACTTCCTCCGGCAAAAACTTTCTGTGTAGAACTATAGATCATTAGCCCGCAATCATTATAAACCTTTGACATATCGTAACCCCTTTCTAGAAGCATTTGCTTGGCAATCGGATAACCTACTCCCGCTAAATCACCGGTCACAATCAAATCGTAATCGTTGGGAGTTCGACCGGTATCATTAAAGTGCTTTGCAATTGTCTCTACGGCGGCTGGGGCCATCGCCGAGCCCATATCAAAAGGATCGGTGATTCCCATATCGACCACCTTACCAATTGTGGCATATTTAACCCTAGAACCGACCAGCCCCTTGCCCACTACTGCCGCTCCTGCACCGGTAACTGTCCACTGAGCGTATGGCGGTTTTTGACTTCCATACTCAGTAGGATAGCGGTATTGCTTTTCGGCTGTAGCATTATGACTGCTGCAGCCCGCCACCACATTGTCGGCAAAACCAGCCTCGACAAAAGATGCAGCTATAGCTAAGGACTCCATTGAGGTTGAGCAGGCTCCATAGACCCCTAAAAAAGGTAGTTGTAAATAATTAGCGGAAAAAGAGGCGGAAATTATCTGATTGAGCAAATCCCCGGCAACCATTAGGTTTATTTTATCCTTTGGTACACCAGATTTTTTGATAGCTAGATCAAAAGCCTCTTCTAACAGCTTGCGCTCCGCTTTTTCCCAAGTATCCTGTCCAATATGCAAGTCCTCATGAATAACATCAAAGTCATTCTTTAATGGACCCTCGCCCTCCAACGGACCAACTGCTGTTGCGCTTCCGAGTATCTTAACTTCTGAGAACTCCCAAGTGCTTTGTCCTAAAAATTTTTTCAAGATTACTCCCCCCTAAAGAAGTTTTATCAAGGTTTTGATAAACGCTACAATAAATGCTGCTACTACACCAAAAACAATCACAGAACCAGCTAATTTAAACATATTAGCGCCAACCCCCAAAACCAGCCCCTCAGATTTATGCTCGATGGCTGCAGAAGCAATTGAGTTGGCAAACCCGGTAACAGGTACAGCTGAACCGGCTCCGGCAAATTGCCCTAGGTTATCGTAGACCCCTAGTCCGGTCAGGAGTGCTGAAATAAAGATTAAAGTCGCCACCGTTGGATTGCCGGCCTGTTCTTTAGAAAAATCAAAATAATTAATGTAGATATTTTGAATCCCTTGTCCAAGAAGACTGATAGCTCCACCGACCAAAAATGCCTTAAGACTGTTCAGCAGTATCGGCGGATTTGGCCGCATTTTTTTGGTCATTTGCTGATATTTTCTTTTCTCTTCACTTTCTTTTCTTTTTTGACCCGTTGATTTTCCCATCTTACTATCACCTCAACCTTAATTAATAATCAATAAAAATCAACCAATTAAATAACGAACCGGTTATCTTACCGAAAATCATCGCCATTAAAAGAAAAAGTATAGCTTCAGCCATATTTAGCCTTTTGGCTAAGATCGGTAGGACATTGAGAACCTCAGTCAGGGCCGCGGCAAGCATTCCGATAAAAGTCCCGGCATATACTCCAACCAGTATAGTTATTATTCCCGGAAGTTGAAGGGCAATGCTTCGAAAATCCAGCAATGTAAAAATTACTGTACCAAAAACCAATGAATACTGAAAGGCAACTAGATACTCACGCCCCTTAATAATTTGGCTTAGCCTAGGGATTATATCCAGTACCGTAATAAAGGCTACTAATCCACTGCCGACAGCCAACCCACCGGCCAGCCCGATTACGATAAGAGCTACATCTTGAAAAATAGTGATCATTGGCCTTCATTCCTATTATTCTGCTTATTTTTTTTATCTTCGTTCTCATTTGCCAGCACATATTGGTCAAGATTCTTTTGATACAAAAACATCTCCACCTCTAATGGAGAGGGCTCCTCGTTGATTTTTTTCTTAAACAGATGATTGAAGAACAAGATCATCCCTAAACCAATTCCCAATGAATAGGGAATCTGCAATAATAGCGGCTTAGCCTTCTCCTGTCCGGTGACCAAATAATAAAGACGTTGATGAACATCCAACATGCTAACATCGTAATGAAAGTTCATGATCGCTAAACCTGAACCAATAAATAGTAAAATCCAGACAAAAACAACCGCCAAAAGATTAGGTTTTTTGGGTACTGGTGAGTTAACAATTTCTAAAATAATCTCTTGATTTCCAATAGTATAAACCTCTATATCAGGGAACTTATTTTTGATCATACTAATTATTTTCATAAAATCGATGACAACTAAGTGTTCCTGAGGCAAAACCTGATAAATCTTTAGCTGATGTAATGATTTTTCATATTTTTTAGGTGCAATTATTTGGGCAATTTGCCCTAAAGTTATCTCAGAATTCGGTTTGAAATACTGCTTCTCACGCAGGCTAAGATAAGCTATATTGCTGTTCATAATTATTCCCCCCAAGATTACCTTTACTTAGTATGAGTAAACAAGGATAAAGCAATTCAAGAGAAGATTATTTCTTTGAAAAAACTTCTTACAATAAAGCGAGACTAGTTCTCTCCCATACTTGGCGAAAAAAAAAGATCAATTGGCTATTCCAATTGATCTTTGATGCTAGATAATATTTTCTTTTCCAGTCTCGATACCTGCACCTGAGATATTCCCAGTCTTTCTGCGACCTCCGACTGTGTCTGATCTTTAAAATATCTGAGGTAAACAATTAGCCTTTCACGCTCATTCAGCTTATTGACCGCCTCCTGCAAGGCCAGCTTATCGAACCATTTATTCTGCGAATCATCAGCTATTTGATCCATTAACGTGATCGGATCACCATCGTTCTCAAAGACAGTTTCATGGATTGAGGTTGGTGCCCGATTAGCTTCCTGGGCAAATACTACATCCTCAGGAGATATTTGTAGCTTATCGGCAATTTCTTTAATCGTTGGCAGCCTTCCTAGGACCTTTGATAATTCATCCCTAGTTTTGCGAACCTTATTAGCAGTCTCTTTTAAAGATCTGCTGACCTTAATAGTCCCATCATCTCGTATAAACCGCTGAATTTCTCCAATAATCATCGGAACGGCGTAAGTAGAAAATCTTACTTCATAGGACATATCAAACTTGTCCACTGCCTTAATTAGCCCGATAGCGCCGATTTGGAATAGGTCGTCTGCTTCGTAGCCCCGATTTAAAAAACGTTGAACTACAGACCAGATTAGACGGATATTGCTATTTACAATTTTCTCTTTAGCAGCGTCATCACCATTTTGACTCATCGTAATTAATTTTTTTATCTCTTTATCATCTAAGTAAGGATGATGATTGTTATTAATATCCAATTGCATTTCATCACCCCTAATTAGCATTACTGCTTAAAGTAACTTTTTTTCTAAGAGTAACCTTTGTTCCCTCACCGATTTTTGATTCTATAGACATTTGATCCATCAAGTTCTCCATTATGGTAAAGCCCATTCCTGATCTCTCCAGCTCAGGTTTGGAGGTAAACAACGGTTGAACTGCTTGGTCAATATCCTCAATCCCCTTGCCATGATCCTCAATAGTAATAGTTACAGCAGAGCCCTCTATAAGCACCTCTATTGAGATTAATTGATCCGGGTTTTGATCATAGCCGTGAATTACCGAATTAGTAACTGCTTCGGAAACGACCGTTTTAAGATCATTTATCTCTTCTAAGGTAGGATCAATCTGGGAAACAAAGGAGGCAACAGCAACTCTGGCAAACGACTCATTTTCGGATTTAGCAGAAAATTTCAGCTTCATATAATTACTGTTCAATTAAGCCACCCCCAAATACTTAATAGCCTCTGATTCACTATCATAGACCGCGAGAATTTTATAGAGGCCTGATAATTCAAAAATTTTCTTCACACTGGCCTGTACACAACAAATAGACATTTTCCCCTCAAGGAGAGCTACTTTCTTATACCTTCCCAAAAGCACTCCGAGACCCGAACTGTCCATAAAGGATAGCTCCTCTAAATTTAGCAAGAGATTATGAACAAGACCTTTATTTAGTTCTGCATCTATTTTTGCTCTAACCTGTTCAGAAGTGTGATGATCCAACTCACCTTCCAACCTAACAATTAATGTGCTTTTTTCGACTTCCATCGTAATACGCAGACTCACAGTAATGTCACTCCTTCTTCCCGTTATTATCAGATTTTGTTTTATCTCTTTTATTCTTCTCTTGCGATACTAATTCCTGCAACAGGGAAAAAAAACTAAAAAAAAGAGAAGCCCTCCAGGCGAACGGCTTCTCGATCCTTATCCATACTTCTAGATCTAGTTAGTTAACTGATTGCTGAAACAAGAACTGCTTTGAGGTGATTTTAATCATATCCCAGAGGTTGGCTCTTAGTACGTCACTACCAGCTACCAACGGAATAGTACTAATAACTTGCCCTTCTTTAACTGTTTCTAGGGTACCTAATTTATCTCCCTGTTTGACCGGAGCCTTAACCTCTTTTTCTAGGTTAATATTTTGCTGATATTCCTCGATCTTTTCATTCTTTTTTAACAGCAAACTAATTTGTTGGGGTGCTACGGCATTTACCTTTGGTTCCTTGCCTTTATTAACTCTGATTTCTGTAATTATTTGATCCTTTTGATAAATAACTTCATTCTTATATTGATTAAAAGCGTAGTCTAATAATTGGGAGACCTCTTTGTTTCTGATTTTTGAGCTCGGCTCACCCATTACTACTACAATAACCCGCAAGCTTCCCCTTTTGGCAGTAGCGGCTAGACAAAATTTCGCCTCGTTGGTGTAACCGGTTTTCAAACCATCTACTCCATTGTAAAATCTTACTAAACGATTAGTATTTACCAACCAAAAGGGATTATCTGAGCCCTTACGCAGATAATCTTGATATAAGCCTGTATACTCTGTAATTTTCTCATATTTCAAAAGCTCACGGGACATGATGGCAATATCATAAGCTGAGGTATAGTGCTTACTTTCCGGTAAACCGTTAGAATTTTGGAAAAAAGTATCTTTTAAGCCTAACTCTTGAGCCCGCTTATTCATCAGATTAACAAAAGCCTCCTCAGAGCCGGCTATATACTCTGCCATTGCCACTGCAGCATCATTTCCCGAGGCTAAGGCGATGCCTTTGAGTAATTCGTTAACTGTCATCTCTTCGCCTTCCTCAAGAAAAATCTGTGAACCACCCATCGAAGCAGCATATTCACTAACCCTTACCTTATCGTTTAAGGTTATTTGACCGCTATCTAAGGCTTCCATAATCAAGAGCATCGTCATGATCTTTGTGATGCTGGCTGGTGGTAATTGCGTGTGACTGCTTTTTTCGAAAATAACCGTTCCGGTATCCTGATCAATCAGAATGACTGATTTGGCATTTGGCGCTAAGTCCACTTCATTTGCCTGAACCCGCACCGGACTAGCAATTACAGAAAACAAAAGAACACTTACAGCTAGATATATTAATCCCTTTCTGAACATTTTATGAGTCTCCTCCTTTTTCTATAGAACATAGTGATATATGATTAGTGTTCCTAGATTAAGGAGAAATATCCCAAAGAAATCCGATTTTTTTAGGGACTCGGGGAGACTTGGGGGCAGGGGGGACAGGTTGCTTGTCTGGTTTGAGGGTCGAGACTCAGGGACAGGTCGATAGACAAGGGGACAGGTTATTTGTCTGGAGTTGGATCCCGACAAATAACCTGTCCCCTTGTCTTGAACCCGACAATGTCTTCCATGACAGACAACCTGTCCCCTTGACTTCCAGCGTCTAAAGGCTGGCACAATAAGTGCCAGCCTAGGGTTAAAAAGATTTTGAACTTGAAGGCTTTTAATTCTTTGTTATACCGTTCTTGGTAACGATTCCATAGATTAACGGGGTTGGCTTTGGTGGATTAGCAGTTATAGTATACGCAGCCTGCACCCGTTCCTTAACAGTGGTCAGATTGCTTTGATCATTGACGTATAATACTGCAAGGGATTCTCCTTTTTTCACTTGATCACTAACCTTTTTATTCAGCAGAATACCCACCGCCAAATCGATCTTCGATTCCTTAGTTGCTCTTCCTGCTCCAAGTAGCATTGCGCTGATCCCGATTTCTTCGGCATTTATTCTCTGAACATAGCCATCTTGCTCAGCTAGGACTTCTATCTTGGCATCAGCCTGCGGTAAAAGCTCCGGGTTGTCGATTAATCCTGGATTGCCTCCTTGAGCCTTGACAAAGTCCTTCAATGTTTCAATTGCCAAACCGGTATTAATAATCTCTTGCAGCTTAGCATATCCGGCTGCAAAGTCAGTTGCCTTCTCTGCCAATACCAGCATATGGGCACCTAAAGTTAAACAAAGCTCCTGCAAATCTTTTGGACCATTGCCGTTTAAAGTATCAATTGCTTCTTTTACCTCTAGGGAATTACCGATTGCATAACCTAAGGGCTGATCCATATCACTTACGATCGCTACAGTGTTTCTCTTTGTCAATGTCCCAATATCAACCATTGCTTTAGCAAGCTCAAAGGATTTCTCGGGGGTTTTCATAAACGCCCCTCTGCCGGTCTTAACATCCAGAACTATTCCGTTTGCGCCGGAGGCTATTTTTTTACTCATTATCGAACTGGCAATTAAAGGAATTGAATCGACGGTGGCAGTAACGTCCCGTAAGGCATAAAGCATTTTATCAGCCGGAGTTAGGTTGGCTGTTTGTCCAATTACTGCCAGTTTAATTTGATTAACCTGGTCGATAAACTCTTGATTGCTTATCTCTACGTGAAAGCCTTCAATCGCTTCTAGTTTATCAATCGTTCCCCCTGTATGCCCCAAGCCACGACCAGACATTTTGGCAACCGGTACCCCGGCAGCTGCTACTAGGGGTCCTAAAACAAGAGTGGTTGTATCACCTACACCACCAGTACTATGCTTATCTACTTTTATCCCGGCAATAGGCGACAAATCTATTTGTTCACCAGAATTAACAATCGCCATTGTTAAATCAGCGGTCTCTCTTTCATTCATTCCTTGAAAATAAACACTCATAGCCAAGGCGGACATCTGATAATCCGGGATTTCTCCTGCCACATATCCCTTGATAATAAAGTTGATTTCTTCTGCTAGAAGTTCATAACCTTCTCTTTTCTTGAATATTAAATCGACCATCCTCATTACAGTGTCACCTCTTTAAGAATACCCTGCACTAAATCCATAAAGCGATACTTGCTTTTTTCTGCTACTGCCACAACTTGCTCATGCGTTAACGGTTCTAGCTCTTCACCAATTGCCATATCGGTTACTAAGGAAATACCTAGGACTTTTATCCCTGCATGATTGGCAACAAGAACTTCAGGAACTGTCGACATCCCGACCGCGTCAGCGCCAACTCTTGCCAACATGATTAATTCAGCAGGGCTTAAATAATTTGGTCCGCTAATCGCTGAATAAACACCCTTTTGAACCTTTATTCCCTTTTTCTCAGCAACACGCTCTGCCAACTTGATCAACTCCGGATGGTACCCATTGGACATATCCGGGAATCGCGGACCAAACTCCTCCAGATTAAGTCCAATCAAGGGGTTACCTCCTGTAAAATTGATATGATCAGTTATCAACATTAAATCCCCCGGAGCAAACTCTCTATTCATTCCCCCGCAAGCATTTGTAACAATTAGGTTCTCAATCCCTAATGCCTTCATAACATAAACCGGGAAGGTCAGCTCACTCATCGTATAACCTTCATAAAAATGAAAGCGCCCCTGCATTGCAACAACCTTTTTCCCTTCAAGATTACCAATAACTAACTGCCCCTTATGCCCTGCAACAGTTGATACAGGAAAGTGCGGAATGTTCTTATAATCAATCCGGACTCCGTCCTCAATTTTGTCAGCCAGCTCGCCAAGCCCGGAACCTAAAATTAAGCCTATCTCCGGTGTCTCTTTAATCAATCCGGCAATATATTCTTTAGCCTCATAGATCTTACTTAATTTGTTCTCCATAATTACTCCACCTTATAATATATTTCTCCTTCGTTGAACAATTTCTTTGCTGAAATATGATCATTGTGCTCGAAGGATACCTCCTAGATATTCTGAACAATATTTCTGACCAATGATAAAAACTTTTCTTGAACAAGATTAGTTGTCTCGATTACCTCGCTATGGGATAACGGTTGAGGCAAGATTCCTGCGGCCATATTGGTGATACAAGAAATCCCCAGCACCTGCATACCAGCATGATTAGCTGCTAACACTTCGGGAACTGTCGACATTCCAACGGCGTCTGCGCCTAAAAATCTAACCATTTTAATCTCTGCTGGAGTTTCATAGTTAGGTCCCGTAAAAGCTGCATAGACTCCCTTTTGCAAAGCAATTCCTAGTTTTTGTCCAACAGCTTCAGCTTTCTCTATTAACTCTTGGCTGTATGCCGAGGACATATCCGGAAAACGGACACCCAATTCTTCGTCGTTAGTACCAATCAAAGGATTATCCATCATAAAATTAAGATGATCGGAAATCAGCATTAAATCTCCCGGTTCAAAAGAGGTATTAACTCCCCCAGCCGCGTTCGTGACGATTATTTTTTTTACTCCCAGTGCCTTCATTATTCTTACTGGAAAGGTAACCTGTTTTTGCGAATATCCCTCATAGTAATGAAATCTGCCTTGCAGGGCAATAACCGGAGTAGTTCCCAAAGTTCCCATAACTAGCTGCCCCTTATGCCCCTCTACTGTAGATACAGGAAAGTTAGGAATCTGATCATAGGATAGCTTAACCGCATCCTCTATTTCATCAGCCAAGACCCCCAGTCCCGAACCGAGGATTAATCCAACCTCTGGCGTAATACTTATCCGTGATTTAATAAATTCTGTTGTTTCATTAATTTGCTTAAGATAACTCATTAATAATCCTCCACTCTATTTTAATTCTGGCAAAAAACTCTTGCCGATTGCTGGCTTAGGCAACTGAAAATTCTCCGCGATTGAAGCACCAATATCGGCAAATGTTTTTCTAATTCCAAGGTCCACACACGCTTTTAGTCCTTTGCTATAGACTAATAGAGGCACATATTCTCTGGTATGATCAGTGCCACGATGTGTCGGGTCATTACCATGGTCGGCAGTTATTATTAACAAATCCTGAGGGCTAAGAGCCGAGAAAATTTCCGGCAAGCGAGCGTCAAATTCTTCAATCGCTTTACCATTGCCAATCGGGTCCCGCCGATGACCATACAGCATATCAAAATCCACCAAATTAGCAAAAAGCAAGCCCGTAAATTCTGTTTGCAATGCTGTTACTATTTGGTCAACTCCATCCATGTTCGTCTTCGATTTTATCGCTTTGGTTACCCCTTCATTAGCATAAATATCTGCTATTTTGCCAATCGATATCGAATCATGACCATTTTCCACAAGATAGTTCATAACAGTCTTAGCAGGCGGTTTAACAGAGTAATCCTTGCGATTTGTCGTTCTTTTAAATGAACCAGCGGCACCATTAAAGGGTCTTGCAATAACCCTGCCGATTGGATATTCTCCTAAAGTTATTTCTCGAGCTATTTCACAGATTTTATATAATTCTTCTAAGGGCACGATATCCTCATGCGCAGCAATTTGGAATACGCTGTCAGCCGAGGTATAGACAATGACCGCACCTGTTGCCATGTGCTGCTCTCCAAGCTCTTCAATTATTTCGGTACCCGATGCTGGTTTGTTACCGATCACCTTCCTGCCGATGCGCTTCTCAAAATCATTAATTAGTTCTTCGGGAAAGCCCTCAGGAAAAGTTCTAAATGGAATATCCACTTTTAAACCCATCATTTCCCAATGACCAGTCATCGTATCCTTGCCAATCGAGAGCTCTTCCATCTTCCCATAGGCTGCAGACGGCTTATCTACTTGTTTAATTCCATGAAGTGGATAAATATTGCCAAGACCCATCTTTTCTAAATAAGGTGCGTTCAATCCCCCCATCTTTTCAGCAATATGGGCTAAAGTGTTTGCACCCTGATCTCCAAAACTCTTGGCATCCGGCATTTCACCAATACCAATACTGTCTAAAACCACCACTACTACTCTTTTGTAATTATCCATGAAGCTCTCCTCCTTGACCTGCGGTTTCAACAAGACTCCATCTGAAGAAGTCTCGCGTAGCACAACTTTCGACTTTAGTCGAATTAGTGTGACTTGTACTCTGATTAATCTTCATTGAGATTCTTCATGAGTGCATTATTGTCCTTTTACAAAATAAGTAAAACTAAAGCTATGATGACTGATGTCAGACAACACCTCCGAAAAGAAAAAGGTACATAGTACCTTGTGAATAACTTAGTAGCTGGAACTCGTCTTTTTCGCGACCATGTTCTGAGCACTACGTCGATTATTCTTCATTGTTCGAAGAAGACCGTTGTGCCTGTGGTGCGACCATACATTTAAGCCCGTGGGTGCGCCTTAGAATACACTTCTTTCAATCTTGCTTTTGTTAAATGCGTATATATTTGCGTAGTGGAAATATCCGCGTGACCAAGCATCTCCTGCACTGAACGCAAATCGGCGCCATTTTCTAACAAATGTGTAGCAAAGGAATGCCGTAAAGTATGCGGAGTAATATCTGACTCTATCGAAGTCATTTTAGCATACTTCTTAATAATTTTCCAGAACCCTTGTCTAGTTAAGCGCCTGCCATGGTGATTTAAGAAAAGGGCAGAGTCTCGATCCTTTTTCAGCAGTTTGCCGCGATTATTCTCCATGTAACTGTTAATGCTTTTTATGGCTTCATTCCCTAAGGGTACTATCCGTTCTTTTGAGCCTTTTCCAAGGCATTTAACCAACCCCATATTTAAGTTAAGATCCTCAATATCTAAGGAAACTAATTCCGATACCCGTATTCCGGTAGCGTAAAGCAACTCAAGCATCGCTTTATCCCTGCCACCTGAAGGAGTAGAAATGTCCGGCACCTGTAAAAGCTTCTCAACATCAGAAATAGAAAGCACCTTTGGAAGACGTTTGTCGATTTTCGGAGATTCTAAATTATGAGAAGGGTCTTTAGATAAATGACCATCTCTAACCAAAAATTGATAATAAGATCTGATAGAAGCCAAATTCCTAGATATTGTTGAGGTTGCTTTATTCTTGTTTTTCAACTCTAATAAATAGGCAATAATATGTGAACGGCTAGTTTGATTTATTGTTACTTTCTGTGTTTTGGCAAGGAAAGCGTGATAAGCTGTCAGATCTCGTTTATACGACTCTAAGGTATTCAGCGCCAGTCCTTTTTCTACAGCAAGATAATGAATAAATTGTTCTACCAACTTTTCCATCAAAATGTTTTCCCCTTTTAATTAGCTTTAAATAAATATTCAACATTTAACGATGAACTCCTGCTATTAAATTAATTTTATTCTCCCAACAAATAAAATAGTCTTAAACGTTCGATTATCTCTGGGCTTTGCATCTTATTGTCAAATACGTACCCATACCCGTTTTCAAAGCTGTCGCCAACCACTTTAATTGAATTGCCAATCGGCTCTTCTGGTTTAACGGAATTACTTATCCATTGATTCAAGAAAAATACAATTTGGTAGAGTAGTAGTGCTAGTAAAATAAAGACCCATAACAAGATCAACCATTCCAATAATCTTTTTAAAGTTATTACCATCCAATTCACCTTTTCCCCACAAGAAGCTTTTTTCTAAAATTATTATGTTTGATTAAGCTAAATATTCCTTACAAACTAGAAGTGAGAGGTTAGATGTGAGAATGGAAGGAATTCTCGTAAAAGACGAATTCCAGAAAATTAAAAAAACAGAGTAAATTAATACTCTGTTTTTTTTAATTAGAGACAGCAGTTCCTACAATCTACTCCATGCCTCAATTATTCTCTTGTTCTTGTCGACAGCTATGACAGATACCTTGAAAAATTAAACGGTGGTCATGTATTTGAAAATTAAATTCGTTTTCGACCTTTTCTTCAATTGGGGTCAACCAATCCTCATTGATCTCTTCAACTTTGTGGCATTTCACACAAACCAAATGGTGATGATGGTGCTCCTCTTCCCCCGAATGAAATTCATATCTGGCGACATTATCGCCAAAATTCAGCTTCTGAATAATCTTAATTTCACTTAATAATTCTAAAGTTCGATACACTGTAGCCAGTCCAATATCTGGAGCCTTTTTCTTTACTAGCATGTAAACATCTTCGGCACTTAAATGACCAGCTTCATTTTCTAGCAAAACTCGGACAGTAGCTTCTCGTTGAGGTGTAAGCTTAAATTCATAGGAACGGAGCTGTTTCTTTATATCCTCAATTCGTTCCTCCATATTGGTGGCACCCCCTTAATAAAATATGTAAAAAATAGCTAAAAAAAATAAAGTCCAAATAAAACGAAGTTATTCTAGCAGAATATTAACTTACTTAAACAAATTATATTTCTCGCTTTTTTAAAAGTCAAATAATCAAAATAAAAACATCCACCTTAATAGCGGATGCCTAAAATAAGCTGGCTATTTATCTTCGGTTTCGACAAGACTCTTGTTGAACAAGTCTTGTTTAATTACGACTTAATCAATAATGCACTGACAGCTTTCATTAAAAATGGCGAAATAAATACCTCAAAAGCCGAAGCGACCACTAAAAGCCCCCCTAAAATTAAGATAAATAGTGAATAGGAGATAAAGGATTGCTGGTAAGGTGCGACGATCCCCTTTTTAAGCCGTCCTTTAATTAATGATAGGGAAAAAAGTGTTCCTGCAACCCCTGCCAGAATTAAAACGGGAACCACTATTAAGTTTTGCGGCACTACAGATGCCAGAGAGAATAAAAACCCCCGCCATTGCAATTCTAAGATTAAAAAAGAGACTGTAAAGCCAATTACAAAGCCTTTCATAAAAATAAGAATAAAAATTAATGGCATCCCGATAATCGAAAGACCTAAAAACCAGATTAGAGCCAGATATTTCAGATAATCAAATAACACTTGGGTAAAAACAACCTGTGAAGTGTCTAATTGATTATTGCTAACATCGATGAAGAATTGATTAATATAAGAGAATAATTCCTGTTTTTGACTTGGTGACAAGGAATGTATAATAATTGAACCAAAAATTACCCCCATAATGAACAGAACAATTGTAAAAATATATAGACTTAGATGTTCCTTTAAATAATTCTGCATCTGATAATTTATTTGTTTCCTTGAAACTTTTGACACCTTTATCCCCTCCTTGTCCAACATATTAAAATCATATGTTTCGCAAAAAGAGAATATTCCATTGCCTTTCTTTTCGTTTATAACCCTCTTTATAACCTTCCCTTTAGAACTTCGGTTTGCCAATAATAGATAGCAATTAAGGTTTTTGCGTCATTGATAGCCCCTTTTCTGGTCAACTCCGCAACCTCAAAAAGCGAGAGCTCCACTGTATCAACAAATTCATCCTCATCCAGATTCGCCTTACCTTTTTTCAGATCTCCAGCCTTAAATAAGTAGATTAATTCATCTGCAAACCCTGGAGAAGTATAAAACTTGGTAATCTGCTGCATTGTTGAAGTAGTGTAGCCCGTCTCCTCTTGCAATTCTCGATAAGCAGATTCCAGCGGTTTCTCCCCTTCCTCCAATTTTCCAGCAGGTATCTCCAAAATAGTTTTGTCTAAAGCCTTACGGTACTGGCTAACCAAGACTATTTTATTCGCTGGAGTTATTGCTAGAATACCTACGGCTCCCCGATGGTGAACCAACTCCCGCATAGCTTGTTTTCCGTTAGGTAGTTCAACAGTCTCAACATTTACTCGAATAACAGCCCCGTCATAAATTGTTTTTTGCGAAATAGTTTTCTCTGTGTACTTATCAACCACAAAATTCACTTCTTTCAATGTTTTAGTAATAAGTTGTCCAAGCTGTACATAGATTAATGTTGTAAGAATATCATAGGAGGACTTAAAATGAAAATATTTAGGGCAGATAATCAGCTTAAATTATGCGGAAAAGCTTGGCAAATACAAGCAAAGCTTAAGGAACTTGCAAAATCCCAGAAAACACTTAAAGAGTATTTAGAGCTTTATGGAACCAGCTTGTAACTTTTACCGAATAAGTTACTTCAAGATATCCGAAATCAGGTATGCCGAGCTGGCGACAAATTCGAAAAAAAGAGCATCTTCATTCAGCCCTCTACCCATTGTAGTAATTGGTAAAGGATAACTATTAAGGATTCGCTTAACTTCATCCATATCTACTTCCTGCTGGATCAACTGATGTTTTTTCGCAAAATGTTTGTTTAACTGTTGATATAAGTCAGGATGTTCTTTTGGTAAATTAGCCGGATAAGGAATAATCGTTTCAACCAGACTAATAAGTCCTAGAGAAGTTAGGGTGTGATGACTAATACCATGATGTCTTACTCTTTGATCTGCCAAGCTGGCTCTTACCAAAGAAATCGGTAGACCATCTAAAATCTTGACCGCATTAGTAATGACACCCTGTTCAATTCCTGAATGACCCAATAGAGTTCCTGTACCCACAATCCCCGGTCCCATTGTAACGATTACCAAATCGGCATTACAGATCTGTTTTGCGGCAATTAATGCCGTATAAATATTTATTGCTTCAAGGTCTCCCCCAAAAGACTGTCCGAAGGTGATGGTAAAACCCAGCCATCCTAAACTCTTTAATTTTCGAACATGTTCACTTATTGCAATCGGTAATGCCCCGCCATCGGTCATGATATAGGCTATTTTTTTTGCCTTAGTGCTGTTCTTTAATTCCAAGCCGCGAATCAGCGCAACTAGAATCGGCAGCATACTATGTAATTCGCCAACTAAAACAGGCAGGCCTGCCAGCGTTTTTGGCTCCCTAAAAAGATCATGAAAAGCGCTTCCCTGTTCCTCGCATGACTCTACCGAAAACTGATACGGTGTATATTTTAATTTCATAATATGTCCTAATGAAGCTTTGTGATGATTAACAGTGTAATTAATTTCATTTTGGCTAACAAATGGTGAGATAATAAAGTCATAGCCCCCCGTACCCAGCTTTAGATGAGTGGCGGTCTTATTCGTCACAACCCTTTGACCAACAGCTAACTCCGGTTGAAAATCTAAATAATTAATTGCTAAGGATTCCTTTTCACTATTAACGATCCTGACGATCTGAGTTTGCTCTGTTTGTCTGACTATTTCAGCGACAACTCCACTCCCCCATTTAAGCATTTATCTTCCCCCTTTATCATCAATCATATTATTTCTTCAGGAGGAAAAGACCACCATGCTAGATGCTGGGAAGTGGGAAGCTGGAGATAAAAACTCCATCTGAATAAATCTGGCTTTATTAGCTATTTTGTTTAATTAATTCAATTAATAACTCGGTAATCTTCATAAACTCAGCGATTGGCTGGCGTTCGGCGGTTGTATGGATTCTTTCATAACCGACACCTAAGTTTAGCGTCGGGAGATTATAACCATTCAGCACATTGGCGTCACTGCCTCCGCCGCTTGTTGTTAATTCCGGTTCTCTGCCCAGTGCTTTTACGGCATCAACGGCCTTTTTAACAATTGGCGCATTCTCTTCAAAGCTGTATGCCGGGTACATTATCTCATAAGCAAAATCGATTCGAGTCTTAAATTGCTCAGCAGTGTCTTGAAAAACCTCCTGCATATGCTCCAGCTGCTTATAAAGCTTCTCATCTTTCAGGCTCCTTGCCTCAGCAGTTATCTCTACTTTATCACAAACAACATTTGTGGCTGTTTCTCCATGAAACTTGCCAATATTCGCTGTTGTTTCCGAATCGATTCTGCCATGCTTCATTTTAGCTATCGCATGACTGGCGACTTGTATTGCACTAATACCATCCTCGGGATTAACTCCTGCATGGGCGGTTTTTCCAAAAACCGTGATATTAACCTTGGCTTGGATTGGTGCCCCAATAATTATTTTGCCGACGACGCCATTACTGTCCAGAGCAAAACCATACTCAGCCCGAACCAACTCTTTTTGTAGATTCCTAGAACCCTTTAATCCAGACTCTTCACCTACCGTTAAGATGAATTGCAGTTCACCATGAGGGAGTTGATTCTCCTTAAGTACCTGCACTGCTTCAAGCATTGCTGCTATTCCTGCCTTATCATCAGCCCCTAAAATAGTCGTCCCATCGGAAAATATATACTCTTGATCAACAATTGGCTTAATACCGACTCCTGGTGCAACTGTATCCATATGCGAGGTAAAAAAGATAATCGGTGCTTGAATGTCTGGAGACGACGCCGGAAAAGTAGCAATAAGATTCCCAGCTCCATGACCTGTTTTTGCCAGCGAATTGTCCTCAAGCACTTCTAATCCCAAATCCGAAAATTTTTTCAGCAAATAGTCAGCTATTCGTCTTTCATCTCCTGTTTCACTGTCAATAGTTACTAAATCAATAAACTGCTGTAATAATCGTTGTTTATTTACCATAGCTTTACGCAAACCCCCAATAATTACTTACTTCCTGTCTCATTTTAACACTTTAGAGGATGTAAAAAAAAGATTCTCAAAAAGAAATTGAGAATCTTAAAAAATTTAGTCTTTATAGAATTTATCTAGTCCTCCATGGTCGATAAATCACCTGTAGGCAGTTCCAACTCCCAAGCCTTTAAGACCCTTCGCATAATTTTACCGCTTCTGGTTTTAGGCAGTTTATCTTTAAACTCGATTTCTCGTGGAGCAGCATGAGCAGCCAGACCGTTTTTCACAAAATTACGGATCTCTTCTTTTAACTCGTCACTAGCTGTAAAGCCTTGACGCAAAGCTACAAAGGCCTTAATAATTTCCCCACGAAGCGGATCAGGCTTGCCAATAACACCCGCTTCTGCTACTGCCGGATGCTCAACCAGCTTACTTTCCACTTCAAAAGGACCCACTCTTTCCCCAGCAGTCATTATTACATCATCTATCCGTCCTTGGAACCAAAAATATCCATCTTCATCCATGTATGCCGAGTCTCCGGATACATACCAGTCGCCAGGCATAAAATATGAGGCATATTTTTGTGGGTTGTTCCAAATTCCCCTCATCATTGACGGCCAGCCTTTTTTAATTGCTAAATTCCCCATACTGTTCGGCGGCAGTTCTTTCCCTTGATCATCGACAATCGCCGCCTTTATTCCGGGAATTGGTTTACCCATCGAGCCAGGCTTAATCTCCATAGCCGGATAATTGCATATTAACTGTGCTCCTGTTTCTGTCATCCACCAGGTATCATGGATTCGTTTGCCGAACACTTTCAATCCCCAACGAACAACCTCTGGATTTAGTGGCTCGCCGACACTCAATATATGTCTTAGCGATGATAAGTTGAATTTTTGGGTCAAATCACCTTGCGCTCCCATCAACATTCTAAAAGCGGTTGGCGCACTATACCAGACAGTAACCCCATAGTCTTCAATAGTCTGATACCAATATTCCGGACTAAAACGTCCACCTAATACAACATTTGAAACGCCGAGTAGCCACGGAGCAAAGATTCCGTATGATGTACCTGTTACCCAACCTGGATCCGCTGTACACCAATATATATCGTCTTCTTGTAAATCTAACACCCACTTGGCAGTTTGCCAATGTTGAATCATGGCATTGTGAACATGCAGTACTCCCTTTGGTTTGCCTGTAGAACCTGAGGTATAATGAATCAACATTCCGTCTTCCCTATCTACCCATTCTATTGCAAACTCCGTGCTCGCCGACTTTAATTCTTGATAATAGTCTATCTGCCCATCTACTAGCTGAAGCTCCTTGCCGACAAGAATTATTTTCTGTAGATCCGGCAAATCGGCTAAAGGCACTCTTTTTAATAAATCCGGTGTCGTAACCAGCACCTTAGCTTCACTATCCTGCAACCGATCAAGAACTGCCCCTTCCATAAAAGCTTCAAATAAGGGACCAACGATAGCGCCATTTTTTAACGCTCCCAACAGCAAAAAATACAGTTCAGGTGACCGCGGCATAAAGATAAATACACGATCCCCTTTCTTAACCTCCGCAGCAAACTTCAAGATATTTGCAGCTTGATTGGACAGCTCCATCATTTCCCTAAAAGAATACTTTTCTTCTCTCTCTTGATCTTTGTAATAAAGAGCTGTTTTGTCCTTCTTGGCAGAGAGAGCATGGCGGTCAATGGCTTCATATGCCATATTAACTTTTCCGGATTGATGCCAGGAAAAATTTTTCTCAACATCATCCCACTTAAAGGACTCATACTCCTTTTGATAATCCGCTAGGTTGAAGCGATCCCCACTAATCGGTAGTATTTCCTCTTTCATTCCAACTCCCCCTTTTTTAATTTCTTATTATTATAATATATATTTTGTTTTTTCTCAATTTTCAAATTTTAATCTTATTTTTGTCAAGATGTAGGCTTTTTTACGTAGATTTTTTTAGTATAATAAGAGTTATAAAACAATTGCTTAGGTGATTGCTGTTAGGTGGTGAAAAGAATGATTCATAAAAAACAATTCAATTCAATGGAACTTGCAATCCCTAATGGAGAACTAATAATCGAGGGATCGGTAACTCCACAAGCTTTAAGTACATACCAATTTCATCACAATTTAACTGCCTTTCGCCCTGCCAATGAACAGCACGCGGCTTTAATAGAAATTGCTGAATTGCCCGATGGGCGAATAATCGTCGCTAGAGATCGTGATACAATTATTGGTTACGTAACTTATCTTTATCCCGATCCGTTAGAAAGTTGGTCAGATGGCAATATGGAGAATTTAATTGAGCTAGGTGCAATCGAGGTGGCTCACGAATATCGTGGTTATCAGGTCGGTAAGAATCTAATCAGACTCTCAATGCTGGATGATTCCATGGAGGATTATATTATAATTACAACCGAATATTATTGGCACTGGGATCTTAAAGGTACCGGTTTAGATGTATGGAAATATCGAAAAATAATGGAGAAAATGATGGGTGCCGGCGGGTTAGAGGTCTACTCCACTGACGATCCGGAGATATGCTCACACCCTGCCAATTGCCTATTAGCCAGAATCGGTAGCAGGATTAACGCGGATGACGTTGAGAAGTTTAATCGGTTGCGCTTCAGACACAAAGGACTTTTTTAAGATGAAAGGGGTGAAAAAATGATAGTTGAAGAAATTATGCGAACCAATGTAATAACTTTGCAAAAAAATGATACTATCGAAAAGGCTTTAAAAATTTTAACCGACAATCATCTTCGGCATATTCCTATCGTCGATGATGAAGATCATGTGATCGGAATTGTCTCCGACCGTGATGTACGCGATGCCGCACCCTCCATTTTGCGAGAGAACGGTGATTTTGATGCACTGAAGAATCCCTTAGAAAAAATCATGTCCACGAACGTTTATACTGTCCATCCTCTGGATTTTGTGGAGGAAGTGTCAGCAATTTTTTATGAAAAAGAGATAGCCTGCTTGCCGGTGACTAAGGATGGAAAACTAGTGGGTGTAATTACCGAAAAAGATATGCTCCATACCCTGATTCAATTAACAGGTGCACACCAACCCAGCTCACATATCGAGATAAAAGTAGAAAACGTTGCCGGAATGCTGTCCAAAGTTACCCAGATTATCTGCAAAAGAAAGATTAACATTCACAGTGTTTTGGTTTATCCCTTCCCGAAGGATGATAAATATAAAATTTTAGTATTTCGTGTGCAAACAATGAATCCGATGCTGTTAATTAATGATTTAAAACAAGAAGGCTACTCAGTATTGTGGCCTAATTTACCGGGGATGACATTATGAGGAATAACTCAGCTTTTATCTACTCGAAATTTTTTCAAAATTACAAATTTACTAATGAGCACCCCTTTAATCAGCTAAGGGTAGATTTAACTTATGATTTATTGGAAAAGTTAGGAGCCCTGAAGCCCTCACAAATCTTCTCTCCAAGTGAGGCTGCAGATCAAGAGCTCGAGCTAATCCATGAGCCGGCATATATTAATGCTGTAAAACAAGCCGGTAAAGGCGAGGCAAAAGAGGATGAACTTCTGAAATACGGATTAGGCACCGAGGATACTCCAATATTCCCAAACATGCATGAAGCTAGTTCTTTAATTGTCGGAGCAACAATTAAGGCAGTTGATCTTGTGATGCAAGGGGAAGTAGATCATGCTTTAAATATTGGCGGCGGACTGCATCACGGTTTTAGAAATAAAGCCTCAGGCTTTTGTATCTATAATGACAGTGCAATTGCCAGTCAATATATTGTCGAAAAATACAATAAAAGGGTTTTATACGTTGATACGGATGTTCACCATGGCGATGGAGTCCAGTGGGCTTTCTATGACACCAGCCGAGTTTGCACACTTTCTATTCACGAAACCGGCAGATACCTCTTTCCCGGGACAGGCAATGAGAATGAACGAGGGATTGGTGCTGGCTACGGCTACTCTTTTAATGTCCCTATCGATGCCTACACTGAGGATGAGTCATTTTTAGCAGTTTATGAGAAGTCCCTTTCCGAGATTGCCGAATTTTATCGTCCGGATGTACTAATTACTCAAAACGGTGTTGATGGTCATTTTTTTGACCCTTTGTCTCATTTAGCTTTAACTGTCAACTCATATAGAAGAATACCCAAAATCGCTCATGATATTGCCCATAAGTATTGCGGGGGGAAATGGATCGCCGTTGGCGGTGGAGGCTATGATATTTGGCGTGTTGTTCCCAGAGCTTGGTCAATGCTTTGGTTGGAGATGAATGATCTGGCTGATCTCGCACAAGGTGATTTACCTAAGGCTTGGATAGATAAGTGGCAGGAAAAAGCCCCTGTCAAACTGCCAAGAACTTGGGAAGATGATCCGGATATCTATCCTCCTATTCCCAGAAAGATGGAGATTGAGGAAAAAAACCGACAGACTGTAGAAAAAACTCTGTCTCTTATTCAAAGAAACAAGGGCTGATACCATGAAATGCAGTAGGTAACTATGACTGGGACTCCGGTCTCTTCTCCGAAAGCACGAAGACAAGGGGACGTTTCGCCTGTCTGGCTGACAGGCGAAACGTCCCCTTGTCTTCTAATCTGTCCCCTCTAATATTGCAATGGGGTCTAACTTATTTAGTAATTTGTTTGTAACAAAGCTATTTATTAGTAAAACAACAAGCGGAGTAAGAAGTACAAATGGAATTCCATTAAGATAAATGTATATCATATGTTGCCCTTTTGGCTCAAATACCAAGGTATTAAGTATTAGAGTCAATCCAATTGCTAAGATAAATCCTCCGATAATTCCTAATATAATAATAATCAGATGTTCGCAAAAGGTTCTTAGCTTTATTCCAAATAATGAATGCCCAAGCACATAGCGAATACTAAACTCTTTTTTACGATGGTAAAGATGAATGTAGCTAATATTTGCTAAGGTTAAAGTTACTACTATGGCTATTAATCCAGCAATCGATATTAGGATAGTATTAATTAATGACTTTGTTTGGTCAAAATACATTTTGGAAAGTTTCAAGGTACTAGCACCATAGCCCTGTATAGCTAATTCTTCTAAATAACGAGTTACACCCTCATTGTTTTCTTTCAAGAAAATCATCGCACTGGTTTGAATTTCTGTATCATCAGGTAGATATCTGAAGCCGATAAGCGCCTCACCCTGAAAAATACCAACTACTTGATTCTTTCCTTTTATTTGTTCCTTATCATTTACCTCATTACCAATAAAGTCCCCGATTACTAGTCCTTTGTTTTTAGCCAAACGCTCATGTAGTATAATTTCATCGGTGGCTTGAGGTGCTCTTCCCTCTAAGATGGTAAGCTTTAGTTTATTCATTAGGTAGTAAGTATCTCTCTCTTCTAACGACATAATCGGAATACCCTCAGCACTGATTAAGCCATCGTAAAGCGTATATTCTCTTATGAAAGGAACAACATCTATCACATCAGCAAACTCACTTAACTCATCAACTATACTTGGTTCTATTTTTTGGAAATGATTAGTATAGATTGTACTGTAATACTGGTCTGGAAGGTACTTGCTTTCTAACATTGTAAATATACTTCCTGCTAGCAATGTAGCATAATAAACAGTGGTAACACTTAGGATAATCGTAAAAGTAAGGGTAAGGACTTTTTTCCGATTTCCATTTATATAATTAAAAATTGATAACGGCTTCAATGTTCCTCACCCCTTTTTTTCAATTTTGGATATGGTTCCATCCCAGATGTGAACAATTTCTTCAGCACCTACTAAAATGGTAGGATCATGAGTTACTATAATAACAAGGTGCTCCTTCTTATATTCATTAAGAACTGCCATAACTTCCTTAGCACTTGTATGATCTAATGAAGCCGTAATTTCATCGCCAAATATAACTTTTGGTTTAGAGATTAAGGCTCGAGCAATCGCCACACGTTGTCTCTGTCCAACTGACAACTCTGCTGGTTTTTTATTTGCCAAATGACCAATACTTAACTTTTCCAATAGCTCCATTGCACGATTTACCAAGTCTTTAGAGACACTATTAACAGGAGTTAGTACATTCTGTAATACTGTCAGATATTCAATTAAAAAATGACGCTGAAAGATAAATCCAAAATCCTCCTTACGCATTAAAGCACGTTCTCCAGCTCCCATACTACTAATCGGTTGTCCATTATAGGTTATGCTACCACTTGTAATATCTTTAAGTGAAGCCAAGGCATATAAAAGTGAGCTTTTTCCACTTCCTGATGGACCCATTATTCCGATTAGCTTATTCCCACTTAATTCGAGATTAATATCTTTTAGTGCGTAAGTAGGATCACTTTTCTTCTCATCGTAGATTAAATAAAGATTGCGGCAGGTAAACATACTACTCTCCCCTTTCAATTGTTTCAATTACATTAATTTTACCTAGAAATATCCAAACAGGAATAAGACAAAAAATTAGAGCGGAAGCTACAATAGTCAAACTATTAATAAATGCCCTTAAATCAAATAGTTGAAAGGGTGCACCGGTCTTAGCAAAGACTAAGAAAATAAAGAGAACTAATACAATTCCAGTTAATACAACACCAAACAAAAGTCCTACCAATGAAGTTATTGCTATTTCTCGAAATGCTTTTCCAAATATCCAACCCCTACTAAATCCTAAAGCTCGCAATAAAGCATATTCCTTCTTGCGTTCGAAGAATTGTAAATAGGTACTATTGCCAATCGTCACGGAAAGCACAAAAATAGCAACAATTAAGGTAATGTTTAAAACGCTATAAAGAGCTCGGTTATTTTCTTCCATCATTTCTTTTACATTTTTATTTGTAATGAGACTCATCTCTTTAGGAATAAGTTCATTTAGAAAACGATTAGAATCATCTAGTTTCCCATCTTTATGAAAGATCATCATCATGTTTTTCATCAGCAGCTCATCATCAACATCCGGTTCTAAAACGCCAAATCCAGTTATACTCTCACCTTCTAACACGCCAACTATTTCGTAAGAACCAGGAATCCATTCAGTGCTAATTATGCTATTGCCAATCTTATCCCCAAGCCTCAATCCTTTATTTTGCAGTAGTAGTTCATGTAGTGCCAACTCTTTTGCTCCTGGTTGAGGTAACCTTCCCTCTTTTATTTGTAACTGAAGCTTATCTAACAGATAAAGGCTATCCACTTCATTCAGGAACCAAATTCCTACTCCCATGGTCCCTCCCATGAGATGGGTATAATAAGTATTAACATATCGAATACCAATTGTACGTTCTGTGCTTGGATGCTGTAGTATTTCGTCAATTATTTCATCAGGTATTCCTTCTGGTGTTCTATCAATGATGATGGAAAAATGTTCAGTTGGATTACTATCTATCAACTCCTGAGATAAATCCACTGTTTTAATCGTTACACTTAATATATAGATAAATAAGATCGCAAAACCTATTGAAGTAGATAAAATTAGTATTTTCTTAATATTTTTCTTAAAATAGTTAAGTGTAGATAATGGTTTCATAAATTACCCCCCTTTCTTTTCCAATGGTACTGTTTTATTGCTGAATAAATAAGTAACCATGGTCATTACCTGCTATGACCATGGTCATTACCTAATCCTTAAAACATTCCTTCAGATAAAGAGCAGCAGAAGTACGATCATATATCTCGATTTTACTATAAAGATTGCTTACGTGATTTTTTACGGTTCCTTCGCTTATGTAAAGAGCTTGAGAAATCTGTTTGTTGGTAAATCCTTTGGATAGTAACCGCGCCAATTCCTCTTCGCGTTCTGTCAAGTTAAATAGTGGTGTTTCTTTTTTGCGTAACTGCCTATCTTCTGCAAATGATTTCTCTTTAGAGAAATTCGCTAGTTTTACTGCTACTTTGCTAGAGAGAATCAACTCACCAGCCACTGCATCTTTAATTGCTATAATTAGTTTATCTTTGCTCATATCTTTGAGGAGATAACCAATTGCACCATGGTGTAATGCATCAACTATATATTGCTCATCATCAAAGGTAGTTAGCATAATTAGTACAGCTTCAGGAAATATCTGTTTAATACTCTTAACTGTCTCCACACCATTTAGATTTGGCATTCGAATATCCACAAGTGCGATGTCAAATGGCTTAACTTCTCCCCGTTGATTAATCATTTGTTCGATTATTGATATAGCTTCGAATCCATCTCTCGCTTCTGCTATTACTTGTAATTGCTCATCGTTTTCGAGGATGATTTTTAATCCCTCACGCATTAACGCTTCATCATCAATCAACATAATCCTAATCTTATTCAATCTTTTCACTCCTTATAAATGGAAAGCAAATGTCGATACTAAATCCTTCATCTGCTGTAGATTCAAATTTAATTTCTCCATTTAGTTCGCGAACTCGTTCTTCCATATTAATCAGCCCAAATCCTTTATTGAAGGATCCATTCCCTCTTCCGTTATCACTAAGTAAAAAGTGAACTTTTTTATCCGCGTATGACAGTTTAAAGTAAAAGGCAGTTGCCTCTCCATGCTTCAATCCATTAGTTAGACCTTCTTGAAGAATTCGTACAATATTTCTTTTTTGTCTTTGATCGATTATCGGGACGTCTGCAATGTCGCTAGCAATATAGACCCCTGTTTGATCCATTATGCTAGTTATTACTCCTTGAATTTCCTTATTGAGGTCCGACTCTACAGGTTTTCGATCAAGTAAATGTAGGACTTTTCTGATATCAGCTAGTCCATCTCGAAGGGATTCTTCAGTTGAAGTAAGTTTCTCAAGTGCTTGAATTGGTTCTTTAAGCAATAAGACCTTAGTAGCTTCAACGGAGATCAGGGCTTTAGTAACTGTATGACCTATTGTGTCATGAAGTTCTCTAGCAACATGGTGGCGTTCTTTTAAGATAGTGATTTCTTCAAGTTGTTCATATGCTTGCATTAATTTCTGATAAAGGGTTTCTAATTCACAGTTTTTAACAGTCAGGTTCTTATAGGAAAGATCAATTATCTCATTTTGGTTAATCATATACTTAATAATCGTGGATAGAATCCAGACAATTAAGTACAGCAGAGTATATATCAGGATGAAAATTAAGAGGTTTCGTGAATCTATTTGATTTATACTTGTAAACGAAATTGAAATTGAATAGACAAATATCATAATACTTGCTAAGATTTCTCGTTTTTTTGAGGAATGTAATATTAGATCAACTAAAATAACCATATTTAAAAATATTACCACAAGATTTTGTGTCAATAATAGAATAATTAATATTAATAGTAATTCTATGACAAAAGTGATCTTTTTTAGTTGTGGATTGAGTGATTGAAACCTATTATTATAATCACTGTTATAGATTAGAACGTTGCGTATAGTAAAAGAGACAATAAAACTGAGGAATAAATAGATCGTTGTTAAGAAATGAGTGTAATTTGCATTAATAATTACTATTGCAAATGCAAGGATTACAATATAGAGAAATGTTAAGATGCCATCATTAATCTTCTTTTGCATTAATCCACCTCAAAAACTTTCTTCACCTTTATTGCTCTAATTACTCCATAAGCTATTAAAACTAAACCTACTAATAGATTAGCAGCTCGAACAACTATTAATGGTATGGATGCTTTAAAAACTGAAAGTACCAATATTGATGAACCAAGAAATAGAAGTGTTGCTAAACCTGCAGATAAACCAAAAACTACTAATTCTTTTCTTGAAAAAGAATATTCAATTGATCTGGCCGCAAATACTCCAGTCCAAAAGACGATTGTTAATGGACTAGATATTGTTAAAATAAAAGCGGAAATAAAACTTGTAAGTATGTTATGTGATTGATCAATTACTGATGAATTAATATTAACCATATTTATTGTACTTGTTGCCATATATAATCCAAATAATATTAAGACAAGTGAACTAACTATTCCTAGTATTGTTTTTGTTTTTTCTTTCTCCAACAATTTGCTTACACCAGCTATTGCTAATGTTATAAATATGTAATCCACAATTGTTACAGCTAAAACAGCAAATAATCCATCCAGTAAAGTTTTTTGTAATGCAATATTTACAAGAAAGAAAAATACAGGGCCAATTGCAATTTGTAGAATTAATCCCGTTGTTAAACCTTTAAAAAATACTTTAATCACAATGATAACTCCTTATTTTAAGCCTGACTTCTTATTACTCTTTCGTATTAGAGATTTCGTTAGTGGTGGCTACTGATTATAATGACTACTTGTACTTCTCTAATGCACCAAAACAAGTAGCATATACTTCTCCAGTATCTGGATTTCTTGGTGAGTGAACATTATAAATATACCCGGTTTTTCCATATCGCCCTTTTTTA
>Ga0209346_1000612_pt1 | contig 27765 bp, 27 predicted proteins | sample AutmiccommunBRH9_FD_187381 | JGI IMG/M metagenome (GOLD analysis project Ga0209346, IMG submission 187381) | Deep subsurface microbial communities from Mt. Terri, Switzerland - Autotrophic microbial communities BRH/9 (SPAdes) (version 2) | ecosystem: Environmental > Aquatic > Deep subsurface >...
CCCCCGTTGGACCCTCCGGACGAGGTCCGCAAGGAATGCCGGGTCGCTCAATTGCACTGCGGAAACGTTGACCGTCATCAGCAGTCCGAGGCGCCCATGGTCGACCCAGTCATTTGCCTGGTCAACTGCGTGGTGTAGCACTCGCCTCCCCAGCGCCCCTATGACGCCAGAGCGTTCTGCTTCGGGGATGAACCGCCCGGGAGGAACTTCCCTGCCTTTCGAGTTCCGCCACCGGCACAGTGCTTCGAAGCCGACCACCTCGCCATCCGTCAGGTCAATGAGCGGCTGGTAGTGCACGCGAATCTGGTTCTGCCTGACTGCGGTCCGCAAACCCCGCGCAACGTACATGTCGCGCACCAGCCCGTCGAATGGGCGCGCATCTGATCTCGCGAGGATTGCAGCCACGACTCCCACCAAGACAAACAGCGCTAGCCGCACGACCCAGCTTGCAAGCTGCTGATGCTCGTCGCCAGCGATTGACGTTGGCATCCAAGGACCTGCGACCAGACCGGCGGCCACGCCCGCGGCGGCTGCCGCCCGTGGTCCGTGCCGCACGGCCACATAGAGAATGGGCAGGTAGTACAGGTGCGCCAGGGTGGTGGGGGCGCCCCCGGCAAGGACGACCAGCACCGTCACGACCAGGGTCAGTCCGGAGAACAGGAGCCCGCTGACGATCGGCCTGGCCTCGTTCTCCCTGCGCACGCGATGAAGGTGAGTAAGCGACGGGGCCCCGCTGCTGTGCGCACGCCGACGAAGCAGAAGGACGAGCGTCGACAACTTCGCCCTCATGCTTACCCCCTCTCGCGCTTGAAGCAACGCCTGACTCTCGGCCTATCGGCGGCCTTGCGAGAATTGTGAGAGTTTCCACGGGTGCGCCCTCCGTTGCGTAGCCGTGGTGATGACATCGGGGCCCGCGCGCAACATCGGTGAGAATGTGCACCAACAAGAAAACGGCCCCCGAAGGAGCCGCCTCATCTTGTGGAGTCCTGAGCTAACAGGGTTCTCCTTGTTAGCGACCAGGGCCCATTTCCCAGAGCGATAGCCAATGCGTCCATTGTCAGTTGCATGTCAGCCGCTGTCAATACCTTGTGGAATATCGACAACGTGCCGATATCCGGCACAACGAAGGGGAACGCGATGACGAGACCTGATGAGGGATTGAGATACCGCCTGGGTTTGGACTTGGGCACCGGCTCACTGGGATGGGCGGTGCTGGAGTTGGATGCACACGGCAAGCCGTGCCGCATCGTGCGGATGGGCTCGCGCATCTTCGGTTCGGGCCGGGAGCCAAAGACGCTCACATCGCTCGCCGCCGACCGACGCCAAGCACGCCAGATGCGCAGGCGCCGGGATCGCTACATCCAGCGCCGCACGCGGCTGATGCATGAACTCGTCGCAGCTGGGCTTATGCCAACGGACGAGGTTGAGCGCGCGGCTCTCAAGACACTGGACCCGTTTGAACTGCGGGCGCGAGGTCTCGACGAACAGCTCGAACCCCATGAACTCGGCCGCGCGCTCTATCACCTCCAGCAACGGCGCGGCTTCAAGTCGAATCGCAAAGCTGACCGGGGCAACGTGGAGAAGAGCGCCATGAAGCAGGCGATTCGGGATCTGGACGCCGCCATGGGCGACGACGAGACGGTCGGCTCACACATGTGGCGCCGCATCCAGGACGGGAAGCGGGCGCGCATAGTTCCGGAGAAGATCGGTTCTAAGAACTCGTATGAGTTCTACGTGGATCGAGCGATGATCGAACGCGAGTTTGATCGCCTGTGGGAGACGCAACGCAAGTTCCACTCCGACATTCTCACTGATGCGAACAAGGCCAAGATTTCGCACGCGATCTTTGACCAGAGGCCGCTCAAGCCCGTCGACCCTGGGCGCTGCACTCTGGAACCCGGCCAGAAGCGCGCTCCTGTGGCACTCGTTTCCACCCAACTCTTCCGGATCTATCAGGAGCTGAATGCGCTACGAGTCCAAGATCAGACCAGTGTGACCCTCGCCAATCGGCCGCTTACTCGCGAGGAACGAGATGCGGGAGTCGCGTTCCTCGGCACCAAGGCAAAGGTCTCCTTGAGTGCGCTGAAAAAGGAGTTGTTCGGTCGGGAACCGATGACGTTGAGCCTTGAGGCGGGCGAACGCGCTCACATCCTCGGCGACATCGTCTCGGCTGAACTGTCCAAAGCCTCGGCGATCGGTGCCCGGTGGTGGGGGCTCGCGCTCGCAAAGCAAGACGCGATTGCCGCAGTCCTCCACGATGCCGAGAGCGACGAGGAGGTCATTACTCAACTCTTGGCACATGGGCTGACACAAGAGGAGGCAGAAGGCGCCGCCGACGCCTCCCTCCCTGAGGGCTACTCCCGGCTCAGCAGGGTGGCAATCGGCAAGATCCTTCCGCACCTCATAGACGATTGGGACACCGAGGCCGACGCAGCTCTCACATACGACCGAGCGGTGCTCGCCGCCGGATATGCCTCCCACAGCGATCTTCACGGTGGCGAGTTGTTCGAGGCCCTCCCGTACTACGGACAGGTACTGCGCCGCCACACGCAAGACCTCGCAAATCGCGACTCGTACCACGTGCGCACCACGGCGAATCCAGGCGAGTGGGAGTTCGGCAAGGTGGCCAATCCGACGGTGCACGTGGGTCTCAACCAGGTTCGAGTGGTGGTGAATGCCCTCGTGGAGCGATACGGATCACCGGCTGAGATCCACGTGGAGGTTGCGCGCGACCTGGGCCAATCGGCCGAGGGGCGGCGCGAGGCCTCGTCCAAGCGCGCACAAAATGAGAAGGCCAACGATGCATTACGCGCCGAACTCGCGGCGCTCGGCCAGCGTGACACGTTCGCGAACCGCGAGCGGTTGAGGCTCTACAACGAACTCAGTGCGCTGAATCACGTGTGCGTGCTCACGGGCATCCCCATCCCTAAGTCTCGGTTGTTTACCAACGACTTCCAGGTGGACCATGCGCTGCCGTACTCGCGCACGCTAGACGACTCACTCTCCAACAAGATCCTTGTTCACCACACAGCGAACCAGTACAAGAAGGCCAGGAGCCCTTTCGAGGCCTACGCGTCGCTGGAGAACAGGGAAGACAACCCCGAGTGGGCTGCCATTCTGGACCGCGCGGAGTCGGCCTTTGGCAAGACCTCTCCGAAGTTCAGGCGTTTCTCGGCCGATGCTATGGATCGCTACGAAAATGGCGAGCAGGACTTTATCGCGCGCCAGCTCACAGACACGAGTTACTTGGCGCGTCTGACAAGGGAGTACCTCGCGACGCTGGTGCTTGCTGGCGACGACGGCTTCCACCCTGAACGCATCGTCGCCATGCCGGGACGTCTCACATCGCTCTTGCGCGGCAAGTGGGGACTCAACTCCCTGCTATCGGACAACGGGGAGAAGCAGCGATCAGACCACCGGCATCACGCGGTCGATGGCCTGGTGATCGCCTTGAGCGATCGATCCACCCTGAAGGCGGTCACGGACGCGAACAAGAAGGCCGAAGACAAGTACCGGCTGGCGAATGACGCGGGGGTCAAGAAGTTACTTGACGACCTCCCGTTGCCGTGGGTCGGCTTCGTAGACGATGCCCAAGCCGCCGTGGACCGCATCGTGGTGTCGCACAAGCCCGACCACAACGAGCGGGGCCAGCTTCACGAGGAAACCGCGTATGGCGTCCACGACGGCCCCGACAAGGAGGGCCGTTACCTCGTGGCAAAGTCAGGCGAGGAGCCCAAGTGGCGCCCCGTGGTGCCCATCTTCCGGCGCGGCGAGGGGCCAGACTCGGCGTTGCCGTACAAGGCTTACGTGGGCGGGTCTAACTACTGCATCGAGATTGTTCGCAATGCGAAGGGTCGCTGGGAAGGAGAGGTGATCTCTACCTTCCAGGCCAACCAGGCGGACTTCCAGGCGTTCATGGGCGAAACGTCCACATTCCGGTCTCAGAGTTTCTCGGGCCGTGATTTGGTGATGCGGCTCGTCGCTGAAGACTGCATCGCGGTCGAACGCGAGGAGGGCGTGCGGGAGGTGTTGCGATTCATCAAGACATCTGGCGCGAGCCAGATGTTCTTCACTAACGTCCGTGAGGGCAACGTCGACGCTCGCTCGCGTGACAAGTCTGTCGCATTCGCCATGCTTTCTAAGAATCCCGGACCCCTGCAGGCGATCAGAGCTCGCAGGGTGTTTGTCGACCCCATCGGCAGGGTCTTCGACCCAGGGTTCGCTGGGTAGCCGCATGATTGGCCGGGTGGTTGAGGTAGTCGAGACCGACAGGCATCTGTCGCTCGAGTACGGGAACATGCTGGTCAAGCAGGGTGTGGTAGTTGTGGGCAGGGTCGCACTCGACGACATCCAAGCACTCATCATCAACCCACACGGCGCGACGGTGTCCGCTGGCATTCTCGCCGCCCTTGCCGAACGTGGCACTCCGGTGATCATTTCTGGCCGCAACTTTCGCCCGGTCGCCACGGTCGTGCCCATCTCAGGGCATCACGCAATTTCCAAACGCATCGAGGCGCAGGTAGAAGCATCTCAACCGGCTCGCAAGCAGGCGTGGAAGCAGATTGTGCGTTCCAAGATCACCATGCAGGCGCTCGTCCTGGAGCAGTGGGATCTCGATGCCGAACAGTTGTGGGTTCTTGAGTCGCGGGTGCGCTCAGGTGACCCTGAGAACCTGGAGGCTCAGGCCGCGCGTCTGTACTGGCCGCGGCTGTTGGGGCGGGGGTTCAGGCGTGATCCTGACGAGCCGGGGCTCAACGCTCTCCTCAACTACGGTTACGCCGTCGTGAGGGCAGCAACCGCGCGCGCAATCTCGGCTGCCGGCCTTCATCCCAGCATCGGCGTGCACCACAAGGGACCGCTAGACACGATGCGACTGGCGGACGATCTGATGGAGCCGTTTCGCCCGCTGATTGACGCTCGAGTGAGGGCGATTGCGGACTCGGGCGAGGACCTGGACGTGGTGCCGCGCACCAAGAAGATGCTCGTCGCGGTCCTGTCGACGGACGTACCCACCGATGCGGGAACCAGCCCCGTCTCCTTAGCGATGCACCGCACCGCCCGTTCACTGGCCGAGTACTACCTCAACGAGCGCAAGCGTCTCGAGTTGCCGTCCGTTGAGTACCGGCCTGTGGTCGCGGCCCTGGCCGAGGCATTCGTGTGAGTGAACTGTCGGGGTATCGACTTATGTGGCTCGTGGCTCTCTTCGATCTCCCTGTCCTCACCAAGGTCCAGAGAAAGGATGCCGCGGACTATCGCAAGCTACTGCTGTCGAATGGGTTCCAGATGGCCCAACTGTCTGTGTACTTCAAGTTCTGCTACGACAAGGAGCAGGCAGAGGTTGTCACCAGGGAGCTTGCCAAGCGGGTTCCCGAGGGTGGGCGAGTCGACGTGATCTCCATCACGGACCGGCAGTACGCTGGGATAGTCACCATCAGGGACAGCAAGCGAGTACGACGCGAAAACCCGTCACAGTTGTCCCTGTTCTGAGCGGAGCGACGTGGATTCTGAGACGTTGATCGGGGCGAAGCGCCTAGTAAACGCCTAGATTCGCCCCGATCTAGTCTATCGCTCTGGGAAATGAGCCCTGGCCGCAACTGTAATGAGCATGTACACAACAGAGAAGCCAGTCTATCGCTCTGGGAAATGAGCCCTGGCCGCAACTTCGCGTCGATCTGGGCGAAACGCCGACGCAAGTCTATCGCTCTGGGAAATGAGCCCTGGCCGCAACTCGGCAGAGTCGATAGCGGGCGACCTCACTAGTCTATCGCTCTGGGAAATGAGCCCTGGCCGCAACTCGGCAGAGTCGATAGCGGGCGACCTCACTAGTCTATCGCTCTGGGAAATGAGCCCTGGCCGCAACACGTGGACGGTGCGCGCCCTGACGCCCGATAGTCTATCGCTCTGGGAAATGAGCCCTGGCCGCAACTGCGGTGACACTGTCGACGGGTGGTAATGGAGTCTATCGCTCTGGGAAATGAGCCCTGGCCGCAACTGTGATGAGCAGGTACACAACAGAGAAGCAGTCTATCGCTCTGGGAAATGAGCCCTGGCCGCAACTGAACACCGCGCAGGTCCGCATTTCGGAGAAGTCTATCGCTCTGGGAAATGAGCCCTGGCCGCAACACCCAACTCATCAACGCCCACCGCAAGTCTAGTCTATCGCTCTGGGAAATGAGCCCTGGCCGCAACCGGGCGCCACTGCCATCACTGTGGCCGCATAGTCTATCGCTCTGGGAAATGAGCCCTGGCCGCAACCCGGTCGACGGGCTCGGCTTTACCGACGACAGTCTATCGCTCTGGGAAATGAGCCCTGGCCGCAACTCTGCCGAGTCGATAGCGGGAGACCTCACTAGTCTATCGCTCTGGGAAATGAGCCCTGGCCGCAACGGCAGACGTACAAGGGGCGCATCGACCGGCAGTCTATCGCTCTGGGAAATGAGCCCTGGCCGCAACATCAACAATCATCAAGACGCTGGTGGATACAGTCTATCGCTCTGGGAAATGAGCCCTGGCCGCAACCAACATTACTGCGCGGCGTGCGGCTATGCGAGTCTATCGCTCTGGGAAATGAGCCCTGGCCGCAACTTGATGGTGAGATTGTCGCGGTCGATAATCAGTCTATCGCTCTGGGAAATGAGCCCTGGCCGCAACCTGCGCGGCCCGTCGCCGCCTTGTGCATCTAGTCTATCGCTCTGGGAAATGAGCCCTGGCCGCAACTACGCCGTGGTTGGGGACGAAGAGCTCGACAGTCTATCGCTCTGGGAAATGAGCCCTGGCCGCAACACCCAGCTCATCAACGCCTACCGCAAGTCTAAGTCTATCGCTCTGGGAAATGAGCCCTGGCCGCAACAACGCGCAATGGCTCAGCTCGAACATGCGAAGTCTATCGCTCTGGGAAATGAGCCCTGGCCGCAACACATCTCCGCTATCCGGTCGAGCTCTTCGTAGTCTATCGCTCTGGGAAATGAGCCCTGGCCGCAACGTGTGACGACTGTTGATGTGTCGGCGCGTGAGTCTATCGCTCTGGGAAATGAGCCCTGGCCGCAACAGCATGACGACCTTGGTGTGCCCATCTGCGAGTCTATCGCTCTGGGAAATGAGCCCTGGCCGCAACCGAAAGCCGCCCAGTGGGTACGGGCAAACCAGTCTATCGCTCTGGGAAATGAGCCCTGGCCGCAACAGCAACAGGAGACACCATGAACATCCTCATAGTCTATCGCTCTGGGAAATGAGCCCTGGCCGCAACCTCCGGCCAGCACGGGCACAGGGGGACGATAGTCTATCGCTCTGGGAAATGAGCCCTGGCCGCAACATCGAATGACGGTTGCGGCGGCGTCCAGGTAGTCTATCGCTCTGGGAAATGAGCCCTGGCCGCAACTGCGACGGAGCGCGAGCAGGAACTCGATCCAGTCTATCGCTCTGGGAAATGAGCCCTGGCCGCAACACATGGGACATTACGGCGCCATCGTGGGCGAGTCTATCGCTCTGGGAAATGAGCCCTGGCCGCAACGAGAAACGACATGAATCGTTCGGCGGCTACAGTCTATCGCTCTGGGAAATGAGCCCTGGCCGCAACGGCCGACCCGCACGTAGTGACCGGTGAGTGAGTCTATCGCTCTGGGAAATGAGCCCTGGCCGCAACCTCACAAATGAACTGTCGCCATTGTCGTTCGGTTGCGGCCCGGGCTCATTTCAGTAGTCACACATACTCGCTATTTCTCTCGATAGTAAATGCGCCCTTGATCACGCGGAGGGAATAGCCCAGCCCTCAAGTTCTCTCGAGGAACTCCTCGCGCTCACCCAGCCACCCCACGATGGCCCGCGCCAGAGCAGTCGCTCCCGCAAGCGTCGGATCGGCGCCGATCAGGGCACGTGCGTCGTCGCGAGCGGTCGCGAGGATCTTGGCGTCGCGCAGAACGCGCAGCAGCCTGAGCGAATTGCGTCCACCGGACTGAGCCGTGCCAAGCACGTCACCCTCTCTGCGCAGTTCAAGGTCCTTCTCAGCAAGGGCGAAGCCGTCGCTGGTCGACGCGACCGCGGTAAGCCGCTCCAGCGACAGGCTGCCCTCCTGAGCGTGGGTCACCAGCAGGCACAGCCCGGGCTCTCTCGCGCGACCGACGCGACCTCTCAACTGGTGCAGCTGCGACACCCCAAAGTGTTCGGCATCGAGCACCACCATGGTGCTGGCCTGCGCCACATCCACGCCCACCTCGATCACCGTGGTCGACACCAGGATGGGCGTGGAGCCATCGGCGAAGGCCGCCATGGCGGCATTCTTCTGCTCTCCCGTGAGCCGGCCGTGCATCACGCCGATGTCGATGCCCGCCATCGCGGGCAGGGCCCGAAGCCGCTCCGCGACGTCCACCACGGCCTCGAGTGGCGGGCGGGCGGCCGCGGCGGGGGCGTCCTCGACGTCGAGCGTGATCGCGTCCTCTTCCATCGGATCCGGCTCGGCATCGTCTTCCGGCTGGTCGCCCTCGATGCGCGGGCACACCACGTAGGCCCGCCGGCCGGCGTCGATCTCCTCGCGCATGCGCTGCCAGATGCGGCTCATCCACGCGGAGTTGTCGGCGGGCACCACGTGAGTCACTGTCTCGGCGCGCCCGGCGGGCCGCTCCGCCAGGACTGACGTTTCGAGGTCGCCAAACACGGTCATGGCGACCGTCCGCGGAATGGGCGTGGCGGTCATCACAAGGGTATGTGGCACGCTCTTGCCGCGCGCCCGCAACTGGTCGCGTTGCTCGACGCCAAAGCGGTGTTGCTCGTCCACCACCACCAGGCCGAGGTCCGCAAATTGCACGGTGTCGCTCAGCAGGGCGTGCGTGCCCACCACGATCCCGGCGGCGCCCGAGACGGCATCGGCGAGCGCCTGCCGCCTGCGCGCCGACCCTTGGGAACCCGTGAGCAGCGTCACGCGCGTGGCGCCGTCCGCTCCCCCGAGCCTCCCGCCGTCTGCGAGGGGGCCCAGCAGGTCCAGGAGGGTGCGTTCGTGCTGCGCGGCGAGCACCTCCGTGGGCGCGAGCAGCGCCGCCTGGCCCCCCGCGTCGACCACCGCGAGCATGGCCCGGAGCGCCACCACTGTCTTCCCGGCGCCCACGTCGCCCTGAAGCAGGCGCAGCATCGGTGTGGCGCGTTCGAGATCTGCCGAGATCTCCCTGCCTACCTCGATCTGACCCTGAGTGAGGGGGAACGGGACTCGCGCATCGAAGGCGTCAAGAAGGCCGTCCGCCACCTGCGGCCGAGGCACCGCCGCATGAGACTGCCGGTCCGCGCGGCGCCTCGCGAGCGCGGTCTGCAAGACCAGGGCTTCCTCGTACTTGAGCCGGGCCTGGGAGCGCTGGACGTGCTCCGCGTCGTCGGGAACATGCACCCCCCGCAACGCCTCGAGCAGGGTCGGCAAGTGGCGGAGTTCCCTCAGGTGCTGGGGAATGGGGTCGGGGACGTCCGCCTCGGTCAGCGGGTCAAGGACGGTGCGCACGGACCGGCCGATGCGCCACGTGGGCACCGACGCCGCGGCGGGATAGATCGGGATGGGGCGTGACGCCTCGATGGTCGCCTCTTCGGCGTCGGCGGCGTCCAGACCGACGATGAGGTAGTCCGGGTGCACGAGCTGGCGCCGCCCGCGGTAGTCGCCCACCGTGCCCGTGAAGAGCCCTACGCGGCCCGGGCGCAGTTTGTCCTCGTGCATCCTCAGCACGCCCGCGCGCTTGGCGAAGAACGTCAGCTGCAGGGTGTCGCGCCCGTCCGTGACGATCGCTTCCAGCATCGCGCCGCCTCGCGACCGCATCGGGCGCACGGTCGTGGAACGCACCTCGGCCATCACGGTGACATGCTCGCCGAGCGCGAGTGCCCCCATGTCGGTCAGTTCGCCTGGGGTCCCGTACCTGCGCGGGTAGTGCCGCAGCAGGTCTTCGACGGTGACGAGGTCTAACTTGGCGAGAGAGTTTGACGTGCGGGAGCCGAGCACCTTGGCGAGCGCCTCCTCGAGCACGTCGCTCACGCGCCTCGCTCCACGCCGATCAGCACCCCTGGCGTCACGTGTCCTCCCTGGTAAACATTCACATCCGCGTGAGGGCAGATGGCCGCGGCCGACAGCCTCACCGAGTCCGCCGTCGCGTCCGAAACGCCCCGGGCGAGAACCACGGTGACCACCTCGACGTCGGGACTGAGCAGCCCGTCAGCGTCGTCGTCGATGGCGTCGGGGCTGGAACTCGCGACGTCGCAGCGCAGCACCGCGTCGCGCATCACGGCGGCGAGCGGCTCGCCCGGAGTGACGGTCGCGCCTGCCGCAATGGCCGCAATCAGTTGTGCCTCATGCTGAGCGGGCAACACCACCACGGGCCCCACGCCCTTGCGCCCCGCGAGTTCCTCGGCGGCGGCGCGCAACTGCTGGTTCCCGGCGGCTATCACCACGCCATGGGACGACGCCTCCCGCACCGCGCGACGCAACTCACGCCTCTTGAGCCTCGCCGGGTCCGGAACGACGAGGACGATCGCCCCGGCGTCGGCCAGCGGCGCGGCCAGTCCGGGGCACGACGTCAGCGCCACCATGCCGGTGCCAAAGCGCGGGTCGCTCGACTCGCGCGCGTATCCCAGGGCGATGGCACTCACCAGGATCTGCCGCGCGCTGCGAGCAATGCCCTCCTCGACCGCCTGGTCGGGCACGTTGGTGTGGACGTGGGCATGTATCAGCCCGTGACTGGCCGTCACGGCGACCGAGTCGCCGATTTCGGCCAGTGCCGCCGTGAGGTCGCGATCAGGGGCCTTGGCGTCGATTGCGCCCCGCTCGGGGACGACCCCGACGAACATGACTTCGTATGCGCCGCTGGCATCGGGATGCACGTGGCTCACCGGGAAGGCCACCACTCCCTTGCCAGTGGAAGCGAGCTCCCATTCGACATACTCGAGGCCGCTGAGCGCATCGCTCCCGGCGAGGGTCTCAGCGAGCATCTCAAGTTGGAGCACCAGCCCCGCCGCGCCGGCGTCGACCACTCCCGCCGCGCGGGCCGCGGGAAGCTCGTCGACTGTCGCCCGTAGCGCGGTGCGGGCCGCCATCACGGCGGCAACGATCACGTCATTGCGGCAGGCCCTCGCAGCCACCGCCTCTGCGGCGCCGCTCGAGGCCGCCTGCGCTACCGAGAGGATGGTTCCCTCGACGGGAGCGCCCACCGCGCCATACGCGGCATCGGCCGCCTCCTGAAGCGCTGCGGCGATCGAGGCAGGCCTCGCGTTGCTCAGGCCCCCAGCCTCGTCCACGTGCTTGAGGAAGGCGCTCAGGTACTGCGAGACGATCACGCCTGAGTTGCCGCGTGCCCCAAGCAGCGCCCCACGTGCGAACGCGGCCACCACTTCGCGGTGGCTCGCGCTCGGGGGCAGTTTCGCGACGGCGCGGTTGCCCTCTTGCAGCGTCAGATACATATTGGTGCCCGTGTCCGCGTCCGGCACCGGGAACACGTTGATGGCGTCGAGTCGGCCGCGTGCTCGTTTGATCGCGTGCGCGCCGGAAGCAAGCCAGTGGCGCAGTTCGTGCGACTCGGCTGGCATAGTCCTCCTGTACTCTCGATTCGACGCCCCAGAGGGCGCCGCACCTAATTGGCAATCCGTGTCCTTCTCGGATACCCTAGTGCGGTTGCCCGGACGCGGGCACTCAACCTTGCGCGACCTTCATGAGGTACCGCGCGCTCAAGACTTTAGGAGAACCATCGTGGCAGCCAATTGCGAAGTTTGTGGCAAGGGCCCGTCCTTCGGGCACTCCATTTCCCACTCACACCGCCGGACCAAGCGCCGCTGGAACCCGAACATCCAGCGCGTGCGCGCCGTGGTGGCTGGTAGCCCCAAGCGCCTCTACGTGTGCACCTCGTGCCTCAAGGCCGGCAAGGTTGTGCGCAGAGGCTAGGTGACTTCGTCTCACCCCCCATACCGGGCGTCTTCCCTCAGGGAAGGCGCCCGTTGTATTTTCCCGGCGCACGCCACTAGCCGGACGACGCCGGGGCCGCGTCCCACGCGTCGAACGTGACTCGTGCCCGCTCACGCCCCAGGGCGATGAGTTCCTTGGCCCGGTGAAAATCGAGGGTTCCACACGCATCGAGGGGAATGTCGACTTGCACGTCCGGCGGGTACCCGGCGAGCCGGTAGCGCATGACCGCGTCCTGCATCAGATGTAGCGACCGGTCCACAATTTCAATAGTGGTCAGGTCCATCCGGGGCGGCTTCATACTGGACTTCACATCGTCGTTGGAGGTGTCCAGGCTCGGAAGCAACGAGCGAATCGCCGGCTCGATCACCTGCGGCAGGGAAGGAAACCTGAGCTTGGGCATGCGGCGCCCTCCGCCCGCGTCCGGCCCGCTCACCGGACGCGTCGCAGGCACGCCGGACAGGTTGACCGCAATGATGGCATCGGCGTGAACATTGGCGAGGGGAGCAACGGGGACCGGGTTGAGCAGCCCCCCGTCGGCCAGCACCATGCCGTTCTTCACGAGCGGAGTGAACACGGACGGTATGGCGATCGACCCGCGCATGGCCTCGATCATGGGCCCGGCCGTGAACCAGATCTCGCGCTCGCTCACGAGGTCAACGGCAACGGCCGTGTACGGCATGCGCGCGTCCTCGATGTTGAGGTCGCCCAAGTGCTTGCTCACCTGCGACATCACCTTGGAGGCCCGCAGCAGTCCCGCGCCGCCCATTCCGGGTTCCACGAGCCGCATGACGTCGCGGCGGCCGAGGCCGACCACCCAGTCGCGGTAACTCTGCATCCCGCCGGCGACATACAGGCCGCCGATGACGGCACCCATCGAGCTGCCCGCGACGCCGACGACCTCCCAGCCACGTGCCTCGATTTCCTCGATCACGCCGATGTGCGCGTAGCCGCGCGCTCCGCCCGAGCCGAGCGCGAGAGCAACCCTGCGCGGCTTGTCTTTCTGGTTTTTACTCACCACTCGACTCTAGGCGAGAACTCTACGACGCGAAGTGATCCCAGCCCAGGGCGTCCGGAACGGCACCGTTCACACGAACTCCCTGGTCATCGTCGGTCACCACGCCCACTTGCGTCCAGCCGTCCGGCAGGAACGCGCCCGCGGGGAAGGTTGCCAAGAGGGCGTGGTCCTCTCCGCCGGTGAGTGCCCACGAGAGCGGATCGACACCCAGCGCACGAGCGGCCTCCGTCGCGGCGGGGTGCACGGGCACGGAGGCGCCGTCAATGTCGAGACCCACGTCCGACGCCCTGGCGATTCGTCCCGCGTCGCGCAGCAGTCCGTCCGAGACATCCATCATCGCCGTGGCCCCGCGCAAGGCGGCCTCGAGGCCAGCACCGATCAGCGGGCGCGGGCGCAGGAACAGGCTCACGGCTTCAAGCCCCTCCCCTTGGCCAGCGGTCAGCAACGCCAACCCCGCAGCAGCGGCGCCAAGCGGCGCGGATACCGCGACGATGTCCCCAGGCACGGCATCGGCGCGGGTCACAGGATCCACGCCATGCGTCTCGCCGAGCGCCGTGACCGAGATGGCGATCTCGCTCGCGCCGGAGAGGTCGCCGCCGACCACGCCCACGCCGTGCGGCTCGCACGCCTCGCGCAGCCCGTCGGCGAAGCCGAGCACCCACTCCACATCTGTGTCAGCCGGCACCGCGAGCGTGACCTGCAGCGCGGTCGGGACGGCGCCCATCGCGTCAATGTCGACGATGTTCTGCATCGCGGCCCGCCACCCCACGTCGGCGGCGGTGCTCCACTCGCGGCGAAAGTGCCTGCCCTCGATCAGCACGTCCGACGACACGACCAGGTCGCCGTCCACGGACAGGACCGCGGCATCGTCACCGGGGCCCAACAGGGCAACGTCGGTGCGCGGAAGGCGCGGGGCGAACAGGTCGATGAGTGCGTCTTCGCCCATCTCGCCAATCGTGGTCACTTCACTCCTCGAAGCGGACGGTGTAGCCGTGCTCGCGCGCGGCGTCGATCAGTGCGGGCGCATTCTGAGCGTCCCAGTCCACCGCCGAACGAAATCCGGTCGAGGTACGACCATCGGAGACGATGTAGGCGCGCGCGCCCTCGTGGCCGGTACGAGTGAGTGTCAGCACTCCCCCTCCGTCGAACGTCACCCACTTGCGGGGCGAGACCACGTTCGACAGACCCGCGAGCTGCCACTTGCCCTCCAGATCTCGGCCGTCGAGCAACGAGATCCGCCCCATCGCCAGTTCTCCGGACACCCAATAGGTGCGAGCCGCCACCAGTCCGCCCAGCAGCAGCACGCCCGCCAGCACGTAGCGCATCCCGCCCTCGAGCATCACAAACGCCGCGGCAGCGACGACCACGTTGATGAGGATCGGCACCATCCAATGCCTCAACAGCGTCGGCTTCGGGAAGGAGTCGCGGGGGTTAACGAGCAGTGGCACGGAATCTTGGTTGTTCATGATCTCCTTTGGGTCCCCCACAGACTACCCAGCGGCGACCCCCACACACACGTCGCTCCCCGATGGGCGAACGTTGAGGACCTCATCACCGTGCGAGACGTGGGTGGCCGCCGCCTAGGCTGATGCCATGCGTCGTTCACTTCCGTTGCTGGCAGCGGGCCTGGTCTTGGCCATGTCGGGGTGCACCGCTCCCGTCGTGGTCGAGCCCGCGCCGTACGCGGGTGACCCTGGGTGCGCGGCCGTCATGCTGGGCATTCCCGACGAGGTCGGCGGCCTTGCGCGCCTCGAAACCTCGTCTCAGGCCACCGCCGCCTACGGCGAGGAGCCGAGGATCGTCGTCCGCTGTGGCGTCGAGGTTCCCGGCCCGTCGAGCGAGCGTTGCCTCGCCATTGACACCCCCGCAGCGTCGGCCGACTGGCTCGTGCTGGAGGAGGACGACGTGTGGCGGGCCATCGCGTTCGGGCGCAACCCCGCGATGGAAGTGGTGGTGCCCAAGATTCGTGCCGACCAGGCAGTCGGGGAGATCCTGGCGGCGTTCAGCCCGTCGGCGACGCGTGCCGACCGCACCGGCCTCGAGTGCCGCTAACGGACTAGCCGCCGCGCGGCCCGGATTACTCGCGTCCTTCTTCCAACGGGATGAGCATCTCCCGGAAGGGGCCCCGCGCGCTATGCAGCACCCAGATCTTCTCCGCCACGTCGTCGATGCCGTTCGGCAAGTTCAGCTTGGGGATGCCACCCGGGATCACAAGCTGCACCACGCGAATGCCATCGTCAGCGAGCGCGTCGTGCAGCATCTCGCCGTAGGCGCTCTCCGCAGGGAACGCGATCGACGTGCCCGCAAAGTCGGCGCGGGCCTTGACGGACGTGCCGCCGTTAATGAGGACGATGCTGCCGTCGCCCGCCGCGCGCATGTCGGGCAACACTGCGCCCACCGCGTGCATCAGGCCGAACAGCGAAAACTGCAGCGCCTCGAGAGCGAGCTCCGGAGGCGTCTCGAGCACGGGCCTCAGGAAGCTGCGGAACGGCAGCGGGCTGTACTGCAAGACGGTGATGGGCCCCAGTTCCTTGGCAGCGGCCTCGAGGGCGTCAGCCAACTGCGCAGGCTCGAGCACGTCGGCCGCGAAACCGCGTGCCGTGATGCCCTCGTCCACGAGACCCTGTACGAGTCCATCCAACTTTGACTGGTCGCGGGAAATCAACGCGACCGCGTAGCCCTCACGTCCAAACCTGCGCGCGACCGCGACTCCGAGTCCAGGGCCGGCCCCCACAATGGCGAGAGTGGGCATCGTGCACGCTCCTTACGTTGGCGGTGGCTTTCGTTGGCGGTGGCTTTCGTGGGATTCAGCGCAATCCGGTCGAACGCGCCAGGGCTGCCTGCATCAGTTCTTCCACGAGCTCGGGATACGTGACGCCCGCGGCCGCCCACATGCGCGGATACATGCTCGAGGGCGTGAACCCCGGCATCGTGTTGATCTCGTTCACCGTGACCGTGCGGTCCGGCGCATAGAACACGTCGACGCGGGCGATGCCCTCCGCCGCGATCGACGCGTAGGCGCGCGCAGCGAGTGCCCTGATGCGCTGTGCATCGTCCTCGGGAAGGTCTGCGGGGCAATCGAGCCGCACGTTGGCGGGGTCAAAGTACTTGGCGTCGAAGTCGTAAAAGGTGTGGTCGCCGCCGGTGATGATCTCTCCCGGCATCGAGGTGCGCACCCCGTCTCGGGCACCCAGTACTGCGGTCTCGATTTCCCGACCGCTCATGCCGCTCTCGATCAGCACCTTGGGGTCGTGCTCGACCGCATGCGCGACGGCGGCGTCCAACTCGTCCCAGGAGTCGACTCTCGAGATTCCCATGCTCGATCCCGCGCGGGCCGGCTTGACGAATACCGGGAGGCCGAGCGCCTCGATCCTGTCCCGAAGCGCGTCCAGGGAGGCTCCCGGCGCCACGATGACGTCGTCCGCGACAGGCAGGCCTTGCGCCCTGAACGAGGACTTCATGAACTGCTTGTCCATGCCGATCGCGGATGCCAGCACGCCAGAACCGACGTAGCGCACGTCGAGAAGTTCCATTGCGCCCTGGATCGTGCCGTCCTCGCCCCACGGGCCGTGCAGGAGCGGGAAAGCGACGTCGATATCCGCCAAATCCGTCACGGCGCCTGCGTTCTCCGTGAACCACATCGTGGTGTCCGCGGCGGCCGGCATCAGCACCCTGTGGCTGCTGGGCACCACGTGAGGCATGCCATCTTCGGTCTGCGCCCAGTCGGCCGGGTCGTTGCTCTGCAGCGTCCAGGACCCGTCGCGGCCGATGCCGACCGCCACCACGTCCCACCGCTCGCGATCGATGGCGGCAAGGACCCCACCGGCCGTCGTGCAGGAGACCTCGTGTTCTGAGGAGCGTCCGCCGAAAAGCACGGCGACGGTGCGACGGGACGAACTCATATGCCCTCCGCCTTGCGCGGCCGCGCAAGCAGCGCGCCCAACACGTCTTCCTTGGGCTGACCGTCGTGCAGCATCGCCACCACCGCGTCACAGATGGGAACGTCGACGCCGTGAATACGTGCGAGTTCTTGGATCGACTGAGACGTGGTCACGCCCTCTGCGGTACCGCCCGTGCGGATGATCGCATCCGCGAGTTCGGCCCCCCCGCCGATGAGCGAGCCGAGCGTATGGTTGCGCGACAGTGGGGACGCGCACGTGGCGATCAGGTCGCCCATGCCCGCGAGTCCCGAGAACGTGTCGGGCTTCGCGCCGAGCGCCAGGCCCAAGCGGGTAATCTCGGCAAGACCCCTGGTCATCACTGTTGCGGTGGTGTTGTGGCCGAAGCCCATGCCGTCCGCAATGCCCACCGCCACAGCGATGATGTTCTTGTAGGCACCGCTGAGTTCCACGCCCATGACGTCGGTGTTCGTGTAAGGACGGAAGTAGCCGGAAGCGGTCGCGCGGGAAACGGCCTCGGCGGTCGCCTCCGCCTCCGATGCAATCACCGTGGCGGTCGGCTGCTTGGCCGCAATCTCCCTGGCAAGGTTGGGGCCGGACACCACGACGCGGCGTTCGGGCTCGATGTCCCAGACCTCGCCCAACACCTGGCTCATGCGCTCGTGGCTACCGCCTTCGATGCCCTTCATGAGGGAAATGACGATGGAGTCGCGACTCACGAGGGAGGCGAAGGGGGCGACGATGCCGCGGACGCGTTGGGAGGGCAGCGCCACGGCCACCAACTCGGCGCCGCCCAGCGCGAGCACGGCATCGGACGTGCCCACCACGCCCGCCGGAAGGTCGACGCCCGGCACGAAACGCTCGTTGCGACGAGTCGCGGCAATCTCCTCTGCCACCGCAGGGTCGCGCCCCCACAGCATGACCTCGCAACCGGCGTCGGCAAGAACAACTGCGAACGTGGTCCCCCACGCCCCGGCTCCGAGCACGGCGGCGCGCACTATGTGGACTTCTTCCGCATGTCGAAGCGCACGGCAGGGGCCTTCTCGCCGCGCATTTCCTCCACCATGGCGGTGAGGGCATCCATCATGCGGTTGCTCGCCTCGCGCAGGGCGTCGTTGTCGAGGGGTCGGGCGCGCAGGTCGTCCAACTCGATCGGTGGGCCGGCCTTGACCGTGATCTTCTTACGCGGAAACGGCTTGAGGACCTTGCTGTAGTGGCCGAGCAGGCGGTGGGCGCCCCACTGGGCCACCGGGATCACGGGGACCCCGGTCAGGAGCGCCATCCGGGCCGCACCCGTGCGGGCGACCATCGGCCACAGGTCGGGATCGCGGGTGAGGGTGCCCTCAGGGAAGATCGCGATGACCCCGCCCGAGTCGAGCACCTTCATGCCCGTATCAACCGCGTCCTTGGCACGCACCGAGCCGCGATGCACCGGGATCTGGTCGGTCTTGCGCAGGATCATGCCGAGGAAGGGCAACTCGAACAGCGGGGACTTTGCCAGGTAGTGAGGCGCATAGCCCGAGTTGTACAGGAAGTGCGCGAAAGTCAGCGGGTCCGCGTAGGTCACGTGGTTGGAGACGGCGATGAAGCCGCCCTCGGTTGGCATGTCGTTCATGCCGTGCCAGTCCTTGCGGGTGGTCAGCCACAGTACGGAACGGATCACGCACGCCGCCGTCCGGTACAGGCGGCCGCGGGGCTGCCGCAGAGGAATCCTCTTGACCATGGTCCTTACGCCTCAACGCTCGCGCCGAGCGCCGCCAACTTGGCACGGAAGTTTTCGTAGCCACGATCGATGATGCCGATGCCGGACACGGTGGACGTCCCTTCGGCCGCGAGAGCGGCGATCAGGTGGGAGAACCCGCCGCGCAGGTCCGGGACCTCGATATTGGCGGCCTTGAGCGGCGTGGGCCCACTGATGACCGCGGAGTGACGGAAATTCCGCTGGCCGAAGCGGCACTTCTTGTCGCCCAGGCATTCCTTGTACAACTGCACCTGCGCGCCCATCTGGATCAAGGCGTCGGTGAAGCCAAAGCGGTTCTCGTACACGGTCTCGTGCACGATGCTGAGGCCCTTGGCCTGGGTCAGCGCCACCACGAGAGGCTGCTGCCAGTCCGTCATGAAGCCGGGGTGCACGTCGGTCTGCATCGCAATCGGCTTGAGGTCGGTTCCGGGGTGGAAGAAGCGGATTCCTTCGGTCGTGACGTCGAATTCGCCGCCCACCTTGCGAAACACGTTCAAGAACATGCCCATGTGACGCTGCTGCGCTCCCCGCACCAGGATGTCGCCACGGGTCGCGAGCGCGGCGGCGGCCCAGGATCCGACCTCGATGCGGTCGTTGAGCGACGAATGGTCGTAGCCCTTCAAGTGGTCGACGCCCTCGATCGTGATGGAACGGTCCGTGTCGACCGAGATGATCGCGCCCATCTTCTGGAGCGTGTCAATGAGGTCCTTGATTTCTGGCTCGACCGCCGCGTTGTGCAGCGTCGTGACACCCTCGGCCAGCACCGCCGTCAGCAACAACTGCTCGGTAGCACCCACCGACGGGAATTCGAGTTCGTACCTGATGCCGCGCAAGCCATGCGGCGCGGTCAGGTGGAGCCCGTCCTCGCCTTGGGCGACCGTTGCGCCGAACTTGGTGAGGATTTCCAGGTGGAAGTCGATGGGCCGATCGCCGATGCGGCAGCCGCCCAGGTCAGGGATGACCGCCTCACCCAGCCGGTGAAGCAGCGGCCCACACAGCAGGATCGGGATGCGCGACGAGCCGGCGTGCGCCGCGATCTGCGCAGCATCCGCGGGGGTCAAGGTCGACGTGTCCATGGTGAGCACGCCGGTCACCACGTCGTAGTCGACGTCCACGCCGTGCAGCCTCAGCAGCGACGACACCACGTTCACGTCGCGAATCTCGGGGACGTTGCGCAGCACGGAGGGCGTGGAGCCCAACAACGCGGCCACCATCGCCTTGGATACAAAGTTCTTGGCGCCACGTACGTGGATTTCGCCCACCAGGGGTCGACCGCCGTCGACGCGCAGAGAGTCCGTCATGGTCACTATCGTGCCCCATGTTTGCTCCGTCCCGCGCCCCATGCGCTCGGACCCACGACGTGTCCCTCGTCCTAGACTCGTCGCGTGACACCCACCGACCGGCCGCGAGTCCTGTGCGTCGGCCTCGCGACGCTCGACGTCATTCAGCTGGTGGAGGGCCTGCCGGGCAGCAACGAGAAGGTCGTGGCCGTGGACTCGCTTACCGCCGCGGGCGGACCGGCCGCGAATGCGGCGGTTGCGGCAGCCCACCTTGACGGCGACGTGGTGCTCGTCACCGCGCTGGCAGAGCACCCAGTGAGCGACATCATCCGTTGTGACCTCGCCTCGTGCGGCGTGACGGTCCGCACGGTCTTGGTTGACTCGCCTCCCTTCGTGGCGTCGATCCTGGTGTCCGCCGGCACCGGCGACCGTGCGATCGTCTCGCCCACTGCGTCGGCCTCGGGGGCGCAGACCCCGTCACTTCCGGAAGCCGAGATCGCCGCACTGCTTGAGGGTGTGACCGTGGTGCACCTTGACGGCTACTACCCGTCGCTCGCGATTCCGATCGCGTCCGCGGCCCGCGAACACGGCATCCCGGTTCTGCTCGACGCGGGCAGCCACAAGCCCCATACGGACGCGGTGCTTGAGCACGTCGACGTCGCCGTCGTGTCCGGAGACTTCGCGCCGCCAGGAATGGTGCCGGACCCTGTGAGCGTGCTGGCGTACCTGGTCGAACGCGGGCCGACGTTTGCCGCGGTCACGCGAGGTGCGAGGGGCATCGTCTTCCGCGGGCCTCAGAGCCGCGGCGCCGTGCCGGTCGAGCGTGTGAACGTCGTTGACACCCTGGGTGCCGGCGACTTCTTCCACGGCGCTCTCGCGGTTGCCGTCGCGCAGGCGGGCGCGTCGGATCAGGAGTTCTCCCACCAGCTCGCGTGGGCGAGCCGCGTCGCAGGTGCATCGCTCGGCAGCTTCGGCACCCGGCGGTGGCTCAGCGACTCCTAGCCTCACGCCTGCACAGGGCCGCCGATTGGCGACCGGCTAACCGCCGAGCGTGACGTCTTGGTCCTGATACCAGTCCAAAGCCCCATAGAACTGCTCGCTGCGGTAGTCGGGCCACAGCTCGTCCACCACGTAGAAGTCCGAATACACCGACTGGATCGGCAGGAATCCGCTGAGCCTTCGCCCGCCTCCCCAGCGGATGATCAAGTCGATTCGTGAGACACCGGAAGAGGCGATGCCGTCCATGATGTTGCCGCTTGAATGGCCAGCACTGTTTTGCACCAAATAGTCGAGATCCCACTTCCAGCCGTAGTTGGCCAGGAGGTTCACCTTGATGCGGCCGCGCCCGAATCGAGTCCTCTCGGTATAGGGCAGCAGCGCCTTGGGGAAGAATCGCGACTGGGTGTTGCCGACAACCAGAAGATCCGCATCTTTGGTTGCCAGGTATTCCACGGCGTCCACGCACGCCTTTTGAAATGCCCGGATCTGCAGGGAGGGGCGTTTGGTGTTGTCGACCGTGAAGCCGTAGAAGGTGAGCTCCTTCACGCCCAACTCCAGACACATTTCGTACAACTCGAGTCCTGGCTGAAGGCCGGACTCGTACCCGTCCTGCTTCTTCAATCCCTTGTTCGCGGCCCACCGTCGATTGCCGTCCGGAATGATGCCAATGTGTTGCGGGATTCGACTCAGGCGCTTCATCGCAACGTCCTGCGTACTGCAGCGACGGGCGTGCCGAATCGTTGCGTCATGGGCTCAATCCTCCCACGCGAGATCTTCAAGGCTAGCCAAAGTGCTCGTCAATGTTGAGCAATTGGTTCACGGAGCCGTTGAGCGCCTAGGGTGCCGTCACGAAGATGTTGAGCAATTCTGGGCGATGGGCATGCACCAGCACGCCAAACACCACAGCATCGAACAGCAGGTGCACCGTGATGACGTACGGCAGCGACCGCGCCCACGAGAAGATCCACCCCTGGATGAGCGCGAACGGCACCGTGAGCACCGGACCCCACTCTCGGTAGCCCAGCTCCCACAGGAACGAGACGAAGACGGCGGCCTGGAGGGTATTGGCCAGCCACACGGGAAAATGCCGTTGTAGCAGGGTGAAAATCGTGGCCACGAAGAAGAGTTCGTCCCAGATGCCGACGGCGTTCACGCCGACGAAGAGCCGGGCAATGTCGTTTTCCCCGCTCACCTCCGGCCAGTTCCGGTACGCCCCCGAGCCGATGAAGTAGTACGGCAGGATCAGATACCCGGCAAGGATGACAACCCCGATGTACGCCCACTGGGCTCGCGTCCATGGCCAACCTCCGCGCATCGGGAAGCGGATGATGCGCTCGCCCCACGCCCACCGCGAGATCGCGAACGGCAGCAGGACCGCTAGCCCCAAGACGACCACGAACCTCGCGATCCCCGCGTCGGAGAGGTCGGCCTTGAGCGAGATGGTCGAGATGATGACCTGACCGAACGCGATCAGCGCGAGGTGGCGCGCGAGCGCGCGGTCGACGACCCAGGCGAGGACGACGCCGGCGACCAGTGGCGCGTAGCCCCACGGCCGCACGTGGATCGCGAACAGCAAGATTGCCGAGCCACATACGAGTGCCGCGGCCGCCACACGCGAGACGTCCGTCGCGGTGCGCTCAAGCGCGGGCGCGGCCCGGCTCGTGTGGTCGATCGCCGAGTCTGCCATGCCTTAGTTAAGCCGAAAACTGACCAAGACTCTTCCCGTGAGGTGAACCCCGGCCTAGGCGAGGGTTCTCACCAGGCGTGGGTAAAGCGCGACGAGCGTCACTTGACGGGCCACGTTGAGTCCGAGAAATGCCTGCCACACGTGGTCGTTGGTGAGCATGCCTGTGGCCAGCGTTCCGAATACGAGGATTGGCAGGAACACCAGCAGCGTTGAGGCCAGCATGGAAGCCAGCATCAGCCCTGGTCGGCCCGCCCCCAGGTAGATTCCGTCGAGCCACCACGCCCCCCAGGACAGCAGGGGGAACACCGCGATGTAGCCCCAGTATTGGAGGGCGGCGGAACTCACGTCCGGGAGGTCCGTCAGCAGCGCCAGAATTCCATGTCGCGCCAACCAGTACGTCGCCGTCAATGCCACGGCGATCACCACCATGGGCAGCGCCGATGCGACCGCGGCGGCGTTCAGTCCGCCCGGATCCACCCTGCCTGCTGCGTGCGACGCCAGCGCCTCGGCCGCGTTGGCGTAACCGTCAAGCGCGTACGACGCGAAGTGCATGAGCTGCAGCATGATGGCGTTGGCCGCAAGCGTCTCGGTGTCGAATCGAGAACCCACGGAGGCCACGAATGTCACCACGGCCATGAGGAGAGCTGTGCGAGCCATGAGCGCCGAATTGAAGCGCGCAAGGGCTCCCCACCCGGTCCGTAGCCCGCGATCGCGCCAATCGAGCACGGCATGCCGCTGCTCGTGAGTGAGGCGGCGCCACAGCAGCGTGACGGCAAGCGCGGCGCCCACCCATTCGGAGCCGAACGTTCCCCATGCCGCACCCGTTGCGCCCCACCCAAAACCGCCGACGAACACGAAGTCGAGCCCCATGTTGATGGCCGCGGTAGCTGCGGCGACGACCAGTGGAACCCGCGTGTTGTGGGCGCCGATGAAGTACCCGGCGACCACCAAGGTCACCAGCAGCGCGGGCAGCGACAGCCCGCGAATGAGCGTGTAGTCCAGCGCGGTATCGCGCACCGTCCCTGCGGGAGCCAACACGGTGAGAATCGCGGGCACGATCAGCCATTGGAGGGCAAGCCACACGGCCGACAGCACGGTAGCGAGCGCCCCCGCGCGCTGGAGGTGGCGCGCCGCTCCCGCCTCGTCTCCCGCGCCCAGAGCGCGTCCTACCAGGGACGTCGTTCCCGGGCGAAGAAAAGAGAACACCCAGAACAGCGTCGCCACCACGGCGGCACCGAGACCCACCGCTCCGATGTCGACCGCTTGAGCAAAGTGACCAAGCACAGCCGTGTCGACGAGGCCCGCTACGGGAACCGCGATGTTGGACGCGATCGCGGGGACAGCAAGCGCGGCCGCCTTGCGATGCGGGAGCGGACGCGTGACTGCCCAGGGGGCGCTCGGTGCGCCCGTTTCGCGCACCGGCATCGGCGCTACTGTGCGGGGCGTGCCGGCACGACCGGCTGCTTGGGCTCGGTCTTGGCAGGCAGGGTCTTGGGGCGCCACGCTTCACGCGTCGCCTCGAAGGCGGTGATGTCCTCTTCGTGCTTGAGCGTCAGGCTGATGTCGTCCAGGCCCTCCATGAGGCGCCATCGGACGTAGTCGTCGATCTCAAACGGCACGGTGAGTTCGCCGCACGTCACGGTGCGGTCCTCAAGGGACACGGTGATCTGCTTGCCGGGATCGGTCTCGAGGAGCTTCCACAGCAGTTCGATGTTTTCTTGACTCAGGATGCCGGCGACCAGGCCCTGCTTACCGGAGTTGCCGCGGAAGATGTCGGCGAATCGCGAGGCCAGCACCACCTTGAAGCCGTAGTCTTTGAGCGCCCACACTGCGTGCTCACGCGAGGAGCCGGTGCCGAAGTCGGGTCCGGCCACCAGTACGGAGCCGTTGGCGTATGCGGGCTGGTTGAGGATGAAGTCCTGGTCGCCGCGCCAGGCCGCGAACAGGCCGTCCTCGAAGCCGGTGCGCGTCACGCGCTTGAGGTACACGGCCGGAATGATCTGGTCGGTGTCCACATTGGAGCGCCGCAGCGGGACGCCGACGCCGGTGTGGGTGGTGATCTTCTCCATGAGTCTTCTCCCTCTACACGAGCGCCGCGGCGGCGTCTTCCAGGTCATCGGGGCTGGACAGGGTGCCACGCACCGCGGTTGCGGCGGCGACGAGCGGGCTCACCAGGTGGGTGCGACCGCCCTTGCCCTGGCGTCCCTCGAAGTTGCGGTTCGAGGTGGACGCGCTGCGCTCCTGAGGCTTCAGCTGGTCCGGGTTCATTCCGAGGCACATCGAGCATCCGGCGTTGCGCCATTCGGCTCCGAAGTCGAGGAACACCTTGTCGAGGCCCTCGGCCTCGGCCTGCAGGCGCACGCGGGCCGAGCCCGGAACCACGAGGAAGCGCGTGTGGGGGGCCTTGGTGCGGCCCTTGATGATCTCGGCGGCGGCTCGCAGGTCTTCGATGCGGCCGTTGGTGCAGGAGCCGAGGAAGACCGTGTCGATGGCGACGTCGCGGAACCTGGTTCCGGGCGTCAGGCCCATGTACTTGAGCGCCGACGCGGCGGCCTCGCGCTCCGACTCCTCGGCGAAGTCCTCGGGGTTGGGCACTGTCGCGCTGAGCGGGAGACCCTGACCAGGGTTGGTGCCCCAGGTGACGAAGGGCTCCAGTTCGGAGGCATCGAGGTTGACCTCGGTGTCGAACACCGCGTCGTCGTCCGTGACAAGAGACGACCAGTACTCGACGGCCGCGTCCCAATCGGCACCCTCGGGCGCGTGCGGGCGGCCCTTGACGTACTCGAGCGTGGTTTCGTCCGGCGCGATCAGGCCCGCGCGGGCGCCGGCCTCGATCGACATGTTGCAGACAGTCATGCGGGCTTCCATCGACAGCGACTTGATCGCGTCGCCGCGATACTCGAGCACGTAGCCCTGGCCGCCGCCGGTGCCGATCTTGGCGATGACGGCCAGGATGATGTCCTTGGCCGTGGTGCCCTTGGGGAGAACGCCGTTGACGTTGATCGCCATGGTCTTGAATTCCTTGAGCGGCAGCGTCTGCGTGGCGAGCACGTGCTCCACCTCGGAGGTGCCGATGCCGAAGGCCAGCGCGCCGAAGGCGCCGTGTGTCGACGTGTGGGAGTCTCCGCAGACCACCGTCATGCCGGGCATCGTGAGGCCGAGCTGGGGGCCGACGACGTGCACGACGCCCTGGTCGGCGTCGCCCAGCGAGTGGATGCGGACGCCGAACTCCTTGGCGTTGTCGCGCAGCGTATTGATCTGGATCCGGCTCGTCTCGTCCGCAATCGGCAGGTCGATGTTGAGCGTCGGCGTGTTGTGGTCCTCGGTCGCGATCGTGAGATCGGGGCGGCGAACCTGGCGACCTGCGAGGCGAAGGCCCTCGAAGGCCTGCGGGCTGGTGACCTCGTGACACATGTGCAGGTCGATGTAGATGAGGTCGGGCGCGCCGTCCTCACCCTTGGTGACGAGGTGATCCAGCCACAACTTCTCGGCAAGCGTGGTTCCCATGCGCTTCTCCTTCGAGTGGGGCAGTCAATGCCCTCCGGGTCTCGACATCTCACTACTCGACATCTCACTATCTGAGACGCTAGTATCGCTCTATGGACAATCATAGCGGTGTTGGCGTCGTTGACAAGGCTGCGGCCATCCTGGGCGCCCTCGAACACGGCCCCACGACTCTCGCCGAGTTGGTCGAGACCACCCACCTGGCGCGGCCCACCGTGCACCGCATCGCCCTTGCATTGGAACACCACCACCTCGTCGGACGCAATCCCTCGGGAGCCTTCATCCTCGGAGCACGCTTCAGCCAGCTGGCCGCGACCGTGGGTGAGGACCGCCTCGTCTCGGCCGCGCAACCCGTGCTGACGGTGCTGCGCGACCGCACGGGCGAGTCGTCACAGCTGTACCGCCTGCACGGAGACCAGCGCATCTGCATTGCCGCGGCCGACCGCCCCGTCGGGCTGCGCGACTCCATCCCGGTCGGCACGGCCATGACGATGCACGCGGGCTCGGCCGCCCAGGTGCTGTTGGCCTGGGCAGAACCGCGGCAGATGCACGAGGGCCTCGAAGGCTCGCGCTTCACGGCAACGGACCTCGCGCTGGTGCGCGAGCAGGGCTACGCGGAGAGCGCTGGCGAACGCGAGCCCGGCGTCAGCTCAGTGTCGGCGCCCGTGTGGGGCACCGCAGGCACCGTCATCGCGGCGGTCTCGATCTCCGGACCCATCGAGCGACTGACGCCTCACCCCGCGGCTGCGCACTCCCAGTCCGTGGTCGATGCCGCGCAACAGCTCACCGAGGTCTTGCGGAGAACTCAGATCGCCTGAAGTCCTTGGTCCCTTGCGCGGGCCCGCACCAAGCGATGAGATAGAGGTATGAACGCACTCGTCGTGTACGAATCGCTCTGGGGAAACACCGCCGCCATTGCACGCGCTATTGGCGAAGGCATCGGCGAAGGCACCTTGGTGCGCCATACGGGAGAGATCGAGCCTGCCGAGGCCGCGACAGCGGAACTCCTCGTCGTCGGAGCCCCCGTTCACGCATTTAGCCTGCCGAGCGCGGCTACCAAGAAGTCCGTCGCGGAACGGCGGTTGGCCCCCGGCGACCTTGAGCCCGATCTGTCCCAGCCCCCACTGAAGACCTGGCTCGACGGTCTTCCCCGTGCGTCGGGCCTTGCGGCGGCATTCGACACCCGCGTACGAGGCCCCTTGGGCCATGGTGGCGCCAGCAAGATCGAGAAGGCGCTCACCGAACTCGGCTACTCCATCGCGGACCGCTCCCAAGGCTTCTACATCATCAACCAGAAGAACGTGAAGGCCCCCGGGAGCATGCTCCGGCCGGGCGAGATCGACCGCGCGCGCGAGTGGGGCGAGCACCTCGCCTCACGAGCTTAGGCCGAACCGAGGCTCAAGGCCTTCCTGTTCGGCGAGATTGGCCTTCCGCGCAGCAGACGTACGCTGACGCCATGGGTAGCGCGCGCGCCATCGTCGTCTTCGACGGAGAGTGCGCTCTGTGCAACGGCTTTGTGGCCTGGCTCATCAAGCACGATGCCGGTGGCCTGTTCCTCATCGCGGGCTCCGCCGGAGAGGTGGGTCGAGCCATAGTGGCTCTTCGCATTTAGGGGTGTAGCGCTGGTCTGAAGCCGCCGGTTTCGAGGAGTGACCGGGTGATGTAGTGCTCGAGGTTGCGAAAGCCGAGGGCTGTGCCGCGGAGGTGTTCGAGGCGTCCATTG
>Ga0209346_1000613_pt1 | contig 27649 bp, 28 predicted proteins | sample AutmiccommunBRH9_FD_187381 | JGI IMG/M metagenome (GOLD analysis project Ga0209346, IMG submission 187381) | Deep subsurface microbial communities from Mt. Terri, Switzerland - Autotrophic microbial communities BRH/9 (SPAdes) (version 2) | ecosystem: Environmental > Aquatic > Deep subsurface >...
ACAAAGGGACGTTTCTCCTGTCTTTCGTAAGAAGACAAGCGAAACGTCCCTTTGTCTTACCTGCGTCATACTCATTGAAGTAGGTGAAATTCTCCGTATTTTAGCAACTGATCAAGCAAGATGTACCTGGTATTCTGCAGGTCCTGGTTGTACAGGGCAATATATATACTATTTTCGAACTGCTGATAGCCTACAACCGAATAAGCAAAATGGACAGTGTTAGCATATTTTCTGCCGATATATAATACTTTCTGGTGGTTATTTAGATTGTCAAGCAATCCTTCCATAGATAATCCGTCTTCTTCCATGTCAGCGATCAACCAAGATAAGTCCTCGTAAGGGTCAAATATTAAATTAGCATTATAATGAGAGTTAAGGAGTTGATAATCTATTAAGTGTGAATACAGGAGGCTGTTGTCTGCTATAGGCTGAAAACCATTTAAGGACGGTAACCAATCTCCCGTTGTTCCGTCAAGGTAAATGACCTCAGCGGTCGTTTCCAGACGCCAATAGCTTTCTAAAGGCGAGAAATATCTAAGCCCGGGAAGACTCTCATTCTTTAGCTGTTCATTTATGATTATCTCTTGCGAATATGGGAGGGTCTGCCCAGTGCCGTATTCTAAAATCTCCATTTTTTGTTTATCAAAGTTATTTTTTATCACCAGATATCCCTGCATATTATGGTCAGTGATCGGATTACCGATATCAAGGATTGTTTCACTACTCTCAAAAGTGAATTGAATTAAGCTGATATTTTCCGTTAAAGACATTATGGAGATCTGCGGTTCTTCCGTCAACATGAAGCTGTCCATAATGAAATTCAAGGCTTCTTGATCAACCGCTTGATTGCTATAGCTAATCTGCTGCAGAGAAGCTAATAAAATCAAGCAGGTAATAATTAATTTTAAATAAAATAGCTTTTCACGCATGATTTACCACCCCATTATCCTAGTGAATACTATTCTAAAGCCTCTTGTCTGCAATGTCTGTTGGAATCTGTCGCTCGCCTTGATAATTTTTATAGCTATTTTTTGGCGAAGGAGAAAGAAAAAAAGGGGAAGGCCTCTAAGTTGGTGCCTTCCCTTAAGCATATTACTAATTTAGTTTAAGTATTCGACATTTTTTAGGACAGTCTCATCTAGATAAAAAACTCCATAGTTAATTGGTTTAACCTCGATTCTTGGAGAGTACAGCCAGCTTATTTCAGCAACTCTTTTGTCTTTTTCGACATCGACAACCCCTTGCTTTTGAAAAACAGCAGATTTATTTTCTGACTGCTTCTGCTGGTTGACATAATAGGCTTCGACTTGTTGGATTTCTTGATCTAATCTTTCATAGGCAGCAATAGCCCAGGTAAAATCCTGATTGTGTATTTCATTCAGAAGATATTCCTCTAGCTGCAAAGCTGCTTCCCGAAAAGTGATAAATGGTGGAGATGTTACGGTATTTGCCGGTAGGACGGGAGTGAGGTTAATTTTTTTAAGCTTTGGAAAAAAAGCTGTTTGAAGCTGCCCGTTGCTAAGGTTCATACCTAGAGAAAAAAGAAGATCCTTCTTTTTATCACATAAAAGTTCCACCTTATAATTAACTCCAATCCATGGATTAAGCTTTGTCGCATGGGGAATTTTTCTGGAGTTATAACCTAAATTTCTGGAAGTGGATTGTTGATATAGCCTAACTGCCTTCCCGTGACTTTTGGCAGCATTAAAAAATTGTTTTAATCTTTCTGATCCGAAGGAAACTACCTCACCGCGAAGATTGGAATCAACCTTTTCCTGATCGAAGATAAAATTCATCGTCAAGGTTTCCGGTTCCGTACCTGTCCGTTCTACAAACGTCCAATAATAAGGACGGTTGGTCAGATCTTTATCGACCTCGACAGAAAGCTTAACCTGAGTGTGCCCGGGTCCACGCTCTAAAAACAAGCAATTGTGATATTCTAAGTAACGTTCTATGTAATTTCTTACCCAAACATGATCCATTAAGTTGCTCACTCCAAATTATTAATCTTCGGGTTCAACATTAGCTATTTGTGCTGATTTCTTTGGAAAACTGTTCACCAACTTGCATCAGCTGTTCTCGTAGCTCGTTTTGATCATCAGTTTGCACAATTAGCTCAAAAATATTATTTTCAAACTCCGAGAAATCCAATTTTTCAAGAATTGTTTCTAACGAACCAATCACGTTTTCAAACATTTGAATTTTTTCGTGCAAGAGATATAAGATATGCTCTTCGATTGTATCTTTAGTTGAGAGATTATAAATGTTCACATCGCGCTCTTGTCCCAATCGATGCACTCTGCCGATTCTCTGCTCAACCCGCATGGGGTTCCAAGGCATGTCATAGTTAATGATCTGGTTGCAAAATTGCAGGTTTATCCCTTCGCCACCAGCTTCTGTAGCGACCATGACTTGTTTCTTTTTTTGGAATAATTCCATCATCCAATCTTTTTTACCACGGTTAAAGCCACCTCGGTAAGGTACTGATGAGAAGCCGTTTTCGGTCAATTTACTGATCAAAAACTCTTGGGTTGCGCGATATTCGGTAAAAATTATTACTTTATCATCTATTTTTTTTATTAACTCAATAATTGCGTTTGCTTTAGATTGTACCTCGACCTTTTTTGCAATCTGCACTAACTTCAAGATTTGGTTTTTTAGTTCCTCACTACCTCCGGATTTTTTAAACATGTTAATCAAAGTAATAAAGGCCGCGTCTCGACTGCTACAAACTTCCCGTTGTAGGGTAATTAAGGCTAAAACGTTTTGGATGTCACCTTTAAAGGTATAATAGTGTTTCTTTACAAAGTTCGTAATTCCCAGATATAGCTCCCTCTCATCAGGGGTTAGCTCAATAGGAATTGTATGGACTATTCGTTTAGGAAAATCTATTTCAATATTTTTATCAGACCGTCTGTTGCGGATCATTACTTTTTCTATTTCCTGCTGAAGTAAGTGTTTATCCCTTGGGCTACGTTTATCCTTCATATGCTCCTTTTGGAAACTCGAATATCTGCCTAACTGTCCGGGTTTTAAGATAGTTACAAGGTTGTATAGCTCTGTGATGTCGTTTTGCAGTGGTGTAGCTGTGAGTAGGAGTACGTATTTCTTTTTTATGCTGTTAATAAATTCCCAGTTTTTTGTCTTTTGATTTTTTAGCTTATGCGCTTCATCGACAATTAATAAATCATAATGTTGGTTCATTATGTGCTGGCGATGGGGATTTCTCTTTGAGGTGTCCATTGAAGCCACGATAATATCATATTTATCCCACATCCATTCCTTTTTTTGAGCAACTGCCGGAATCGCGAACTTTTGACTAAGCTCTCTTGTCCATTGCAGGACTAAAGAGGCAGGAACCAAAACTAGTATTTTCTTGGCAAGACCTCTGATTAAATATTCTTTAATGATCAGACCAGCCTCTATTGTTTTGCCCAGCCCGACTTCATCTGCCAAGATAGCTCGCCCATGCATTTCATTAAGAACTCTTTTGGCAGTGCTAATCTGGTGTGGAAAGGGAGTAAGATTAGGCAAGTGATCCAAGCATTGCAACTGTTCAAAGTCCTTAACCTGCAACAATTCTTCTGCTTCATGAGCAAGCTGAAAAACCTCCCAGTTATCCCAAGGTCCATCTTGGGAGAAGGCTAGTTGCAAATCGTGAATCCAGGCTTGATCAAAGTTGATTGGTACGGTATTTTTCCGAAGATTAACAGAATGAACTTTCGTTAAAACTTGATTCATTATCTGAAACACCCTTTACGACGATTTATGGTTATATTACCAGTAACTTACTCAACTTACTCGTGTTTATTAGTATTTGTAAATACAGGCTAATTATCCAAAGTTTTTTGATGTGCGACAAGGGACAGGTTTTCCGTCTGGCATAAAAAATTTTGAAAAAAACTATCCTCTAAGCTGTTTAATTGCTATAATATTTTTGAAGAGTCCTTTTCATTAATTTTCGAAATATTTTAATACAAGCGAATGAAGGTAAGAGGAGAGACTGCAGATTTTGCAGCGCCGAAGGAGCAAGCTAAGACAAGTGAATCTCTCAGGCAAAAGTACTTTTACTGGACGCAACTCTGGAGAGAGTCCGCACTGGACCGCCAAAGGGGAAACTTTAGTAACTTTAAAGGTAGCTCTCAGGCAAAGAGGACAGAGGCATAAGGATGATTTAATTATCTTTGTGTTTTCTGTCTTTTTTATTTGTTAAAAAGAAGAAATCTCGCAAAAAATAGTTGTAAATATCTTGGAGGTGATTGTTGTGGCAGAGGAACTAAAAAGAACACCACTCTATCCGCTGTACGCTCAGTATGGCGCAAAGGTAATCGATTTTGGCGGTTGGGAATTACCTGTCCAATTTTCGAGCATCTTGGAGGAGCATGAAGCTGTGCGGGAACGTGCGGGTTTATTCGATGTTTCTCATATGGGAGAGGTTGATGTAAAAGGGAAGGATTCATTGAAGTATATCCAAAAGCTAATTACTAATGACGCTGCCAAGCTGGTTGACGGTAAGGCTCTGTATTCCCCGATGTGTTATCCGGACGGTGGAACAGTAGATGATTTACTGGTCTACAGATATTCAGAGGATCATTATTTACTAGTGATTAATGCTTCGAACATTGACAAGGATTTTGCTTGGTTTCAAGAGAATTTGGCTGGTGATGTAGAGATTAAGAATATTTCCGGAGAAGTATCCCAATTAGCTCTACAAGGACCCTTAGCTGAAAAGGTTTTGCAAAAGCTTACCACCACGGATTTATCAGCGATTGGCTTTTTTAACTTTATGACAGACGTTGATTTGAATGGGGTAAAAGGTCTAGTCTCCAGAACAGGCTATACCGGAGAAGACGGTTTTGAAATTTATTTACCAAATGCGGATGCTGGAAAGCTCTGGCTGGATATACTAGAAGCAGGGCGGGAAGATGGCGTTCTTCCATGCGGATTAGGAGCAAGGGACACCTTAAGATTCGAAGCTAAATTACCATTATATGGTCAAGAGTTATCGAAGGATATTACTCCAATTGAAGCTACGATCGGCTTTTTTGTTAAGCTGGATAAGGGAGAATTTAACGGCAGAGCGGTATTAGCGGAACAGAAAGAGAATGGTGCGCCAAGAAAGTTAGTTGGAGTTGAAATGATCGAGAGAGGCATACCCCGTACCCACTATCCTGTATTTGCCGGAGATAAGCAAATCGGTGAGATTACTACCGGAACACAATCACCAACTTTAAAGAAAAACGTCGGGCTGGCATTAATTAAGAAAGAGTATGCCGAGATTGGTAATGAGGTTTATGTCGAAATCAGAAACAAAAAAATAAAGGCGCAAATTGTCAAAACACCATTTTATAAAAAAACAAACTAATAGGAGGTTTTTATTAATGAGCGAGGTTAAAAAGGAATTTAAGTACAGTAAAGAGCACGAATGGGTAGAGGTTTTAAGCGACAATCAGGTCAGAATCGGTATTAGCGATTTTGCACAGCATGCTTTAGGCGACATCGTATTTGTTGAGCTTCCAGAGGTTGATCAAGATGTTGAGGCTGATAGCACCTTTGGTTCGGTTGAATCGGTTAAGGCAGTTTCCGATATTTTCACCCCTGTATCTGGTAAGGTTGTGGAAGTAAATACGGAATTGGAAGATAATCCTGAAAAAATTAACGAGGAGCCTTTTTCAGGCGGATGGATTGCAGTTGTGGAACTAAGCAATCCGGCGGAATTAGACCAATTGCTATCTGCGGAGGAATACGAGGAGTTTATTAAAGAGGAGGAGTAATTAATGAAGTTCCGCTATATCCCGAATACTGTCGAAGACCAAAAAGAGATGTTGACGGCAATTGGGGTTGATTCGGTCGAGGAGTTATTCGCCGATATTCCTGGTGCTGTTCGTTTCAAGGGGGAATTAAATATTCCTAAAGCGCTGTCCGAACATGAAATTACTACATATATGACAGGTCTTGCTAAAAGGAATATTACTATTAACGACTACTCCAATTATTTAGGAGCTGGAGTCTATCAGCATCTGATTCCCAGTGTCGTAAATCATGTGATCTCCCGCTCGGAGTTTTACACAGCCTATACGCCTTATCAACCAGAAATCAGTCAAGGTGAGCTACAGGGAATATTCGAATTCCAGTCCTTGATAGCTGAATTAACTGGGATGGAAGCAGCAAACTCTTCAATGTATGATGGAGCTACCTCATTGGCTGAGGCAGCCGCGATGGCAGCCGCTTCAACCAATCGCAGCAAAATTTTGGTATCTAAAGCTGTTCATCCAGAAACCAGGGCTGTACTAAAGACCTATGCCAAAGGGCAACATTTAGAAGTTGAAGAGATTGAGATTAATAACGGTCAAACTGACTTAGAGTTGTTAAAAAAATCTTTTACTGAGGACGTTGCAACTGTAATTGTCCAATACCCTAACTTTTTCGGGATAGTAGAAGATTTAGCGGCAGTCAGCGAACTAGCTCACGGCAATAAATCACTGTTTATTGTAAGCGCTAACCCAATGGCCCTGCCTGTATTAAAAGCGCCGGGTGAGTATAATGCTGATGTCGTAGTAGGGGATAATCAACCGATGGGTATCCCGGTATCATTTGGAGGACCACATGTAGGCTTTTTTGCTGCCAATTCTAAGCTAGTTCGCAAAATGCCCGGAAGAATCGTTGGTCAGACCAGCGATGATGAAGGGACTCGCGGTTTTGTGTTAACATTACAGGCCAGAGAACAGCATATTAGACGGGAAAAGGCCTCATCCAATATCTGCTCCAACCAAGCGCTTATCGCTTTGGCGTCGGCAGTATATATGAATACTATGGGCAAAGAGGGAATCGTCGAGGTTGCTAAACAGAATCTACAAAAAGCTCATTATGCTTTTAAAGTTCTTACAGCAATTAAAGGCGTAGAACCATTATTTACCGGTCCATTCTTTAATGAATTTGCCATAAAAGTAGGAAAACCAATTAAAGAAATAAACGAACAGTTGTTAAAAGCCAATATTATTGGCGGATACGACTTAAGCAAGGATTATCCTTCATTAGAAGGTGCGATGCTTATCGCCGTAACAGAAGCCAAAACGAAAGAACAAATAGATGAATTTGCCGCTAGATTGGAGGGATTACTATGAGAAAAGCTAAAGCCCTCATATTTGAATTGAGTAAACCGGGCAGGGTTTCCTATAGCCTGCCGGAACTAGATGTGCCTGAGTTAGAGTTAAACGAGCTTGTTCCATCGGAGTACCTTCGTCAGAGCGCACCGGAGTTCCCTGAGGTATCGGAAATTGATTTAATGCGCCATTACACGGAATTATCTAATAGAAATCATGGTGTTGATTCAGGATTTTACCCACTAGGATCGTGCACAATGAAGTATAATCCTAAGATAAATGAGGATGTAGCCAGATATCCCGGTTTCACTGGCATTCACCCTTATCAAGACGAGTCAACGGTACAAGGTGCATTAGAGTTAATGTACCATATGCAGGATTATCTTGCCGAAATTACTGGAATGGACGCAGTTACATTACAACCGGCGGCAGGAGCTCATGGTGAATGGACGGGTTTAATGCTGATTAGAGCCTATCATGAAAGTCGTGGCGATAAAAAAAGAACTAAGGTTATCGTCCCGGATTCTGCTCATGGTACTAATCCAGCTTCGGCCACAGTTGCCGGTTTTGAGATAATTACTGTAAAATCCAATGCAGATGGTAATGTTGACGTTAATGCTCTAAGGGAAGTAGTTGGTGAAGATACCGCAGCTTTAATGTTAACCAATCCAAACACCCTAGGATTATTTGAAAAGGATATTTTAGAAATAGCCAAAGTGATTCACGAAGCTGGGGGCTTAGTTTATTATGATGGAGCAAATGCCAATGCGATTTTAGGAATTGCTCGTCCAGGCGATATGGGTTTTGACGTAGTTCATCTTAATTTGCACAAAACCTTTGCTACTCCGCATGGAGGCGGTGGACCAGGATCTGGTCCAGTAGGAGTAAAGAGTATTCTAACGCCATTTTTACCTAAACCAATGGTAGGTAAAAAAGCAGATAAATACTATCTTGATTATGATCTACCGCAATCTATCGGCAGAGTAAAATCCTATTATGGAAACTTTGGGGTAATCGTTAAAGCCTTTACCTATATCCGAACAATGGGACCTGATGGATTAAGAGCTGTTTCCGAAAACGCTGTTCTTAATGCCAACTATATGTTTAGAAGGCTTCAGGAGTATTATGATGCCCCTTTCCAACAACACTGCAAGCATGAATTCGTGCTCTCCGGTGTGAGGCAAAAACGTCAAGGTGTGAGAACCTTAGATATCGCTAAGCGTCTCTTAGATTTTGGCTTCCATCCACCAACAATTTACTTCCCATTAATTGTTGAGGAGTGCCTAATGATTGAACCGACGGAGACCGAGAATAAGGAAACCTTAGACAGCTTTATCAATGTCTTGATCCAGATTGCTAAGGAAGCTGAGGAAGAACCCGAAAAGGTAATCAACGCTCCGCATACCACAGTCGTTGGTCGCTTAGACGAAGTAACAGCTGCAAGAAAACCAATCTTAAAATACACAAAATAATAGACTGATATAAAAGTAAGGAGGGCATATGTACCCTCCTTTTTTTACGTGCGCCCGGCATGGGCGCAGTCTAGGAGACAAGGGGACAGGTTTATTGTCCGGTTATTGTTTTCTAGTGGACTGAGCGAGACAAGGGGACAGGTTCTCTGTCTGGTTATTGTTTTCTAGTGGACTGAGCTATTCTATTTATAATCAAGTTATTAGCCTTAAGAATGATTAGGTATTTTTTTATGATATTCAAGGGCATTGGACACATCCAAATTGACAGCCGAATTGTAAAGCGAATATAATTACATTAATTGGACCTAAAAGGTAAATACCTAAACAGGGGTGATATCATGTCAAAAAAACAAATTATATTATACTTTCTACCTGGAATTATCGCAGGAATTTTAATAAGTTTTTTTGAGTTAAGGGCTATAGCAATCAGCGCTTTTATAGTTTATATGGTAATTTATTATAGTTATTATTTTTATATTATGTTATTTACGAAAAGCGTTAATTTGGTAGATAAATTTGTAAATAGAAGAAAGAAACATCCATTATATTCATTATTGATTGCCTTAGTAAATAAAGAATTAGAAGAAGCGGAAATATACAGCGAGAAATTAAGTATGCTATATAACCAAATCAAGCTATCTGCTAAGGCGTCTATCCTGTTAGAAAAAAAGCAATCAGAAGAAGCTGCAGAGATAATCCAAAAAATCAAAAATCCTAATATTCGTAATTTTAACCTTGCTTTATTAGCCTTGCATAAGGAAGATTTTGAGTTATTTGAAAACTATAAAACGCAAGTTAAGCAGCAAGATTTGCGATATGCACTTGCTGCTGAAGCGGCATATATTCGCGAAAATTTAGTAGAGGCAGAAAGATTAGGTGATCTTGCTATTTCTTCCTCTGCGGGGTTACAAAAATGGACATTTGTCAAATCGTTAGCATATCAAAGGAATAATGAGAATCGTCAATCCTATTTCTAAGCACTTGCCATGAATTAGTTATAAAGATTGCATACAGGACACGGGGGACAGGTTCGTCGTCCGAGAAAAATTTTTGTTTCCCCCTGATTCTTGGATTTTATGAGCAATTGAGCGAAGAATAAATAAAAACACTTGGAGAAATAATAAGAGTGTATTTTTATGGAAGTATTAAGGAGGCATGTGAATGGAAAATAGAGCAGGGTTTTGGATCCGTCTATTAGCCCTTATAATTGACGGAATTATTATTGGTATAGCACAGTATGTATTGTCAATTATTTTTGGTTTATTTACTGAAATGAATTTTTGGTTCACTTGGACAATAAATCTCGTATTAATATTTTTATATTATGTCTGGTTTCAAACAATTAACAAGGGACAAACATTTGGCAAAAGGATTACTAATATACGTGTAACTTATTTAGACGGTGGTTCTGTCTCATTGGGATCAATGGCACTAAGAGAAATATTCGGCAAGGCGATTTCTTCTCTCATATTGTTTATAGGATATTTAATGGCTGCTGGTAAGAATAAGCGGGCATTACACGACTATATTGCGAAGACGATTGTAATAAAAGATTAATAAATTTTTTTTTAAAAAAGTCACCTCTTTAGGAGAGGTGATTTTTAAGACACGGTGTCCAGACGAAAAACCTGTCCCCTCGTCAGCAAGCAACAACCTTGATTTTTCCTGACAACGAACCTGTCCCCTCGTCTTGCAAGAAAAAACCACTCTTTTCCTAACAAGGAACACGAGTGGTTACAGTGTGAGAGGGAGCTGAATAAAATAATTATTCAGCTCCTACTCGATTTAGACAGTTAGCTTGAGGAATTCTTCTTGTAATAATTTGGTGATTGGTCCGATTCCGTTAGCGATTTTTTGGTCATTTATTTGGACAACCGGTGTTACTTCGGATGTTGTACTGGTAATCATTGCTTCATCAGCTTCATAGGCTTCGGCTAGGGTAAACTCCCGCTCAATGAAAGGAATTGACAGTTTGGCAGCTAGTTCTTCAAGACAATCGCGAGTGATTCCTTTAAGAATGAGATTGGTTGCCGGATGAGTAATTATCGCTCCACCCTTAACTATCAGAAAGTTAGAGGAGCTGCCTTCTGTAACAATATTGCCCCTAATTTGAATTGCTTCCTTAGCATTGTTCTCTACAGCATGTTGTTTTGCCAACACGTTGCCTAAAAGATTAATGCTTTTAATATCACAGCGCAGCCAGCGAATATCTTCGGTTGTAACTACTTTTACTCCATTGGTAATTTCCGCAAGCGGTCTCGGCAGATCTTTGGTGTAAGCCGTTAAGAGTGCGGAAACATTTTCACCAGGGAAAGAATGCAATCTTGGAGCAACACCTCTAGTAACCTGCAAGTAAATAATCCCATCAAGAAGTTTATTTACCTCAACTAGCTTCAGAAGCTGTTCTTTTAGCTCATCAAGCGGCATTGGCAGTGTAATCCGTAACTCTCTTGCACTTCTGGCTAATCTTGTTAAGTGCTCATCAAGGCGAAAAAGTTTTCCGTTATAGACTTTTGCTACCTCATAAATCCCATCGCCAAATTGATAACCGCGATCTTCCAGGTCAATATGGACATTCTCTCTTGCTAAAAATTGGCCGTTGACAAGAATCATCTAAATCACTCCATTTTATTTTTTTATATTTTATATTAAGATTAAATATACATTTGCAAATGATCTTGTGAGGAGAATATAATGTTTTTGAATAAAAAGGGCTAAATATAATATGTGCAACTATTTTTCTTTATATCAAACTATTCTATCATGAATTATTTAGCAAGAAAATTAAAATTAACAGAAAAAAAATATTTATTTTTTTTCTCGAATTTTCACTAGAACTACAATATATGGTGATGTATAATGGAATAACCGCACTATATATAGGTGGTATAACGCGTAGATGGGAATAATTACATAATTGTTATTGCTTGTTTTGGACAAAACGCAGGAGGGGAAAGATGGAAGTGGTTACACGAACGAAGTTGGAAGGATTAAGTGAAAAGATTTTTTTGGACAGGTATGCCTTAAAGGATGCGAGGAACAAAAAGGTTTCTGTTGGTGATATTGTTCTGGTCTTGACTAAAGATGACCCGAAGTTCCCGCAAAAAGAGGTAGGTGAAGTATTGTCAATAAATGAGGAAACAATCAGTATTAAACTTCGTAACGGGAAAATGATTGCAACTGACATCGATCAGATTACTAGACCGGCAGAAGTTACGCCTGAGGAAATGTGGGACAGGCTGGCTAAGGCAATTGCAAATGTTGAGAAAAAGGAGAAACAAGAAGAGTGGGCTCAGAAATTCCGTCAAGTCTTGGACGATTGGAAGCTGGTACCTGGGGGTCGGATAGCAGCCGGTGCCGGGGCTAGCGATGAATTAACTCTTTTCAATTGTTATGTTATCCCTTCCCCAAAAGATAGTCGAGGCGGAATTATGGATACCTTAGGTCAAATGACGGAAATAATGTCTAGAGGCGGCGGGGTTGGCATTAATCTGTCTTCACTTAGACCAAGACGTGCTGTTGTAAAGGGCGTTAACGGTTCTTCGAGCGGTGCTGTATCATGGGGTGGGTTATTTAGCTATACTACAGGTTTGATTGAACAGGGTGGAAGCCGACGAGGAGCTTTGATGCTCATGTTAAATGACTGGCACCCTGATCTCTTGGAATTTATCACAGTAAAGCAAAAACTGGACATGATTAATAACGCTAATCTTTCTGTTGGAATTAGCAATGATTTTATGAAAGCAGTGAAGGAAGACTTAGATTGGGATTTGGTTTTTCCTGATTCTAGTGATGAAGATTATGATGAAATATGGGACGGGGATTTAAACAAATGGAAAAGTCTTGGGAAACGAGTTAAGGTCTACAAGACTGTTAAAGCGAGAGAAATATGGCATACCATTATCGAGTCAGCTTGGAGCTCTGCCGAACCGGGTATTGTCTTTATGGAATATTATAATCAAATGTCTAACAGCTGGTATTTTAATCCGATAATCAGTACTAATCCTTGTGCTGAACAGGGTCTGCCGGCGTGGGGTGTCTGTAATTTATCCTCAATTAATCTGGCTAAATTTGTTAAGGATAATCAGGTGGACTGGGAAGCACTTGGTGAGACGGTAGAAATATCCGTCCGTTTTTTAGATAATGTTATTGATGCTACACCTTATCATTTTGTCGAAAATAGAGCGAATCAAATGAACGAACGAAGAATTGGCTTAGGAACAATGGGCTTAGCAGAGATGCTGATCGGCTTAGAACTGCGTTATGGAAGTCCGGAATCAATAAGTTTTTTGGATAAGCTTTATGGATTTATTGCTAAAAGATCCTATCAAGCTTCAGCAAACATCGCGGAAGAAAAGGGTTCGTTCTTAAAGTTTGATCGGGAGAAATTCCTTGCTGGCAATTTTCTTCAGCAATTTGATGATGAAGTAAAGGAAACAATTTCACAAAAAGGGATGCGCAATGTTACGGTCTTAACCCAGGCACCTACCGGTAGTACTGGTACGATGGTGGGAACTTCGACAGGGATTGAACCCTTCTTTGCTTTTGAATATGTTCGTCAAAGCAGACTTGGTTTGGACAAGCAATTTGTCCCGATCGCCAAAGAGTGGCTGGACAACCATCCTGACGAGGAACTGCCGGATTATTTCGTATCCTCAATGGACTTAACTGCAGAGGACCATATCAGGGTGCAAGCTGCTATCCAAAAATGGGTTGATTCTTCGATCAGTAAGACGGTTAATGCCCCAGCAGATTTTACGGTTGAGGAGACTAAAAAATTATATGAGTATGCCTTTGATTTAGGATGCAAAGGTGTGACGATTTACCGTGACGGAAGTCGTGATGAACAGGTATTATCTGTTAAGGACAAGGGAAAAGAAGAAGTCTTAAGCAAGGAAAAGTCTGAGAAAGAGTATCGTCGCCGACCGAAAAAATTAACCGGAGCGACATATAAGCTGAACACGCCATTTGGCAAAGCTTATATCACTGTTAATGATGTCGAGGGCAAGCCCTTTGAGGTTATTGTGAATGTTGGTAAAGCTGGAAGCGACGTTTTTGCGATGTCTGAGGCCTTAGGCCGAGTATCAAGTCTATTTCTTCGTTTTGGGGAACTCCCTGACGGCAATAAGGCTCGTTTACTGATCAAACACTTAAAAGGTATAGGTGGTTCGGGGGCAGTAGGGTTTGGTCCAAATAGAGTAGAATCAATTGCTGATGCGGTTGCTAAAGCCTTAGAAATGCATATGGACGGTGAGGATTCCGATAATTCTTTAGCTGCCGGCTCAGAAAAGGAAATAGACCTAAACCCGGCACTCCAAACAGCTAATAAACAGCAAATTACCCAATCGGGAGATTTTGAGCTTGATTTATGTCCAACCTGCGGTACAGCTTCATTGGTTAATGAGGAAGGTTGCAAGCATTGTGTGCAATGCGGCTACACCCGCTGCTCGTAGGCAGTGCAGGCAGAGAATGTTATTATGAAGTCTTGCAAAACATCTGGATATCTAATTATCCAGATGTTTTTTAGTGTAAATATTCTGATTTTTCTTACGATTACAAGATTATTTCTCGATTATTGCAGGGATTTGTCGAAGTTTGTTGAATATGAAAGCATATCCATATTTTTTTCTAATACTTAACAAAGAGAGGTTACGCTGGATGAGTAATTCTTTAAAGGATCAGCAAATAAAAAATGACTTTGTTAAGAAAAAGCAGATAGTTTTGTTTTCAGCATTACTTATTCTTTTGGCGATTCATCTTTTTCACATTTTTTTTTCGAATATTTATCTATCAAACAGTAATCCTATAATACACAATTTTTTGGAATTATTTACTGTTAATATAACCTTTTTCATCGCTCTTCAAGGGTGGCTTCTGTTTCCATATAAAATACCGGCAAGACATTTGTTGATTAGTGCCCTGTTTTTGCCAGTTGGTGTTTTTGATTTGTTACATATTCTTTTTAACGAGAAATTCGGTCTGGCGATTTATGGAGGTTCCTTAAAGGAATCTAGTTGGTTCTGGATGCTGGCTAGGTTAACTGAGGCGATCGGCATGTTTAGTATTCTTCTTTTTAAGCAGGAGAAGATTGAAAGAGTCAAAAGGAGTTGTGCTTATGGTGGGTTGCTGATTTATACCTTTCTAGTTGCTTCTGTTTTTATTATTGTAGAAAATAATCTGCCGGCATTGATTAACAGAGGGTTCGGACCTACAGAATTAAAAATAATTTTAGATAGCATAATAATCAGTTTATATCTACTTTCTGTATTGATTCTCTATTGGAAATACCGATTAGTTGATTTTGCAAACAGAATTATATTATATATAGCTATTACTTTTCTGATTCTTGCGGAAATAGTCTTAACATATTATCACCTTCATAGCATTGACTACATTCTGGGCAGTTTCTATCGAATTATTTTCTACTATTATATTCTCCAAATAATTTTCATTAATAACATCAAGGCACCCTTTGTTGAGAAGCAGCTGATTGAAAAAGATAATTATGAGAACCTGCAGATGTTCAATTGGATTATTGAACAGATACCCACCGCAGTTTTGGTCGTAGACCATAAATATCGGATTCTCCTGGCTAATCAGAAGGCTAAAGAGTATTTCCAATCAGATGGAAATTCTGTAGAGCCTCGTGGACAGAACATTAAGTATTTTTTGTCTCGAAAGGGGCTTAAGGATGACGAGATGTTAACTGTTAAAGCGATTCGCGATGGCCTGGAGTTCGTGAAGGAGAAGGTTAGAATAGACAATAAAGTCTATCAGTTAGATATTTCTTTAATTCGCAATCCTGGAAATGAGGAAATTCTTGGGGCGGCCACCTATTTTTCCGATATTACAAAGGAGGAGACTGAGAGTGCAGAACGTCAGAAGATGCTGCTGGAGTACTTTAATCAATCCAAAAATCTGCAAATATTAATTGATTCTATACCGATTGCTTTTTTAGGGATTGACAGCAAACTGCGAATAATCGCCTTTAATAATCAAGTTGCCAATATTTTTGGGCTAGCTAAGGATGTGAAGCTTCTCGGCAAGCATCTTAGCTATATTACCGAAATAAAAGGAAATGATTACCAAGGAATGCAGATCTATAAAGCCTTGCAAGGTAAAAACATTGTAAATGAGCATGCTTCGATCAGAAATCTCAATCTTCTGGTAAATGCCTATCCAATTAGTGATAATAACGGTGAAAAAATAATTGGGGCTGTAGCATTATATCAAGATATTACTGAGCTTGAACATTTGCGGAGTGAAATGGGGAATATTGAAAGGCTTAATTTAGTTGGGCAAATGGCGGCCAGTATTACACATGAGATTAGGAATCCGATGGCGGCAGTCAGAGGCTTTATTCAATTGCTGAGTGAGCAAGCAGATAAGGGAAAGGAGGGCTATTACTCGATAATACTAAATGAGCTGGACCGAGCAAACGGAATTATTACCGATTTCCTTTCGTTATCTCAAAGCCGGGTGCTGGAAATGAATGAGTGCAATTTGAATGAGATTATCAAAGAACTGCAGCCGATTATTATGGCGGACACTAATATTAAGGGACAGTATTTTGAGTTGCTGTTAGATGAACGTCTCCCGAATTTATTGTTAAATAAAAAGGAAATTAAGCAATTGCTCTTAAATTTAGCCAGAAACGGAACGGAAGCGATGACATCAGGGGGTAAGTTAATTATTTCGACGAGGTTGCTTGATAATCAGGTAGAATTGCTAGTGACAGACACGGGAAGCGGAATTTCTCATGAGAAAATAGGCAGGATATTTGAACCGTTTTTTACTACTAAGGAGAGAGGAACAGGCTTAGGGTTGTCGGTGACGAAAAGCATTGTTGATAAACACCATGGACAGATCAGAATTAATTCAAATAGTGGAGATGGAACTACTTTTATCATCAGCTTTAATCGATTATAAGTGGGGGTTCTAGTCCCCCACTGAAGTTTCGATGTTCAGCTTTAGCTGAAGGAGTTCACTCCCAAGGTTGAAAATGCATTCTTTACTCTTGCTCTTTTGCTTTAAGACCTTTATAGAGCTGCCCTTTTTCCACATAGACTCTACTAATTCTGGCCATTTCCGCTCTTTCTACTTCAGTTAAAGAACGAACTACTTTAGCAGGATGACCGACCGCTAAGGTGTTTGGCGGAATTTTGACCCCTTGCAGAACTAAGCTGCCTGCTCCGATCATCGAGCCTTGACCAATTTCTGCGCCGTCAAGGATGATCGCTCCCATGCCGATTAGGCAACCTTGACGGATTGTCGCACCGTGAATTGTTACTTGGTGACCGACTGTTACGTCATCCTCAATTATCACTGGATGGTTGTTGCTTTGATGCAAGACGGAGTTATCTTGAATATTAACACGCTGTCCGATAATGGTTGGTTCTACATCACCACGGATTGAGGTATTGAACCAAATACTGGATTCCTCGCCGATAGTAACCTCTCCGGTTATTGTTACATAATCAGCAATGTAGGCGCTTTTGGCAATTCGTGGACTTTTCCCTTTGTATTCATAAATCATCGGTATGTTCCTTTCAGAAATCACTTATTTGAGTAAAAAACCAGCCTGTTCAAGCTCCTGACAGAGCGAGCTTAATTGCTCTTCAGTATCTGCTTCGATTGTGTGCAAATGCACTCCCTCAGTTAAGTCCGATAAATAGGCTGCGTTAGTACTATCCATTCTTTTGATAAAATCTATTACGTCCCGTCGGTTTTTTATCATCAGAGTTGCAGTTAATTCTCCATAAATTGGGTGTTCAACAGAGACATCCCTTACTGTAACCCCATGGTCAACCATCATGAGCAACTCCCGCTCGGTATCCTTTGGGACGTGCCGACAAGCAATTATTTTCTTAAACGGTAAAGTGCTTCTTTGCTCGGTAAGGTAGACATAACCCTGTGAAGTTGCCATTACCGGTTCATTTCTGGCTTTTAATAAGGAAATATCTTGAACGACAATCTGCCGGCTGACATTTGTTTTTTCAGCTATTACTTGACCAGTTAGCGGTTCAGTTGTTTTTTTCAGCCAGTCAAGAATAAACTGTCTCCGTTCCTCACCAGTTTTTTTCCTTCTATCCATATCCGTTTCTCACCGCCCTCTGAATAATTTTGCTTATCAATGGTCTTTGCTTACCAATAGTATAACAAATCAAATCGGTCTCTGCATTTCTAGAAGGAGGTTTTTCGCAAAAATAGTTGATACCCTAGAACAGGCAATTATTCCGTCACGTATGATAGTTTGGAAGGGAGTGTTAAAAATTGAGTGATCTTGAGAAAATTTTTAATGATCTTGAGAAACAAATTTTCCAAAGTTTTAAAGGGATACTTGATACTGATAAAAACTGGGATAGGCTATTTAATTTGAGTGCCCACTTGCCAAAGGCTTCAGTTAGAGAGCAAAATAATAATGTGTATGTAACAGTCGATCTCCCAAAGCTGACGAAAGATCATCAGCTAAAGTTGAGCTTAATCGAAGATTATTTAGTTATCCAAGGCAGTTTGGAGAAGGAGCAGAGGGTAACATCTAAGAGTGGTGGCAGCATAAGCGAGAGTCGTTCGGAATATCTCTATAAAACAATCCCTCTTCCAGTACGAGTTGCCAGAAAAGGGGCTAAGGCAACTTACAAAAATGGCAAATTAGAGGTAATCCTTAAAAAAACAGGAGAGCTTGCAGAGTGGAATTCAGATATTAATATTGACTATAAATAATTTATATAAAAAAATTTATTAGTGAGCATGGAGTATCCATGCTTTACATTTTTTATGGCAGGATAGTCTTTGTTGTGGTATGCTTATTTTAATAAAAAACTACATAATAATTATTATTATTTATTCTGACGATGTAGGAAATCTATTTATCAGGAGGAGACAATGATCACAGCAGAGATTAACATTTGGATTGCTTTTGGAGCAGGGATCTTATCTTTTTTATCACCCTGTGTATTGCCGATATATCCCTTATATCTATCTTATATTACAGGAATATCAGTCGAGCAGATTAAGCGGGATTTCAATAAAAAAGAAATCAGAAATCGAGCATTATTACATACCCTGTTTTTCGTACTGGGTTTCTCTATTATTTTTATTGCTATGGGTTTTACAGCAAGCTTAGTTGGTAATTTGTTTTATGAATTTCAAGATATAATGCGAGTTATTGGTGGCATCTTGATTATTCTGATGGGGCTTTTCATCGGTGGTTGGCTAAAATGGGAATGGCTGATGCGAGAAAGGCGGTTGGAGTTCAAGAATAAGCCGACAGGATATGCGGGGTCAACCTTGATAGGTATCAGCTTCGCTGCAGGATGGACGCCGTGTATTGGACCAATTCTGGCAGTAATTTTAACCATGGCAGCTGCCGAGCCTTCGAAAGCAATTATTTTGCTAGTAGCTTATAGCATAGGCTTTGCAATCCCGTTCTTTTTGATGGCTTTTTTCATCAGCAGCACAAAATGGATCTTGCGGCACTCTACGCTAATCATGAGAATCGGCGGTGCGGTGCTCGTCTTAGTTGGGATTTTATTATTTACTGATCAGTTAAGCAAAATTACAATATATTTAACTAAGCTGTTCGGCACAAGCTGGTTTTAGTGAGGTTTGTCTAGTTCTCTTTAGAAAGGGGTTTAAAATGCCAACACCTAGCATGGAGGATTATCTAGAAAAGATTTATCAGCTTATCAGCGATAAAGGGTATGCCAGAGTAACGGATATTGCCGAAGCGTTAGGAGTAAATACCTCATCTGTTACTAAAATGATTCAAAAGCTGGCAAAAGAGAACTATGTCATTTATGAAAAATATCGTGGTCTAATCCTGACCGAAAAAGGGGATAAAATTGGTGAAAAACTAGTCGACCGTCATAATATTTTGGAGGATTTCCTACGAATCATCGGTGTGGAGGATGAACAAAAAATCTATAATGAGGTTGAGGGAATCGAGCATCATTTAAGTGTCGATTCCATGGAGGCTATTGAATCTTTAGTGGAATTCTTAAGCACTAATCAGGAAATAGTTCAACGGTTCTTAGCTTATCGCAAGTTAAAAGAGCTGGATAATAATTAATCAAAGACTGTCTGTACGACAGTCTTTTTTACTTTCCACCTACATAGTTATTTAGTAGGGGTTCGACGAAGTTGAAATATTTTTTTTAGGGGGCACCCTACGGGCACAACGATCATATTTCAGCAAAGGAATCAGTTCGACGAGGTAGAAATATTTTTTAGGGAGGTGGATTGTATTGAATGCCGACGCTGTTATTGAGGGCGGTGGTGTAAAAGGAATCGGTTTATTAGGAGCAATTTGCGAAGCGGAGAAGAACGGCTATAAATGGCGCAGGTTGGCAGGAACCTCAGCTGGGGCGATTATTGCTTCGCTATTAGCAGCGGGCTATACTGCCCATGAGCTAAAGAAGGAGATCCTTGAGTTAAACTACAAAAAATTCGTGGAGAAAAAGGGACTACAGGTCATCCCGTTAATTGGCGGTGCATTAAACCTCTTAAGATTTAATGGAGTTTTTTCCGGGGATTACATTGAGGAATGGGTAAGAGAGAAACTGCTAGTAAAGGGCGTGCGTACCTTTAAGGATTTAAAAAGAACGCTTTATATTATTTCTTCGGACATTACAAGCGGTGAAATGTTGGTTTTGCCGGATGATTTAACAAGGTATGGCATTGATCCACTAAATTTTTCGGTGGCTAAGGCAGTAAGAATGAGTGCCAGCATCCCTTATTTTTTTCGACCCGTTCAATTACCAGTGGTGAAGGATGGAAAAAAAGAATTGCATACCATTGTAGATGGCGGCCTATTAAGCAATTTTCCGGTTTGGATCTTTGATCATGGACGTGAACCGGACGGGCCAACATTTGGATTTAGAACAGTTTCTAAAAAAACCGGAAAACCGAATAAAATAACCGGACCATTTACCTTAGGCTTTGCTTTAATTAGTACAATGCTGGAGGCTCATGATACCTTACATATTAAGGAACATGATTTTCTGAGAACAATCGCCGTTCCTTCAATCGGGATAAATGCTACGAAATTCGATATAACTATGGAAGAAAGGGAGAAACTGTTTGAGTCGGGGGTAGATGCCGGGAAACGATTCTTCGAAAACTGGAGCTATAGTCAATATGTTATTCGTTATCATACTTACATAACTAAAATAAATTGAGAAAAAAAGCCCCACTTTTATAGGTGGGGTAATTCTTACTGATTTTCTGAATAAGTCTCGCTTTATGTTAATGGTATTTGGGTTTATCATCATTGTCATCATGATCATTATTAACGTCCTTAAATCTCCCATCAATAACTTTGAATTTAGTATCCTTGCGACTATTCGGCTTATTCCGTCCGTTGTAATAGGTATTTCGACGGTTGCCCTTTTGTAGCAGTCCTTTCAATTTCTCAGGATACTTAAAGAAATAAATAATACTGCCAAATACTAAAAGCGGGACAAGGATTCTTGACGGGTTCAGGGCAAATTCTGTTAGAAACCCGATAAAGAAGAAGATGATTAATACCCAAGTTAACAAATTATACCTTCTCAATGCTAATCACTCCTATCTCAGTGAAGCTACTGCTGGATTTTTATTGCTATCTAATTCGCTCATTCGTTTAAAGGCGGCAATTGATACTTCAATTTGGGCATTGTCCGGTTCTTTGGTTGTCAAATACTGTAACCAGACTCCGGGTACTCCCAGCCATTTTAGAACAGCGATATTCCGCACACGATTTGTTAGACGAAGCGCTTCATAGGAAACCCCGACAACGACTGGGATAAGGGCCAAACGTTGCAGTACTCTATCCCAAATTGATTCATAGGGAGATATATAGTAATTAAACAGGGAATAAATAATCACTCCAATAATTACTGTTAAGATCATAAAGCTGCTCCCACAACGATAATGATATCGACTATAGCTCCGGACATTATTCACTGTTAATTCTTCACCAGCCTCATAAGCATTAATTACCTTATGCTCTGCGCCATGATATTGAAATAAACGCTTGATAAAGGGAGCCTGAGAAATAGCCATAATATAGCCGAAGAGAATTAGGATCTTTATCGCTCCTTCGATTAAGTTGTTGAAAAATTGATTGGGAACAAGTTTACCGAACAGTATATCAGCCAGAAAGGCTGGCAGAGCAGTAAAGAGCACTTTCCCGAAAATTAATGAAAGAACACCTACTAATGCAACTCCGACAATCATTGTTAAGTTGACTGTGTTGCTCTCTTCTTGCTGTGGTTCCTCCTCGGGCTCAACATCGAAGCGTTCAGTAGAAAAATTCAAGTGCTTAGAGCCGTTGGCTGCTGATTGAATAAGAGCGATAATGCCGCGTAAAAAAGGGACCTTCTTTAAGACCTTTAGCGGAGTACTCTCCTTGTTGGGTAATTCATAATATTCAATATTGTTGTTTTTTCTGCGGATAGCTGTAACGCTATAGTTCCTACCACCGAACATGACACCTTCAACTACTGCCTGCCCGCCGTACATCTGAGAAGGTTTATTAGACAAGTATCTCACCTCTTTAAGAAATAATCCTGCAATTTTAGTATATCTTTTGGAAAATAATTAGATACTATTGTGAGGTATTGAATTTACAAAGGAATGCTTATTTTAGTATACCACAATTTTGTTCGGAGGGAATCCAACAAGCCAATGGAGAATAATAAAGAGCAAAAAAGTGAAAATAATCAAAATCAAGCTAAGGGGCGGAAATGGAAAGTGGCAGTAATTCTCGGCTTATCTGCTGGAGTTATTTTTGGTTTGACCTTTCTACTCTTCTATTACTTGCAGTTTATAAATGTTGGACCGGCAACTTATGCTAAAGTGGTTTTAAATCCGGAGTATTTAGAAAAGTGGCAAGGTCAACTTATTGGAGTTGGTTTTTTTATTATTTTCTCAGTGATCTTTTCCTTGATTTATTCCGCTCTTTTTATAAAAATTAAATCCTTTTGGACGGGTATAGTTTATGGTTTCTTATTATGGGTACTAGTCTTTGTTGGCCTCAATTGGCTTTTTGATTTAACAAAGCCTGTCAAAGAGTTAGGCTTTGATACCATTACTGCGACGCTTTGTTTATATATTTTATTCGGTGTTTTTCTGGGATACTCTCTAACAACGGAATTTAATAACCTCGATCGGTAGCCCATGTGAATTATTGCGATAAAAGATAACTATTCAAAAATTGCTAACTATGATAGAATATCAACGAAAAAACTAATAGGAGAAGATCAATGGGGGATAAACGAAGAATTTTGGTTGTAAATGGACCTAATTTGAATTTGCTCGGTAGCCGAGAGCCGAATATATATGGCAATACTGGCTTAGAGGAGCTTAATCAACAGTTGGTTTTAATCGCCGAACAAAAGAATCTAGAGCTAAGCTTCTTTCAATCTAATCACGAAGGTGAGATAATTGATCGTTTGCATTCGGCAATAGGGAAATATGACGCGCTGATTATTAATCCCGGGGCATTTACCCATTACAGCTATGCGATAGCTGACGCATTACTTGCCATAAAGCTGCCGATAGTTGAGGTACATATCTCGAACATCTACAAACGTGAAGCCTTTCGCCATCATTCCGTCATAGCTAATGTTGCTACCGGACAAATTAGCGGTTTAGGACTGTACGGATATTTTGCGGCGGTTAATTACCTCCATGATTATTTTTCGCATTAAAAATGAATAAGGAGAGTGTGGGAATGGGAAGTCGTTTAACAAAGATCAGAAGCATTTTAGAAGATTCTAAAATAAACGGATTGTTACTCACGAGTGCAAGCAATCGGCGGTATTCTACAGGTTTTACTGGTAGCTCCGGCTACGCTCTGATTACTATGCAAGAGGCACTTTTTATTACCGATTTTCGTTACATAGATCAAGCCAAAGAGCAGGCGCCAGACTTTAAGATCGTTCAACATCAAGGTCCAATAGTCGATACTGTAAAAGAACTGCTAGATAAATATGCAATTAACAGCTTAGGTTTTGAAGAAGATTTTGTGACGTATGCTCTTTATCAGCAGTTCGATAAAAAATTTAGTGGCGTAGATTTAGTACCTCTAGCTCAAGCAGTGGAGAAGCTAAGACAGATTAAGGACGAGGCTGAGCTTGCCCTGCTTAGAAAAGCCGCTAACATTGCCGATCAAGCCTTTAGCTATATTCTAACAGTTATTAAGCCAGGGATGCGGGAAGTAGATGTAGCTACTCAGATGGAGAATAAGATGAAAGAGTTGGGTGCAAAAGGTGCTTCCTTTGATATTATTATCGCCTCGGGGCATCGCTCAGCACTCCCTCATGGTATCGCCAGTGATAAAATTATTGAGGCCGGCGATTTTGTAACGATGGATTTTGGCGCACTTTATCAAGGTTATGTTTCCGATATAACTAGAACTATTGTAATGGGTCAACCAAGTGAAAAGCAACGGGAGATCTATAATCTTGTTCTTGAGGCTCAGCTAAATGGGGTAAATAATTTAAAAGCCGGAATGACAGGCATCGAGGGTGATGCTCTTACTAGAGAGATTATTACCAATAGAGGGTATGGAGAACAATTCGGTCACGGTACAGGTCATGGAGTGGGGATGGATGTCCATGAGGAGCCGAGATTATCACCAAAGGCTGAGGGTGTTATACTAAAGCCGGGTATGGTTGTAACAGTTGAACCGGGGGTTTATATCAGTGGTTTTGGTGGAGTACGGATTGAGGATGATGTAGTTATTACCGAGGATGGTGTAGAGATATTAACTAAATCTACTAAGGAATTAGTGGTTATAGCTTAAGCAGCTGAAGTTAGATTTGCCAACGCACTCCGTCGTTCGTTGCTTTTCAGCACCCTGCGGGCACAACGATCATATTTCAGCAAAGGAAGCAAATCGACGAAGTAGAAATATATTACATTGGAGCACCCTGCGGGCACAACGATCATATTTCAGCAAAGGAAGCAAATCGACGAAGTAGAAATATTATATAATGGAGGAATAACTTTTGGTTTCAACAAATGATTTTCGCACAGGATTGACGATTGAGGTTGATGGAAGTATCTGGCAGGTTGTTGATTTTCAGCACGTTAAGCCGGGAAAAGGTGCGGCGTTTGTCCGTTCCAAGCTAAAGAATCTACGAAATGGTGCAGTTCAAGAAAAAACCTTTCGCGCTGGTGAAAAAGTTGCTAAGGCCTTAATTGAGACTAGGGAGATGCAATATCTATATAATAGTGGTGAAGAGTATACCTTTATGGATACGGAAACTTACGATCAAATAAATTTACCAGCTACTCGATTAGAAAGAGAGATAAAGTATCTTTTAGAGAATATGAATGTCCACATCGTTACTTATAACACCGAGATCTTGGGTATTCAGCTGCCAAATTCGGTGATCCTAGAGGTTGTGGAGACAGAGCCTGGCATTAAGGGTGATACTGCAACAGGAGCGACAAAATCGGCAACAATGCAGACTGGATTAACTATTCAAGTTCCGCTATTTATCAATGTTGGCGATAAGCTGATCATTGATACACGTAATGAAGCCTACGTCTCCAGAGCGTAAAAACCTAGAGCGTTAAAAAAATAAGTCCTCTCATTTGTCTGAGAGGTCTTTTTTTCTATCGAAATCTCGAAATAAGTCTCGCTTTATAGTGTAATTGATAGATTATCATTTACAAAAGGGGTTATGGAAAATGAGTTAATTTGGCAGCTGAATTCTACATCGGCAGTTAAGCCGTTTTGGATCAGCTTTTTGGCATTTTGTGAGGATTTGATTATCTCCAAGAGCTCGTTTTCGTGGTACTTATACGCACCATACATCGCCAGACCAAAGTCATTAATTTCAATAAAATCATTGTAGTTTTTCTTAATTTGATCGATTAAAAAGCCAGCACCCAAACCGTCCTCGAAGGCAAATTGATTGCGATCTCCCGCCGCTAAAAGCACAATATCTTTTTTATAAGAAAGTGCTGTTTTAACACAGCTTTCTCCGTTTAATAAACTACCTATCAGGATTGTTTCTCCTTTAAGAGCTTTTTGAATTGCTCTGGTACCGTTAGTAGTTGTTAAGACTATTGTAGTGGCAGACATTGGGGTTTCCGCCATTTCGGTTGGTGAATTACCAAAATCAAAATCGACTACTTTTTTATAGAATCTTTCACCAGCCAATTGAAAGTGCGGGTTTTGATTTTTGAGAGTTTTGGCTTGACCAAGGGTTTCTGCTGTAAAAATACAACTACATCCGTTCGCTAAAGCGGAAATTATGGTACTTGAGGTACGTAAAATGTCTACAACAATTACAGTCTTTTGATATAGCTCATCATTTTTGATTTCATCGACTGTCGGTATTACATCTACGCGCATACCATCACACACCTTTCTGAAATGAGCAAAAAAAACCTTGTCTCATATAACTATTCTTAATTCCCATAATATATGCAATAAAACAGATTTCTGCTTTTAAAAAATATCGAAGGATATAATATTTATTTCCGCATATTTTTAATATACGTTAAAGTTTTATAGGTGTGAATTTAAGTTGATGGAGGGATAGCGGTGGACTTTTTAAATAAATTTGTATTAGGCATGGCTCTATTACGATTTTTCTCGGGAAGCCTAGAGATCTTGGCCGGACTAATAATGTTAAAATTTAATGATCTAAACAAAGCCTTACTTGTTAATTCTACTTTAGCTTTAATTGGTCCGCTAATCTTGATGATTACTACAGCAGTTGGCTTAGTAGGTATTAGTGATAGTTTATCGTTCAGTAAGCTTGCTTGGATTATTACAGGGGTCCTATTTATTTTTATTGGTTTAAAAGGTTAGGATATTTCAGAAGTTATAAGTGCATAATATTAAGGCTGGTTTAAATCTTGCTAAAAAAAGTTTTAGTGCAGTGTTACCCAAGCTAGGAGTAACTTCTTCTGGAGTGTGGCGAGGGATAGATTCAAATAGAAAGGAAGGGTTGATTGTGGAAAGCGTGCAAGAAAGAATCTCTTATGTGAAAGGTCTTGCTGATGGTTTGGAGCTTTTTCAAAACAAAAAGGAAGGTAGATTTTATAGCGAGCTGTTAGAGGTGATTACTGACTTAAATCATTCTGTCATTGGGATTAACAACCGTTTGAGCAGCTTGGAAGAGTACGTCGAAGCAATTGATGAAGATCTAAACGATATCGAATGGGATTATTATGATGAAGATTCTGAGGAATCAGAAGGCTTTTTTATGGACGAGCTTGCGGATGATCAAGAAGATGGCGCCACTATGATCAATGGCGAGATTGATGATGAGGTTTATTATCAGATAATATGCCCGCACTGTAATGAGGTCGTGATGTTTAATGATAATTTATTTACTCAAGATGAAGATAAACAGGTAATCTGTCCCAAATGCAATGAGCTTTTAACAATTGAGAAGACGAATGAGCAGACACTAACTCCCTCTTAAACTGTGAGCTATTGAACAGACACCCACTTTTAGTGGGTGTTTTTTAATGGAGATTTTTTAGCTGCTTGTTTTACTTTTTAGCATAAATTGGGCAAGCAGGCATATGTATTAGTTAAGAATCTTAGGTGGACAAAGATAGGAGAGAATGCTGTAGTGAAAGAAGAAATAATGGCCATTTTACCTGTCCGAATTAGAGGAATGTTTGAGCAAATCACTAAGGAAGTTGATGAGTCTTTAGAAGAAATTAGAATTAGAGAGAATCGCCCTCTAGAAATTATCTATGCCAATCACCAAGCCTTTTTAACTCCAAATGGGAAAATGACTGGTACCGCTGACGCCGCTTACTATCCCACAAATGAGGATACCTTCAAAATAATAAATTTGATCAGCAATCATTCAATTTATCGCTTAGAAGAGGAATTGAGAAGGGGCTATATTACAGTTCATGGTGGACATCGGATTGGAATTGCCGGCAAGGTTATTTTAGAAAAGGGTGAAGTAAAATCAATTAAAGATATTTCCAGCTTTAATATCCGAATTGCCAGAGAAAAAATCGGTGCTGCCGATCCGGTAATTCCTTATATTTTGGAGAAAAGAGAGCAAAGAGTGCATAATACCCTAATAATTTCCCCTCCGCAAT
>Ga0209346_1000616_pt1 | contig 27591 bp, 19 predicted proteins | sample AutmiccommunBRH9_FD_187381 | JGI IMG/M metagenome (GOLD analysis project Ga0209346, IMG submission 187381) | Deep subsurface microbial communities from Mt. Terri, Switzerland - Autotrophic microbial communities BRH/9 (SPAdes) (version 2) | ecosystem: Environmental > Aquatic > Deep subsurface >...
GAGGACGGCACCGGTAATCGCATTGGGCCGATAGGTCGTCATCCCCTTGCACCCCAGCCGATATCCCTCGAGATAGACATCTGCAAAAGAGTCAAAATCAATATTCTCGGGACAGTTGATTGTTTTCGAGATCGAACTGTCGATCAGTTGCTGCGCGGCGGCGAGCATCTTGAGATGATCCGCGGGGGCGAGAGTCTGCGCGCTGACGAACAGGTCTGCGGGGGGAATTTCGTCCCCCCGGATCTCCCGCCATTTTTGCATGGCATAGTCCTCGACATTTTCCTCGCGCGTGCTGCCATCGGCATTCAGGATGCGCCGGTTGTAGGAATAGGCGAAGACCGGCTCGATCCCAGAGGATATATTGCCTGCCAGCAGCGACGTGGTGCCGGTCGGAGCAATGGAGGTCAGGCAACCGTTTCTCAACCCCTGCTCCTTTATCAACTCGCGGGTTGCGGAATCGAGCGATGCCAGACCCGGCCGCTTGAGAATTTTCTTGTAGAAAGCCGGAAAGCTGCCCTTTTCGGCCGCCAGGGCTGCCGATGCCTGGTAGGCAGAACGCTTGATTATGGCCAGCCAGTGGCCGGCGAGAGCGGTCGCTTCATCCGATCCATAAGCGGTGCCGCAGAACAGCAGGGCATCGGCCAGTCCGGTAATGCCGAGGCCGATGCGGCGCTTTGCCTTGGCTTCGGCCTCCTGCTGCGGCAACGGAAACAGCGATATATCGATAACATTATCTAGAAAGCGCACCGCCGTGGTCACAAGATCGCCAAGCGCGGCATCGTCGATCTGCGCGCTCTTTGTGAAATGATTTTCAACCAGCGCCGCCAGATTGATCGAGCCAAGCAGGCACGCGCCATAAGGGGGCAGCATTTGTTCGCCGCATGGATTGCTGGCGCTGATCGTTTCGCAATAGTTCAGATTATTCTGCTCGTTGACGCGGTCGATAAAAATGACGCCAGGCTCCGCCGTGTCATATGTGGACCGCATCAGCCGCTCCCACAAATCGGCTGCGGCAACGGTGCGATGGACTTTCCCGTCGAAGACCAGCTGCCACTCACCCTTGTTGGCGAGGCATTCCATGAAGGCATCGGACACAAGCACCGAAAGATTGAAATTGCGCAACCTGGTGCGATCCTGTTTCGCATCTATAAATTCCTCGATATCCGGGTGCCCTATATGCAGGCAGCCCATCATCGCCCCGCGGCGCTGGCCGGCAGACATGACCGTGCGGCACATCGAGTCCCAGCAGTCCATGAAGCTGAGAGGTCCGGAAGCATCGGATGCAACGCCTTTGACCAGACTTCCCTTTGGCCGGATGGTGGAAAAATCCATCCCCACTCCGCCGCCTTGCTGCATGGTTCGGGCGGCCTCGCCGAGATGGGCGAATATGCCGTCTAGGCTGTCGGGAATGGTGCCCATCACAAAACAGTTGAACAAGGTCACGCGGCGCTCCGTACCTGCTCCGGCAAGGATTCTTCCTCCGGGTATAAACCGGAAATCCGTCAGTGCCCTGGCGAACCGTGCCGACCATTTTTTTCGCAAAGCCGGCACTTCCGCTTCCGCGACGGCGGTTGATACGCGCTCGATCATGTCATCCACGGTCATGTCGCCGGGTCGGCCGTCAGTAGGTCTGAACCGGTATTTTGCATCCCAGATTTCACGCGCCAGTGCGTTGCGGAACTGCATGGATATTCTCCTATATACTATATGTAGGGGTATCATTAGCACGAGACGCATATTGGATCTTGATTTATATCAATTACACGGGCAGTCGCGGGTATATTTAACAACGGTGATCTGGACACATTGGTCTGCGATGCAGACGCTTCAACGAAGCGGTGCCGCAGAACATCTAGGCATCGGCCAACCCGCTTCCCCTCCACTTTCCGGCATTCACTGCCCTCTTTATTACCGCACCAGAATAGCCGCATTCCCCTTTTTGCTGCCTGTTCAAACTTGCATTTTTTTGCTCTTGTGCAAAATTACAGCATTGGCCAAATTGAAAGCCACAGCCACAAAGGATCGCCCATGATAAAGATTAAGCCTCAGTATTTTGCCTTGTCTGCGCTAATCCCCTTGCTGGCCATTACCCCCCTGGCACAGGCGCAGTCGGTAATTGGATCTGGCGTCGCGCCGAGTACGACCGCAAACAGCCAGGAACGATCCATTGACTTCGCTGAACAGGCGCCAACAACTGCTGCTCTCATCATATTGACCCAAAGCGCGGAGGTGCCGGACGTACCAGGCATTTCTGTGGCGGAGCGCAATTCGGTGGAGGCAGCCATCGCCGCCGAGGGATTTAAAGGGAAACTAGGTGAGAACCTCAAGCTCAGAGCTATTGGTGAGCGCCCGTTGATAATGATTGCCGGAGCCGCCAGGCCTGATGACAAAGGTGCCGACTGGCGGGCAGCCGCAGGCAGCGCCGCCCAAAATTTGATGAAGGAAGAGGCTGAATTGGCCATTGTCGGCGCGCCTGATCCCACAGCAATGGCGGAAGCAGCGCTGGGGTTAGCGCTGGGTCAATACCGCTTTGATCGGTATCAGTATGACGTAGAAAAAAGACCAGCCAGCCAAAAGATAACCATGGCAGGAACCGGAGCGAGCGAGGCGCAAGCAATTTGGAATGATCGACACAAGCATCTTGCAGAAGGGGTACGTTTTGTCCGCGATCTGCAAAGTGAACCGGCCAACGCGCTCTATCCGGAAAGTTTTGTTGAACGCACGCGTACCGCGTTTGCCGGACTTTCCAACGTCAGCATTGAAATTCTTGATGAAACAGCGATGCGGAAACTGAATATGGGCGCCATTGTTGGTGTTGGCCAAGGCAGCCCACGCGGGTCGCGGATGATGGTCGTCAGCTATCGTGGAGCCAGCGGTCCGCCGCTGGCGCTGGTTGGAAAGGGCATTACTTTTGACACCGGCGGTATATCGCTCAAGCCAAATGCTGGCATGTGGGCGATGAAGGCGGATATGTCCGGCGCCGCTGCTGTAATGGGGACTGCATTGTCCTTAGCCAAAAGCCGTGCGCCGGTGAATGTTGTAGCGGTGGCAGCACTGGCCGAAAATATGCCCGGTGCCAATGCCCAGCGCCCTGGTGATGTCGTACGAACCTATGGCGGCAAGACTATAGAAATCCTTAGCACCGATGCGGAGGGGCGGCTGGTGCTGGCCGATGCGGTGCAATATGTGGCGGATCGATACAAGCCATTTGCGCTGGTTGATATTGCCACGCTGACCGGCTCGGTAGGGCAAGCGCTGGGTAATCAATATGCCGGGCTGTTCGCTCGCCAAGATGCTGTGGCAGACCGGCTGCTAAGCGCAGCGGAGAAAAGCGGGGAGCTGCTATGGAGATTGCCGCTCCATCCGGCCTACGCGAAAGCCGTGCGTTCGGACATTGCCGATGTAAAGAACTCGGGCGTCACAGATGCACCTGGTGCCAGCGCCGGCGCGCATTTCATCGGCTATTTCATCGATGAATCGCTGCCCTGGGCGCATCTTGACATTGCCGGCGTGGATTGGAACAGTTCTCCGCGACCGCTGTCGCCCAAAGGCGCCTCCGGCTTTGGTGTGCGTCTACTGGATCAACTTGCCCGTGATTGGACGGCAGAATAGTCACTGTGCTCGGTATGGTTCGTCGAAAGCCGAAGGATGGCCAAAACCCATGGAAAACTCGATGTACCCGGCCACCGCATAATGCCGGGTGGAGAAATGCAAAGACGCGGCGGTGGGGACGACGCAATAGCGCGGATTTTTTGCTTGCCGACAGGTAGCCAATAGCGGTCGTTCCGCCTGCCGCCCATTGCCGCCGGTCTGAAATATGCCCTCGGAAACTGCGTTCAGGGTTGCGGACGCGAGGGCCAGACAACCTTTGACACCTGCCGCAAGGCCGGCCGGTCTCCCCACCCGATTTGAGGGGGGAGATTAATCTATAACATCGACCATGATCCGGTGCCAAGCGGTAGAGAGATAGCCCGCAAAGTTCCACAGATTCGCCACCTGCTCGGGCTGCGATTGCCCCGCTTCGTCGACCGCTTTCACTACCAGTTCGTGTCTTCCGCTGGGCAACTCGGCATCGAGTGACCACAAGGTCCACGCCGCGCGTGCTTCGGGATCAGAACGAAGCGCGGCTTGGCGCCACGAATTCCCGCCGTCCGTTGAAACATCGACACGCGCCACTGACCGGCCATAAGCAACAGCATAGCCCTCGATATGTATCAAGCCTGCCTCAACACTCTCGCCTTGTTCCGGAATGCAGATCGCCGAACTGACGGGCATCGCCTCGATTGTCAGCCCCTTGTCCCAATCAGCGTCGTCCTCGGCCACTGATGCTGGGAAGAGCTTGTAATCTTTTGCCTGGATCGGCGCATTGGACGGGGTATCGCGCACCTCGATCTTTTCGATCCACTTCGCGCTGCGGACACCAGCTTGATCCGGGACGATGATACGCATTGGCGCGCCGTGTTCGGGCGTCAATGGTTCGCCGTTCAGGGCCCAGGCGATCAGTACGTCTCCCACCAGTGCCCTCTCGAGCGCGATCGACACACCATAGGCTGCGACCTCTCCGTCCACATCCACCTGGTCCGCACAGGTGAAGGCGACAAAGCGCGCGCGGGACATGTCGACCTTCGCTCTATCCAGAACATCCGAAAGAGCGACCCCCGTCCATTCAGCATTGCCGATCGCGCCGGCAAGCCACGGGTCGCCGGAGGTCTTCTTGACGGATTGCATATCAGCCCGCCGGTTGCCGGCGCATTGCAGCACCGCCGTCACCTTTCGCTCTTGGAAATCACCGCGCAGATCGGCTAGGTCGAAAGAAAATGGACTGTCGACCAAACCGCCGATCTCGACCCTATGGTCTGCGTCGAGATCGGGGGTTTCGCCATGATTGCGAATGTAGAAATTCTGTTGCGGCGTATGAAATTGTGCGACGAGCACCGAGGATCGCGGCTCTGCATTCAGGGGATTTTGCCCGTGAATGATAAAGTCACCATTCTGCTGCCAGTTCGCCACAAGGATTCTCCTGTTCGTTGCTTCAGATACGCCCTATCTTGGGCTCATTCAACCAACGGAAAATAATGACAAACGTTCCGGTACTGGTCGAAAGGCACCCCCGCAATCGGCGGAGTGGTTGACGCTATTGCGGGCCGGCGAACGCGTCGGGATCGATGCGCCCCGATGACCCGGCGGCGGACGAGGCCGATTGGAGCATCCCCGCCAAATGCTCTCAGACGGTCCTGTAAGTGACCTCGTCGAGCTTCAGAGGGTCGCCACAATAGTCGCAAGCCATTACCATCTCCAGCGGTGAATGACAGGGGCGATGCGAAAGCAGCAGCGGCGGTCCCTTTTCGTCAGCATAATAGCGATCACCCCATTGCAGCAGCGAAAGGATCACCGGGTATAATGCCCGGCCTTTCTCGGTCAGGCGATATTCATAGCGCGGAGGCAGGTCACAATATTGGCTGGTCTGGAGAATATCCCTGTCGATCAGTTCCGCAATCCGGCCGGACAGTATATTGGGCGCCATTTGCGTGTCTTTCTGGATCTGGTCAAACCGGTGAAAGCCGGAGAACATCGATCTCACGATCAAGGTCGACCAGCGGTCCCCGTAAAGTCCGATGACGGTATCGACCAGCGTCGCCTTGTCACGGCGGGAGGTGACCGCCTTGGAAGGGCGTCTTCGCGTACTGTAATCGGGGACAACCTGTGCCAGGCCGGGCCCCGCCTTCCAATCGACATCGCGCGGATCGATTTCCCTTGTGCATGACTTGCATGTCGCGCGCGGCTCAGCCAGGTGCTCGCAAGTTTTGTGCACCAGTTGCACGGTGAAGCCACGCTCCCCCGACTCCCAACGATGCTGCCAGCCGAGCATGGCCAGCGCCACGGGAAACAGGGCCCGGCCTTTATCTGTCAGGCGGTAGAAGCTGCGCCGGCCTTTTGGTTCGGGATTCTTTACCAGACAATCTTCGGCAACCAGCTTCTTTAGCCGGTCGCTTACGACCGAACGCGGGACGCCGGTCTCTTCGACAAAAGCCTCGAAAGTGTTGGTGCCCAGAAACGCGCATTCCATTATCAACAGGACAGGGACGTCGCCGACCACCTCCAGCGCACGCCAAATCGAACAAGCACGGATGGTCTCCATCTTCATCGGGATCGCTTATAGCGTGTCATTGTCCGCTTAGTCGATCAGCAATTGCCCGATAGGCTGGCAGCCTGATATGATCGATATTCGCGTTGGCGGACGACGGGCGAGACGCCAGCCGAACGATGACCATTGCGACCGCCGGATCAACATGGATCGTTTGACCATCGACCCTGCTTGCAACACGCAGATGTTCGGACAATTTGCCTGGCGACCCGTCGCCGCGCGACACAGTGGTGGTGGGATCCAGCGAGCGCATGTTGGAAAAGGCCCAGCGGCTGCGCGGGGACTGATAGAAACTCCCGTCGGGCGGCGGGCCTCCCAGCATCCAGCCCAACTTGACCGGATTGCTGTCACCAAGGCCTGCCGGCATCTGCTGCGCCTGCACCGAAACGCAGGCCGCGAGCAGACACAGCGGCACGATGGTGCGGATAAGATTGCCGCCCACCGGTTCAGAATTTCACGTCGAACTGAAGCGCGATATTGCGCGGGCGGTCATAGATCGCATTATAGGCGATGCCACGCCCCCCGGTGAACGTTGTAGCTAGCGGCAGCGCTCCCGCAGTTTGCATGATCCGTTCATCGGCAAGATTGCGACCCACCAGCGCAACGGTCCAGTTTTTGTCGACATGACCCAGAGACAGTCGGGCACCCATTTTGACATAGCTTCCCTGCCGGGTCCGCGGATCAAGATTCGCGGCCGCTATATAGCTGCTCGAGAAGTCGGCATTCAGGTTGATGCCAAGCTCCATATTGCCACCGATCTCGTGTCTGAAGTCGCCATTGAGATTGCCGGACCATTCGGGTGTAAGGGTATTTCTGCGCCCGCTGTAGCTGCAGAAGGAACCGTTGTCAGGGACCTGCTGGAAGAAACACTGGCCCAGCGGGAAGTTGGTGAATTCAAAATCCAGAAAGGCAATGGCTCCGCTCAGCGTGAAATGATCGTCCACCGCCCACCGCATGTCTGCCTCGACGCCTTGCGTTTTCGCGCCCGATGCGTTGCGAACATTGAAACTCAGAACGCCGTCGAACACATTTGTCTGCAGATCGCTATATTTGGTGCGATAGGCTGATATATTGATCGCGAGATTGCGGGTCTTGTATTTCAGTCCGGCTTCGAAATTGTCGGCCTGTTCGTCTCCGAAAACAAACGCCCCCGGAGTCGCGACGGTTGTCGAGGTCGGAAGGGAATTTCCGCGAATATCGAATCCGCCCGCCTTGGATCCGCGCGCAAAGGAAGCATAGAACATCAAGTCGTCCGTGATGTCATATTGAATATTGGCCATCGGGTTGAAAGAGCTTTCGTTCAGCTTCCCTGAAATATTGTGCGCTTCGATATTCAGCGCACGGAAAGTGCCGATGACCGCCGCATCAGGGATTGACGGCATCGCAGCGAGACTGAGCGGCCCCCGATTGACCGCAAGCGCTCGGCTGCCAGTTTTGCTCTCGTGATTGAAGCGAGCGCCCAAGGTCACGCGCAAGGAGTCGGTGAGCGAAACTTCGCCTTGCGCGAAGACCGAGATCAGGTCCGATTTCTGCGAGTAGACGCGATCATTGGACGTGTCGCCAAGTGCCCGGAAAGGGGTTGCAAAGAAAAATGGGTTGAACTGGACCTCGTCGGTCACACCCAGCTTGGTGTTCTGGTAATAGACCCCGGCGATATAGTTGAACGACTGGTCCCCTGGCGAGGCAATTCGCAATTCTTGCGAAATCTGACGATAATCCTCCGACTGCCGGGTGCCGTCCAGCAGGGCCGGATTCACAAAATCAACGTCGATCGTTTCCTTGACATCATAGTCGAGATAGCCGGTCACCGAGGTAAGAGTGTGATCACCCAGTTCCAGATCGGCGTTCAACACAGCGTTAAAAACCTTGTTCCGGCTCTGATACCCTCCGTCGGCGCGCACATAATCCTCGTTGGTCTCGACAAAGAGCGGCCCAGCAAAAACCAGGCTATAGATGCCTACCGGACCAAAAGCCTCGCGTGGCTGGCCCTTGGTCTTGAAGTCGGCATATTCGACCTTCACGTCGGCCGAGAGCGGACTATCGCCCTTGAAATCAAGGATGCCGCGGACAAAGGCTTCCCGGACATTGGGTTCGTTACGGTTCTGGCGGGTGTTGAAGAAATAGCCGTCCATATCGCGATAATAGCCGACCACCCTTGCGCCGATATTTTCGGAGATCGGACCGGAAAGAACGCCAGTGACACGCGCCTCCTTATGCTCGAACTCATAGCTTGCGCTGACTGAACCTTCGAAATCGTTGGTCGGACGGCGACTGACTACATTTACTGCACCAGCAATGGCATTCTTGCCGAACAGTGTCGGCTGGGGGCCGCGCAGGACTTCTATGCGTTCGAGATCGACCAGCGGCATGCGGCTCAACTGATCGCGACCGTAATAGATTCCGTCGACGAACATCGCGACCGATTGCTCGAAGCCCTTGTTGTCGCCTGAGGCGATGCCGCGTATAGCAATGCGGTTGGCTATTGCGGTCTGGGTGATCTTGAGATTCGGGATTGACGACGACACCGACTCCAGATTGGTTTGGCCATAGGCCTCGATTGCCTCTCCCGTTACAGCGGAAATTGAAATGGGAACGTCGGAAAGTCCTTCGGCACGCTTCTGTGCAGTAACGACAATTTCTTCGAGCCCGCGGGTTTCCTCTACGGCAGTATCTTGCGCCCAGGCAGCCGCCGGTGTGACCAATGCGGTCGTCGCAACAATCTTCAGAACTGATTTCATATTATACCCTCCCACTTTGTCGATACGCTTGTGAGTGGCGGGATTATTCCTGTCCGCCTTGCGCATCTGACAAAAGTATGACTATACAAGTTAATTTCTTTGTGCAAGTGATAACCGGAATTGAGATTGGGATCCAGCAAGTCATGACTTTGCCTGAACAGCTTTTGCGCAATCTGGCGCTTCCCGCGATTGGTGCTCCGATGTTCCTTATTTCAGGACCGGAGATGGTCATTGCGCAGGCCAAATCCGGCATGATCGGCAGCTTTCCGACGCCCAATGCGCGGACCTCGGAGATACTCGACGACTGGATGCAGCAGATAACAGAGGCATTGGCGGATGATCCCACGGCTGCGAACTGGGCGGCGAATCTGGTCGTTCACCCGTCCAACAGTCGCCTGCCTGCCGATATGGAATGCGTTCTCCGGCACAAGCCGCCACTCGTGATTACCGCGCTCGGCAGCCCGGCGCGGATCGTGGATGCCGTGCACAGCTATGGCGGGCTGGTCTTTGCCGATGTCAATTCGGTTGGCTTTGCGCGCAAGGCGGCGGCAGTAGGCGTCGACGGATTGGTGCTTGTCGCAGCCGGCGCGGGGGGACATACAGGTCAGACAGCAGGGTTCGCCTTTGTCGATGAGGTTCGCCAATTTTGGGACGGCCCGATTGTGCTTGGTGGCGCGATTTCGACCGGTCGCGCCATCCGCGCTGCCGAAATACTCGGTGCTGACCTGGCTTATGTCGGCACAGCGTTGATCACGTGCGAAGAAAGTGAAGCAGAGCTGGCCTATAAGGAAATGGTCGTTGCCGCAGGCGCGGAAGATATCGTGCCCTCAAGGGGCATTACCGGCGTCACGGCCAACTGGCTGCGGGCCAGTCTGGTCGCAGCAGGATATGATCCGGCAAACATGCCTGAAGACAAGACGCCGGATTTCGAAAATGCGCAGGATGATGCCAAGGCGTGGAAAAATGTCTGGTCTGCCGGGCAGGGCGTCGGTTCGGTGACCGCGATTGAGCCGATGGCGCAGATTGCGGCGCGGTTAACAAAGGAATATGACGCAGCCTGCAGTCGGCCGCGTTTTGATGCAAAGGAGTGAAGTCATGACAGTCGAACTTGTTGGCAGTGTCCGGTCAACCCTCAAATCAACTGACCATCCCTATATGCAAGGGGCCTGGAGCCCGACGTTCAAGGAATGGAACGCCATTTTCGCCAACGGTGATGCGGAGGTGATCGGTATCATTCCCGATGATATTGATGGCGTCTATATCCGTACCGGTGAAGTGCCGGTGCATGAACCGATTGGCCGCTATCATCCGTTCGATGGCGATGGCCAGATTCATTCGATCAGCTTCAAGGACGGCCGGGCAAGTTATCGCAGCCGCTTTGTGCGCACCAAGGGTTTTCAGGCCGAACAGGAGGCCGGCAAGGCCTTGTGGGCCGGGCTGATGGAACCGCCGCACAAATCGACTCGTCCGGGTTGGGGGGCGCAGGAGTGGCTCAAGGACAGCTCATCGACCGATGTGGTGGTCCATGCCGGCAAGATCCTCTCGACATTCTATCAATGCGGCGAGGGATATCGGCTCGATCCTTTCACGCTTGAACAATTTGGAACCGAGGGCTGGGTCCCGCTTGACGGTGTGTCGGCGCATACAAAAGTCGACCCAGCGACCGGCGAGCTGCTCTTCTTCAACTATTCGAAACATGCGCCCTATATGCATTATGGCGTCGTTGGACCCGACAACCGGCTCAAGCATTATATCCCAATCCCACTCGCCGGGCCGCGGCTGCCGCACGACATGGCCTTTACCAAGAACTTTGCCATTCTCAACGACATGCCGCTGTACTGGAACCCGGATCTGCTTGAAAGGAACCTGCATGTCGTGGAGTTTCACCCGGATCAGAAGACTCGCTTTGGTATCGTGCCCCGCATGGGCCAGCCGGAAGATATCCGTTGGTTTGAAGCAGAGCCGACCTACACTCTTCACTGGCTCAATGCCTGGGAGCAAGGCGAGGAAATCATTCTCGACGGCTATTACCAGGAAGAACCAATGCCCAAGTCGCATCCTGATGCACCCGAGGGACTGGAACGGATGATGGCCTATCTTTCGCAAGGGCTGATGAAGCCCAGGCTTCATCGCTGGCGCTTCAACCTTGAGACCGGGAAAACGACCGAAGAGCGTCTCGATGACCGCATCCTCGAGTTCGGCATGATCAATCAGAAATATGCTGGCCGCCAATATCGCTACGCCTATTCGGCAGTTCCCGAGCCATATTGGTTCCTTTTCACTGGTCTGGTGAAGCATGATCTCGAGACCGGTGCGAGCGAGGAGATCAGCTTCGGACCGGGCCGTTATGGCAGCGAAAGCCCCTTCGTGCCGCGCATCAACGCGCAGGATGAAGATGACGGATATCTTGTCTCTTTCATTGCCGACGTCGAGAATGACCGGTCGGAATGCGTTCTGATCGACGCCAAGAATTTTGCCGCGGGACCGGTGTGCCGCATCATCCTGCCGGAACGTTTCTGTTCGGGCACGCATTCGGTCTGGGCCAATGGTGATGATATTGGCATGGGGCCGAACCCGGTGCTTGCGGCCTGATGATCGTCGCGGGGGAGGAGAAACGAAGGACATTTCGAGAGGCGGGCTGGTGGGGTGACAAGACACTTGCCGATCTGTTCTTTGCGAATGCGCGGGCGCATCCGGACAGGATGGCGCTGGTTGACGCACCCAATCGCAATGGCATCGCTTTTGGCAAGCAAAGGCGGCTGAATTATGCCGCCATGCAGACGGAAGTGGAGCGATATGCCGGCGCGCTCGTCGCAGCTGGGATCGGCAAGGACGATGTCATCGTCATCCAGTTGCCCAATATCAGCGAGTTTGTTGCACTCTATTTTGCAGCGGCCACAATAGGCGCCATCGTCAGCCCGGTCGCCATTCAATATCGCGCGCACGAGCTATCGGCAATGTTCGGCATTGTCGAACCCAGCGCCTTCATTTGCGCCACGGTGACGAAGGGCGCAGACCCTGTCGCCACCGTGCGCCCATTGTTGGGCGACAGGATCAAGCTGATGACGGTCGGTCCAGGGGCGCCGGTCGATGCCATTGATCTTGATCGTGAACCCGCGAGGCCGGACCTGCTCTCGGCACATCGGTCCGCGACACATATTGATGCTGATGACATATTCACCATCTGCTGGACATCGGGCACAACCGGAACGCCGAAGGGCGTTCCGCGCAGTCACAATCACTGGATTGGCATTGCACCGGGCACCTATATAACCTCCCGACTGCAAGACGGCGATGTGATGCTCAATCCGTTCCCGCTGATCAACATGGCTTCGATTGGCGGCATCACGATGAGCTGGCTCCGCGTTGCGGGCACCATGGTGCTGCACCATCCATTCGATCCGCAAGTCTATCTTGAACAGATTGTCACCGAGCGGCCCAGCTTCACGATCGCGCCACCCGCGGTGCTCAATATGCTGCTGCAGAATGAGGATCTCCTGGCAAAGATCGACCTGTCAAGTTTGCGCACGATTGGTTCGGGATCAGCTCCCCTGGCGCCCGCCATGGTGCAGGGGTTTCAGGAACGGCTGAACCTGCCCGTCATCAATATTTTCGGCTCGAACGAGGGCATGACGCTGATCACCGGGCCGGATGATGTGCCGGATCCCGTCGAACGGGCGAGCTATTTTCCCGTTGATCTCGATCTTACGCCCTATTTTGGCGATTTCCCCCGGCGGATCATGGATGCTCGCCTCGTTCCGCCAGAGGGCGGCGATCCCGTCACAGACGAGGGCGTGCCCGGCGAATTGCAGATCAGAGGTCCTGCCGTGTTCGAAGGCTATTGGAAAGCACCGGAACAGACTGCGGCTGCCTTCACGCAGGATGGCTGGTTCAAAACCGGCGACCTGTTCCAGATAGAGCAGGATCCCCGGTTTTTGCGCTTTGTCGGACGTTGCAAGGATCTGATCATTCGCGGCGGCGTGAATATTTCTCCCGAAGAGATCGACCAATTGCTGGATGGTCATCCCGACCTTGCCGAGGCCTGCGTTTTCTCGCTGCCTGATCCGGTGCTCGGAGAACGTATCGGGCTGGCGGCTGTTCCGCGTCGGGATGCAGAGATCACTCTGGAAAGCGTGACCAGCTTTCTCAAACAATATGATCTGGCCGTTTTCAAACTGCCCGAGAGGCTGTTCCAGTTTGAAAGCCTGCCGCGCAACGTCACCAACAAGATAATGCGCAGCGAAGTGCGCGAACTTGTGCTTGCCATGACCGAAGAGGGAAACTGACATGTCCGCAGAGATTTTCATCCTGGGAGGAGCCCAGACCGACTTTGGCCGTAATATGGAACGCGAAGGCGGCGGCATGTTCGAGCTTTTTCGCGACGTTGCGGAAGCCGCCTTCCTTGCCACCGATATCGAACCCGGAGAAGTTGAAACTGCGCATGTGGGCAATTTCGTCGGGGAACTTTTCGCAGGCCAGGGCCAGCTTGGAGGCTTTTTCGGGCATGTTCACCCCGATATGGCAGGTATCCCGACCTCACGCCATGAAGCCGCCTGTGCATCCGGAAGCATAGCGATCCTTGCTGCAGGCGCGGAAATAGAGGCTGGCCGCTATGGCCTGGCAATGGTTCTGGGCATCGAGCTGATGCGCAATGTCCCCGGCCAACGCGCTGCCGAATATCTGGGGTCGGCCGCGTGGGCCGGCCACGAGGCGCAGGACGCTCGCTATCTTTGGCCGTATATGTTTTCCAAGGTCGCGGAAGAATATGACGAGCGCTTCGGGCTCGACCGGGCCCATTTGCGCGGCATTTCACAAATCGCCTTCTCCAATGCCAAGCGCAACCCCAATTCGCAAACCCGAAAATGGGCAATCACGCCCGAGCATTTTGCCGACAATGACGAACATAACCCGCTGATCGAAGGAAGTTTGCGCAAGGCCGATTGCGGACAGGTCACCGACGGCGCGGCGGTGATCTTTCTCGCTTCGCGCGAAGTGGCGGAGCGTTACGCCAGGCGTCGCGGCATGGCGCTGGAGAGCATCCCGCGCCTCAAGGGCTGGGGTCATACGACAGCAGCTTTGGCCTATTCAACCAAGGTCAGCGCCAGCCGCGGCCAGCCCTATGTATTCCCCATGGTGCGCAAGGCCATGATGGACGCGCTCGGTCGGGCAGACATGGCCGATATATACGCATGCGATGGAGTCGAGGTGCATGACTGTTTCTCGATTACCGAATATATGGCGATCGACCATTTCGGCATTACCCCGCCGGGCGAAAGCTGGCGCGCGGTCGAAGACGGCACGATTGCCCTTGGCGGCAAGTTGCCGGTCAACCCCTCGGGCGGGCTGATCGGACTTGGCCATCCGGTCGGCGCGACCGGCGTCCGCATGACCCTTGACGCATGGCGACAAGTGACGGGCAGCGCCGGCGACTATCAGGTTGAAGGCGCGAAGAATTTCGCAACCTTCAACGTCGGCGGCAGCGCGACCACATCGGTCAGTTTTGTCGTCGGTGTCTGAGCGCATGGTGGACGTTTTCCTATATGATGCCGTCCGCACTCCACGGGGCAAGGCAAAGCCGCAAGGGGGCCTTGGCGCGCTGACACCGCACGAGCTGATCAGGTTGCAAATTGACGCGCTGGGCACTCGCCGGAATGACCTTCCGCCGACCCCCGAGGCCTTGTTGCTCGGCTGTATCGGTCAGGTCGACGACCAGGGCGGGCACATAGCGCTTATATCCAAGTTGCACGCTGGCCTGCCCGATGCGACCGCAGCGCACAGCATCAACAACTATTGTGCTTCCGGCCTGTCGGCGATCGGCCATGCCGCAGCGATGATCGCAAGCGGGCAGGCAAAAACGGTTCTGGCAGGGGGCGTCGAATGTATGAGCCGGGTCCCGTTCATGGGCGACAATGCCAGCTATTATTGCGACTCGAGCTTCCCGCCGCGCACCCGCTATCTTCCCGTTGTGCTGGCGGCGGACCGGCTCGCCGCAGCAGAGGGGCTGAGCCGCGCCGAACTTGATGCGGTCGCCCTGTCATCGCAGCAAAAGGCTGCTGCGGCAGAGGACAATGCGGCCCTGAACCGATCGCGCATCCCGACCGGCGGCCTGCGATCGGAAGAATGCATCCGCCCGGCCACCGACGCAGCGTCGCTCGCCGCCATGCCAGGCAGTTTCGGTGGATTGCAGGATCAATATGCCGACGCGCTGGGCGGTGAACGCTTTGAACCGCTCCATACGCTTGGCCATGCTCCGCCGGTCTGCGACGGCGCTGCACTGGCACTGGTGGGAGCTGCCGGCCTGGGCCAGCCGCGCGCGCGAATCCTTGCTTTCGCCGAGAGCGGCGGGGATCCGGCTGCGGGCCTGACGGCGGGCTTTGCCGCGATGGACAAGGCGCTGGCCCGGGCCAGCCTGTCGCTGGGCGACATGGACAGGATAGAGTTCATGGAATCCTTCGCTGTCACGATAGCCAAATTTCTCCGTGACCGCGATGTCGACCCCGCCAGAGTCAACGTGTCTGGCGGTCATATAGCCAAGGGTCATCCGATGGGGGCAAGCGGTGCGATCCTGGCGTCAACGTTGCTCGATTGCCTTGATGAAATGGACGGCACGCTTGGTTTGGTCGTGGTCAGTGGTGCGTCCGGCACGGGTGCTGCGATGGTGGTCGAACGATTGAATCAGGTGGAGAGACAATGATCGAAAGTTTGGAGGCGCTCACCGCACGTCATGCGCCAACGCTGGAATCTGCAATCGACGCGGTCAGCAGCCGCAAGAACTGGAGTCCGTTTCGTGATTCTCCCAGCGCGAAATTTCACAGCCCGGGCGCTCCGGAAGCGGGCAAGGCTGCCTTCGAGGCGCACTTGGGCCGTCCCTTCGATCTCGACCAGCCAGGCGAAACCGCGCGGGGTGGCGAAGAGGTTTCGCCCTTCACAAGAAAACCGCTGGATATTGAATATCCGGTAAGCGATCCAGCCGCGCTGATAAGCGCCGCGCAGATTGCAAGGGACGATTGGCGCAGGCTTGCGTACGAAGTTCGCATGGCCCTCTGTCTGGAAATGGCGCAGCGGCTTTATGCTCGCAATTTCGAAATGGCGCACAGTGTCATGCATGTGGCGGGGCAGAGCTATACCCAGGCCTTCAGCGGCAGCGGCCCCAATGCACTGGACCGGGGTATCGAGGCGCTGGCCTATGCGGCCAAGGCGATGCGCGACGTGCTGCCTGCGGCCAGGTGGGACCGGACCTTTGGCAAAGAGGAAATATCACTGGACAAGCGCTACACCGTTGTTTCGCGCGGAATCGGTCTGGTGATCTGCTGCGCCTCCTTCCCGACCTGGAACGCCTATCCGGCGATGTTCGCGAATCTCGCAACCGGCAATCCGGTGATCGTGAAACCGCACCCCATGGCGATATTGCCCATGGCGATCGTGGTGCAGGAATGCCGTAAAATTCTGTCCGAATATGGCTGTGATCCCAATCTGGTCACCCTTGCGATCGATACGCTTGACGCCCCGGTCGCCCAGCGTTTCATTGACGATCCGGCCGTGCAGATTGTCGACTTCACCGGCAGCCCGCGATATGGCAGCCATCTGGAACGCACAGTTACCGGCAAGCTCCTTTTCACCGAAACCGCAGGGATCAATTCGGTGATACTGGAAAGCTGCGACGATCTCGTCGCAACGGCAACGGCAATTGCCCGCGCGACCTGCCTCTTCTCTGCCCAAATGTGTACCAGCCCGCAAAATATCTATGTCCCTGCTGGCGGCATGGAAACCGCTGATGGCCACCGAACGATCGAAGAAGTCGCATCTGCCCTTGTCGAGGCCATTGACAATATCGCGGACAAGCCGCCGCTTGCCGCCGGCATCATGGGTGCAGTGCAGGCCGAGCCCAGTTGCGAGGTCGTCCGCCAACTTGAGGAACGCGCTGGGCAAGATCCCGACGCACAAATTCTCCGGCGACCCACCCCCTATCCGCATCCAGACTATCCCGACGCCCGGACAATGACTCCGCTGGTCGTCATGCTTCCTGCTGGCAATGCCGCTCTTTATGCTGAAGAGCATTTCGGTCCGGTGATGTTCGTGATAGCCGCGCCGGACGGTGATGCGGCGGTGGCGGAGGCCACCGCGCTGGCACGGCAGCATGGCGCGATTTCATCCTATCTCTATTCGACCGACGAGGCCTTCATAGATCACTCCCTTGATGTCTACGCAACCAGCGGCATGAACCTCTCGATCAATCTCCATGGCGCGATGTGGGCCAATTTCGCAGCAGCTTATAGTGATTATCATGTGACCGGCCTTAACCCGGCGGGCAATGCCTGCCTCGCCGATCTCGCCTTTGTCGCGGGGCGGTTCCGCATCGTCCAGCACCGTCGTCCCGCTGCAGCGGAAGCCTAGGTGTGCCGCATCATCCCGCGAATTTCATCGGCACATGGAAGCTGGTCGACTGGCGGATCGAATATGACGACGGCAATATGACCCGACCGTTCGGCATCGACGCGCAGGGCTACATCATCTATTCCGCCGACGGGGCGATGACCGCAAGCATCGCCAGGGAACATCGCGACGGTTTCATGATCCCCAATGCCCGCAATGCCAGCACAGATCAAAAGGCAGCGGCCTTCGACAGTTATTTCCATTACGCCGGCCGCTGGCAGATCGAGGGCGAGGACGTGGTCCACACGGTCACCATGGCGCTCAATCCCGACATGGCTGGTAGCGAGCAACGCCGGTTCGCCGAATTCGATGGCAAGGGCGGCCTGACCCTTTCTGCCAGAGAGGCCCTGAGCAGCGGCGGCAACCGACATCATGTTTTGCAATGGCAACGATAGCGGTGATTGGATTGACTTCATACAGCCAGCGCGGACCCCGCAACTGAACTTCTCGCCGGTCACCCGATGTTGAACCTGCAGCTCCTGCGCCGAACCGGCTATTCTCCAGATCTGGCGATCGCTTCCAGAGCATCAATGTCGATCCGGTCGAGCGCCGCGCGCAAAGCTTCGACGGAATTGGCCTGTCCGTCGGCTTCAATATTGAAACGGTCACCCACGATCATCCCGTATCGCCCGTCCTTTCTTGCACTGTCGAAACGGACCATCGCCATTCGGCCGTCAATTTTGCCGGTCCTTTCGATAACGCTGCCGTTCTGACTTTCGGATTCCACGTTGAAAGCACTGCCGAGCGTCGCAAGGCTGCCCGCGACGCCGAGATCGGTAATTGTCAGATCGATCCTGCTGTCGCCATCGCCATAGGTGGCCGAAGCGCTGGATGACCCAACGCCGCCAATCGACGTTCCGTTGGTTTTGAGGTTGGACTGGACAAGCCCGCCGGGCAGTTCCGCCGGAAGCATCATGGCGAGTCGTTTTGGCGGCAGTACCGTGGCTTTTCCGTTTTGCGCCCTTTCATTGGCTGCAGCCATCTTCTCGCCCGCTTCCTCCAGCTTGCCCAGATCGAGCGATCCGACACCAGGCACATTGACGCTGCCGGACAGAGTGCCGTCATTCGCGTCCGGCACTGTGCTGGTCATGAGCATCAGCGGGGCCAGAAGGAAACTGAAAATCATTCCGGCAATCGCGCCCACCACAACTACCGCCACGGTGTAGATCAGGGCCTTGTCTTGCGGGGCTTTCATCATCACGGGGACGCCGACGTAAAAGAGATAGAGTCCGTACAGCCCGAGAAGGGTGAGCATTCCCAGGCCCGGAACCAGCTGGAAAATCCCCGCAACCCATGCCGCCGTGGCACTATAGGCAGCCAGTTTGAAGGCGTTGTTGCGATTGGCGGTTCCGCCAAAGCGCGTGGCCAGGATATCGATCACCAGCGCGATCAGAACGACGCCAATCAGGGTGAAAATATAGCTGACCACTGCAGATGTCAGGGCCGAAAGGAAGGAAGGCCGGTGCGTTATCCCGAAGAAACTATTGCCAAACAATATTGCGTGAATGAACGCAGAAACCGGCCCGATTGCGGCCAGCGGCAAGACATGCGATTTATAGATGTCCGTTATGCTGGTGTTTTCACCTTCAATGACCTGCCACTCTTCGCGCGGGTGCAACAGAATTGATTTCACCCGCTGCACCAACACGGCACCCGTTTGTTTCTCGTTCATTTTCCCTCTCCCCCAATTTTGCACAGTCGTAGCTCAATACGATTGATTGATGCAAATATCCACCAAAGCAAAGAATAATTTTTCGGTGCGGTTTGGGAGTACGGCATCCGGTTCGCAGAAGACATCTATTGGTGAAGGGCAACAACTGGGTGGGAAACAGACAATAGTCCGCGTCTTGTCACAACCAGCACCAGCATATATTCAGCGCCTGTTTGAAAATGCGCTCGCCGGTATTTGCACGCTCCACGGCGGCCTGACCCGACAAGGCACAATTCCGGTGACGCCTTTGGCTACGGTGATCGTCCGATTATTTGGACAAGCGGGGCTGGACCTTTCACCTGTTCTGCGGAACTATGTGCCAGAAAACATGGCGTCAGGCGGCGGCCCGCCGCCAGTTTTCCGCCGATAATCTGAGGCGAATCTGCTTTTCACATTCCACGATCGCAAAAAATACAATGCCCACGGAAACGATGACCAGGCCGTCCCCCAGCGGCACCGGCGCCGTGCCAAATATTGTCTGCATGGCCGGGATATAGGTCATCGCGAATTGCGCGACCGTGACGGCGATGACGGTGAGCCAGACCACAGGCGTACCGCGAACCGCCTTCCAGGTCAGCGATGTCCCATAGATGTTGCGGATGAAGAACAGATGGAAAATCTCCATCACTACCAGAGTGTTGACGGCAATTGTCCTTGCCAGCTCAACCGAATATCCGCGATCCATGGCGGACGCAAACATCCCGAATACGCCGGCCATGAAGAGGATGGAGACCAGTATAATGTGCCATATCAGGGCCCGGTCGAGAAGCGGCGCATCTCGGGGACGCGGTTTGCGATACATGGTGTCTTCCTCGGTCGGCTCGAAAGCCAGAGCGACACCCAGCGTGACCGCGGTGACCAGGTTGATCCACAGAATCTGGACAGCTGTGATCGGCAGTGTCAGTCCAACCAACAATGCCAGAACAATGACCATCGCTTCGCCGGAACTTGTCGGCAGGGTCCAGCTTATGACCTTGCGCAAATTGTCATAGACCGTTCGGCCCTGCCGGACAGCTTCGACAATGGAGGCAAAATTGTCATCAGCCAGCACCAGGTCGGCGGCTTCCTTGCTTGCCGCGCTGCCCTTGATGCCCATCGCAATGCCGGCGTCGGCGCGTTTCAGAGCCGGAGAATCGTTCACCCCATCTCCTGTCATCGCCACGATATGACCATGGGCCTGCAAGGCTAGGACAAGCCTGAGCTTGTGCTCCGGACTGGTTCGCGCAAAAATATTGGTTCGCGCAACCTCCAAGGCCAGAACCGCATCGTCAAGCTGGTCAAGATCGGCGCCGGTGAGCACCCGCTCCGGGTTACGGATGCCGATCCGGCCGCCAATCGCCCGGGCGGTGCCGACATGGTCACCAGTTATCATCTTCACGTCAATTCCGGCATCATGGCATTGCGCTATCGCTGCAGCAGCTTCCGGGCGCGGCGGATCCATCAGTCCCACCATCCCGAGCAGTGTCAGCGGCCCGTCCACATCTGTCATCGTCAAATCATCGTGATCAGATTCAAGCTGCCTGGCGGCGATCGCCAGCACTCTTTGACCGTCCATCGCCAGTCGATCGGCCCGCTCCAGCCAATATTGCGGGTCGATCGGTTCGGTCCCGCCCTCACTTCCTTTCTGGTGACTGCACATGCCGATTATCTGTTCGGGCGCACCCTTGGCAAATATCGATCTTCGACCCTGGTCGTCATCATGCAAAGTGGCCATGAAACGGTGCTTTGCATCGAAGGGAATGACGTCCACTCGCAGCCGCTCGGCCCGAAGATCATTAACCTCCACTCCAGCCTTGTGTGAAAAAGCGACAAGAGCGCCCTCCATGGGATCGCCCTCGGAGACCCATGTTCCTGCTTTTTCATTTATATCCGCGTCGTTGCACAGAGCAGCAGCTTCTCCGATCTCTGACAAAATCGGTATGTCGCTGACAGATATTTCTGCCCCGCCACATCTGACCAGGCCAGTCGGTTCATAGCCGTTGCCTTCGACAGCAAATTGTTTGTCCCGGGTGATCACGGCAGCGACCATCATTTCGTTTCGGGTCAATGTTCCCGTCTTATCGGTGCAGATCACCGATACCGCGCCCAGGGTTTCGATTATCGGCAGGCGGCGAATGATTGCCTGACGTTTTGCCATTGCCTGCACGCCGATCGCCAAGGTGATCGTCAGTACCGCCGGGAGACCTTCGGGTATCGCGGCGACCGACAGGCCGACGACCGCCATGAACAGTTCTGAAAATTCGTGACGCTGGACGAAATATCCGTACAGCAATATCAGCGCCGAAAGCGTCAGAATCAATATGGTCAGCCATTTTGCAAATTCGCCGATTTGCTGGACCAGAGGAGTGGTGAGCACTTCTACCCCGGCCAGCAACGAGCTTATGCCTCCGATTTCGGTCGCGGCTCCCGTCGCTACAACCACGCCCCTTGCCTGACCACTGGTAACAATGGTCCCGCTGAAGGCCATGCTCGTCCGGTCACCAAGGGCTGCATCGGCAGCTACCGGCTGTATCTGCTTTTCCACCGGCACGGATTCCCCGGTCAGGATGGCTTCCTGTATTTGCAGTCCATGGCTTTCAAACAAGCGCAGATCGGCGGGAACCTTGTCACCCGCCTCGAGCAGCACGACGTCGCCCGGCACGAGCATGTCGCCAGCGATCGTCTGGCGCATTCCAGATCGCATGACCGCAGCCTGCGGTGCGAGCATATGGTGAATGGCCTCCAGCGCCTTTTCGGCTTTCCCTTCCTGAATGAACCCCAGCAGCGCATTGACGATCACCACTGCTATGATCACGGCGGTATCGATAAAATGCCCAAGCGCGGCGGTTATCCCTGCAGCACCCAGCAGAACGTAGATAAGAATATGATGAAACTGCAGCAGGAAACGCCAGATCGGGCTGAGTTTTTGCGCCGCGGGCAGGCAATTGGGCCCGCAAATTTTCAGGCGTTCGCTTGCCTCTGCTTCGGACAGACCGTCCGGCGTAACGCTATGGGCCGACATTGCTGCCGCGGCCGGAAGATCATGCCAGCGGCCGGAGCGTTCCAAAAATTCCCGATTTTTCTCCACGCCAGTCTCCTCATAGCTGACCTGAACGAAACGCGATCGAGGGGCGATACGAATATTTACGGAGCTGGCTCAGCGAAAAGATCGCCCGCAAGCAGATCCTATCGGCCTGAGTGATCGCGGTCTGTACCTGTTTTCTCCTGTACACCAGGTTGGTCGGCGCGCAAAATCCCGCCTTCGCGACCGTTGCCGTGACCCATATCTGTGAGGACTTGTGCGATGCCGCCATCATCGCCGCGACCTGCAAAGGGGTCAGTGAGGCATGAACGGGGTCAAGGCCACGGACCGGCACCGCGCGGCCGAACCCCCATTCTCTAAAGCTCGTCGATCATTTCCGCCAGCGTGGCAAGACATTCGCGGGCCAGCAAATTGCAGCGCTCCGGCGACCAGCCCTGTTCCGCATCGGGCAGATCGCGATTGTCCTTGAACGGCATCTCCAAGGTCATCGCGACCGCGCCGAAGCGCTCCGCCAGCTGGTTGGTCGACATCGACAGATTGGCCTTGCCCTTGGCGGCGGTGGGATAGCCGAGTTCGGTCTGAAAATCCGGCGTGCGCTGGCTCAGCCGGTTGCGATAGGCGTGATATTTTTCCAGCTGCGCCTCGGTGATCGAGGGAATGCCTTCAAAGCCGGCGATGAACACTGCGGGGATTGCCTCGTCGCCGTGGACATCCATGGCAAAGGCGACGCCGCTCTCGTCCATCGCCTCGCGGACACACAGCACCTCCGGCGATTTTTCTGCGCTCGGTTCGTGCCATTCGCGATTGAGATTGGTACCGGCGAAATTGGTTCGCAAGTGACCCCTCCGCGAACCATCGGGGTTCATGTTCGGGACGATGTGGAATCGGCACCGCTGCAACAGCAGTCGTGCCTGCGGGTCCGCGGGATCGGTCAGCATTTCCAGGGCGCCTTCCATCCACCATTCGGCCATGCTTTCGCCGGGATGCTGGCGGGCGTAGAGCCAGACCTGCCTGTCGCCGTCTCCCAATTCCAGACAGTCGATCGGCTGGCCTTCCAGGCTATGGCCCAGCGTGCGAACCGTGACCCCCTCGAAGCCAGCGGTCTCGGCGATCAGATCATGGTGGCGTTCGATGCTGTAGGGAGCGAAATAGGCGAACCAGATGATATTGCTGCACGCGCTGTGACGGATCGTCAAGGTGCCGCTCTTTTCGTCGTAGCTGCTCGGCGCCCGGCCCCAATATTCCCGGTCCTCGCTGACGCAGGCGTCATAATCCGGCCAGCCCTGCGGATAGGCGGATTCCTTCAGCCCGCCGATCTGCAGTTCGAGTTCGTCGCCAATCTCGCAGGTCACGCGAAAATGGAACCATTGAAAGAAGTCGCTGTCCTTGTCCTTGCGGATCGACAGTTGTGCGGTGGTGCCGTTGATGGCGTGAACCTCGATATTGCCGCTATCGAATGCGCTGGTGATTTTTATGGTCATGGCACCCTGATAGTGGTTCCGGACTCTCCGGGGAAGTCCTTGAATAAGGCTTCGGCCAGTTTTGCTGCCGCGAGGCCGGGCTGCGCCGCCGGTGACCCCTGCTTGGCCTCGACCGATGCGCGGCCCTCCCAAACGGCGCTATTGTCAGTGCGTCTGGTGATGCGGACCGCCAATTCGGTGACGATCCTGTCTTTCGGCCGGCCGCCCAGATTGATGCCGACGCCGAGACCGACGCCCGAACCGTAGCTGCCGGTGCTGCCGCCGACCCCGACCGAGATGGGGGATCGCGATCCGCCAGCGCTCAGGACCGCTCTTTCGATCGTGTAGCGGGCAATATATTGGCTGCTGGCGGCATTGTCGCGGACCTCGGTGAAGCCGACCCGCTGCAGTTCGCGCAGCAGGGCGGCGCTATAGGTCTGATATTCGATGCTGCGGCTATGACCTTCATCGGTGACACCGGCCTCGATCGTGACACTGCCGGGTACAATCGGCGCAACTTGCGCATTGTGGAACCGGACGACATCGACCGGCGGTGTCATCGCCGCGCAGCCCGACAGCAGCAATCCTGCCAGCGTCACTGTCGCAAAGGGTCTGAAACCGGCCATATTCGTTACTCCTCTATACGCCCCGAACCATATTAGCGCATATTCACAGTCACTGTGGTAAAAAATTGCATCCGCGCGCGCGCGCCTTTAACCGGATGGAGAGACCGGGGCGCTACATGGCCACCATAGGGAACTGACAGGGATCTGGAAATAATGGCGAAACCGTTCACCATATTGGTCACCGGCGGGGCCGGCTATATTGGCAGCCACGCGCTGCTGGCCTTGCGCGACGCCGGCTGGCCGGTCGCGGTAATCGACAATCTGACCACCGGTTTCCGCTGGGCGGTGCCGGAGGATGTGGCTTTTCATGAAGGCGATATCGAGGATGCCGCCCTGCTCGCGCGGATCATCGAGAGCGAAAATATCGGCGCGATCATGCATTTTGCGGGCTCGATCATCGTGCCCGAATCGGTCGCCGATCCCTTGAAATATTATCACAACAACAGCGCCAAGAGCCGCTGCCTGCTGGAATCGGCAGTGAAGGGCGGGGTGCGCCATTTCATTTTCTCGTCGACCGCCGCCACCTATGGCATCCCCGAGGAAAGCCCGGTTAGCGAGAGTACGCCGCAGCGGCCGATCAATCCCTATGGCATGTCCAAATTGATGACCGAGCATATGCTGCACGACGTCTCCGCGGCGCATGACCTGAATTTCTGCGCCCTGCGCTATTTCAACGTCGCCGGTGCGGACCCGCAGGCGCGGACCGGACAGTCGACCGCCGGCGCCACCCATCTGATCAAGGTCGCAGTCGAGGCAGCGCTGGGCAAGCGCGACAGCGTTGCTGTCTTCGGCACCGACTATGAGACGCCGGACGGCACCGGCGTGCGCGATTATATCCATGTCTCCGATCTCGCCGCGGCCCATGTGCTGGCACTCGAGGCGCTGATCGCGGACCCGGAACGCAATCATCTGCTCAACTGCGGCTACGGGCGCGGCTTTTCTGTGCTCGAGGTTCTTGACGCGGTCGACCGGGTCACCAACATGAGAATCGAGCGGAAAATGGAAGGACGGCGCGCTGGCGACCCTGATTCGCTGATTTCCGACAATCGCGCGATCATGGAACGCTTCCCGTGGCAGCCGCAACATGCCGATCTGGACGTAATTGTTGCCCATGCGCTGGCGTGGGAACGCAAACTGGTCGAAATTCGCGGAGAATAGCGCTGGTCGCTTGACTTTGGCTGCTCCCGACCTTAATTGCCCTGCTTCAACGCAGCATGGCTGCTCTCAAGAAATTCAGATAATCAAGGCGTGGTACCAAAATGAAAGTCCGCAACTCTTTGAAGTCGCTTAAAAACCGTCACCGGGATTGCCGCGTTATCCGTCGTCGTGGTCGCACCTATGTGATCAACAAGACGAATCGTCGGTTCAAGGCACGCCAGGGCTAACTGCCTGCTTGTGGCAGACGAAACTGCCATTTCCAGTATTGACAGCGTCATCTTCGATATCGGCAATGTCCTGTATCGCTGGGATTTGCGCTGCCTCTTTGAAAAGCTGATCGACGATCCCGAAGAGCTGGACTGGTTCCTGACCCATGTCGTGACGCCGGAATGGCATTTCCAGCATGATGCCGGACGGCCCTTTGCCGCCATGGTTGCAGAGCGCAGCCACGAATTCCCGCAATATGCCGATCATATACTGGCCTATTCCCGCCGGTTTCCCGAAACGATACCGGGACCGGTTGACGGAATGCCTGCAATCGTTCGCGCCCTGGCAAAAAGAGGCATTCCCCTCTTTGCAATCAGCAATTTCGGAGCGGAATCCTGGGCACAGTTCCGGCCGACGGCACCAATATTCGATATATTTGTCGCTATCGTCATTTCCGGTGAGGAAAGGCTGATCAAGCCGGATTCCGCCATTTTCGAACTGGCGCTCGACCGTTTTGCCCGGCGCCCCGAACAATGCCTGTTCATCGATGACCGGCAGGACAATATCGAGGCCGCCGAGGCTCTCGGCATGGCCGGCCATCATTTCCGGGATGCGGTTCGGCTCGAAAGCGATTTGAAGGCCTTGCGCCTGCTTTAGCTGCGCTTGAGTTCGTCTCCGCTCAGCCGCACCACATGGAGCAGGTTGGTCGAACCGGGCGTGCCGAAGGGTACGCCCGCACAGACGATCAGGCGCGCCCCGGCCGTCCCCAGCTTGTGGCGAAGCGCCATGCGCTTGGCCTTGGCGATCATTTCCTCGAAATCGGAAACATCGCGGGTGACGACCGCATAGGCCCCCCACAACAGTCCGACGCGCCGGGCGGTGTGGCGGTTGGGGGTAAGCACGAGCAATGGCACCGAGGGCCGTTCGCGCGCCATCCGGCGGGCGGTCGAACCCGATGATGTATAGCAGACAATCGCCGAGGTCGCGATGGTGCGGGCGATGTTGAAGCTCGCCGCCGCCAGCGCGTCCGCCGTGGTCTCGTCGGGCACGGTTTCGGTGAAATGTACCCGGTCGGCATAGGACGGATCATTTTCCACCTGGGTCGCAATCCGGTCCATCATCGTCGCTGCTTCGATCGGCCAGTCGCCCACGGCCGATTCGGCCGACAGCATGATCGCGTCGGCGCCGTCATAAATGGCGGTGGCGACGTCGGACACCTCCGCCCGGGTCGGCGTCGGCGACTTGATCATCGATTCCAGCATCTGGGTGGCAACCACCACCGGTCGCCCGAGCTTGCGGGCGGCAGCGACGATCTTCTTCTGCAGCGGCGGCACTTGTTCAGGCAGCAATTCGACGCCGAGATCGCCGCGCGCGACCATCACTGCATCGGACAGTTCCAGAATCTCGTCGAGCCGGTCGACGGCGGCGGGCTTCTCGATCTTGGCCAGCAATGCTGCCCTGCCGCCGATCAGCCGCCGCGCCTCGGCGACATCTTCCGGGCGCTGGACGAAGCTGAGCGCGATCCAGTCGACATCCTGTTCCAGCGCGAAGGTCAGGTCCTTGCGATCCTTGTCGGTGAGCGAGCTGACCGGCAATACGACTTCCGGAACATTGACTCCCTTCCGGTCCGATATTTCGCCACCGACCATCACCTTGGTCTCGACGCTCTTGCCATCGGACTTGGTCACTTCAAGACGGATCTTGCCGTCATCCAGCAACAGGGTGTGGCCCGGTTGCAGCGTGCTCAATATTTCCTTGTGGGGCAGGCTGACACGAGTCGCGTCGCCTTTCTCCCTGAGCATGTCGAGCGTGAAGCGGGCGCCGTCTCTCAGCATCACCGGGGGCTTGGCAAATGTACCAATCCGCAGCTTTGGTCCCTGCAGGTCGGCAAGAATGGTGATCGGCCGCCCGATTTTCCTTTCCAGTGCCCGGATCGACTTTACATTGGCGGCATGGGCCCGATGTTCGCCGTGGCTCATGTTCATCCGGAAGGCATCGACGCCGGCGCGATACATTTTCTCGATCATTTCGGGGCTGCCGCTGGACGGACCCAGGGTGGCCAGAACCTTGACCTTGCGGTTGCGGGAGAAG
>Ga0209346_1000617_pt1 | contig 27589 bp, 26 predicted proteins | sample AutmiccommunBRH9_FD_187381 | JGI IMG/M metagenome (GOLD analysis project Ga0209346, IMG submission 187381) | Deep subsurface microbial communities from Mt. Terri, Switzerland - Autotrophic microbial communities BRH/9 (SPAdes) (version 2) | ecosystem: Environmental > Aquatic > Deep subsurface >...
CACGGCGGCCGCACCATCGGCGGTGTTTGCGCCCGAGTCGCCCAACGCGTCCTCGCGCTCACCGCCGCGATCTGGCACAACGACAACCTCGGCCTGTCCATCCGACGCTCACTGACCGCCTACGACCACTGACCCCTTGGAATCATTCATCTAGCCACCGCCCGGCGCTGGGGCCGGTGTTGCGTTGGCGTGACCTCAGAGTCCGAGCGCGCCTGCGCTGGCCGAACGACTGGATAGTCTGTTCGGATGGGTGACATGCGCTTTGGATCGGTCGGTGACAGCGGCTTGATGGTGTCGGTGGTCGGCCTCGGCTGCAATGCCTTCGGCTCCCGGATCGACGCGGACCAGACTCGAGCGGTGGTCGATGCGGCGATCGAGAATGGCATCACGTTCTTTGACACGGCCGACGCCTACGGAGACGGCTCCAGTGAGGAGCTGTTGGGTCGGGCGCTCGGTAAGCGGCGCAGTGATGTGGTGGTGGCCACGAAGTTCGGGATGGGGAACCACGACTCCGAGCACTGGGGAGCCCACGGCAGCCGTCGTTATGTGCGGCGAGCGGTCGAGGCAAGCCTGCGGCGGCTCGGCACCGACTACATCGATCTCTATCAGCTGCATCGTCCCGACCCCATCACGCCGATCGGGGAGACGCTGCAGGCGATGTCGAAACTTGTCGCCGAAGGCAAGGTGCTCTACCTGGGATCGTCGAACATGTCGGCGTGGCAGGTGACGCACGCGGATTGGGTGGCACGGTCGGGCGGGCTGCAGCGGTTCGTTTCGGCGCAGAACGAGTACTCGATCTACAACCGCGCTGCGGAGGCGGAACTTGTCCCGGCGTGCGCGTCGGCGGGAGTCGGGCTCTTGCCCTACTTCCCGCTCGCCTACGGACTGCTCACCGGCAAGTACCACCGCGGGCAGGCTGCGCCCGAGGGCAGCCGCCTGGCGCTCCCCAACCAGGCCTCACGGCTGTCTGGAGTGGACTGGGACCGGGTCGAGGCATTGGAGGCGTATGCCACGGAGCGCTCGGTTTCGCTGCTAGCGCTGGCGATCGGCGGCCTGATCGCGCAGCCGGCGGTGGCCAGCGTCATCAGCGGCGCGACGCGGCCCGAGCAGGTCGCCGGCAACGTGGAGGCCGGCCTGTGGGAGCCGAGCGCTTCAGATCTTGCCGGTCTGGACGAGCTCCGCGAGAGTCCGACGTTCTCGTACACCACCTTCGCCTGAGGGTGTCGACGCGCGCGTGACCTACCCTCGGGTGCAGGGGTGGGTTCTCGTCCAGGTTGGGTAGTGCGGGTATACGCCCGGCTCCGCGGGGGAGACTCAGGCCGGGTTTGCGGCGTCTATCTGCCCAGCGGCAACGCGATGCGGCAAAAGCTCCAGCAGTGGACCGGCGTTGGCGCGATTCGCAAAATGTCCGAACTCGCAACCGGTAAGAATCGCTCGCAACACATCTACACGTTCGCCGATCTCCGAATTGTCATCGCGCGAAGAGTAGCGACGGATGTCCCGCTGATGCTCGACAACTACGCACTGATCTGCCCAAAGTGTGAGCGACTCGCTGTCGGCTCGCTCACGTCACTCAGATGCGAGTGCGGGAGCGAAGTGAATCTGCGCGACGCCACAAGCCTGCTGGGACTATGCGCGACCTCATAGCGCACCGAACAGTCTTTGTGAGAGCCTGGGCCGCCGGACAAGACCACTTGGAAGTCACACCAGAGGAGCCATATCAGTGACCGCTACTCAGCGCGCCGCAGCTGCTCTTGTTGCACTGCTTGTGTCCGTTGGTGCTGTGACGGCATGCAGTAATGAAGAGGGCCTTGCCGACTGGAGTGGCTTCACGGTGAACGGACTCGAGGTTGACCCGCCGATGTCCTTTGACGACCTGCAACGTGACGCAACTACGGTCGCTCTTGCACACGCGATCGACGTTACAGAAGTGCCGCCGGACGTCTCGGGGCTTCCGAAAGACGCTGGCGTAGTCGCTATCACCTTCGAGGTTGACAAATGGGTGAAGGGGGACGGAGGCTCCGAGATCTCAATCGTTCGCCCTCGGCAGCCGGTCGACACCGCCGAAGGTCTCCGAAAGCAACTCCCCAATGAACAAGTGCTGCTGTTCGCTCTCGACGCTGGCTACGGTGGGTACCTCGCGCTCACGTCGGACCTCGGAGCAATAGCCAAGCGCGACGGGGCCCTCGTCACGGTGTTCGACGAGCCGCTCGCTCCCAACGTGGTACCGCAAGGACGTCAAAGTCTCGACGCGCTCACAGAACTCGTGCGCTAAGACGGTTTGCCAGACGTCTCGCGTTGGCAACTGGGCCGTGTGAGGTTGACCCCGGTCTGCCGTCGCTGACCAGGCTGTTTCTGCTCGTGTACACGAGTACGAACGGCGGTGCCTAGTTCGCGCGTCCCGGCACACAGCGCGCGGATGTTTTGGAACACCTGTGCCGCCTCGACTCAATGCCCCTGCAGCCGCTCTTCCACGCACATACGGCGCCGGTCTCCGAGTCAATGTTTGTGTCCGCGAGGTACAAAAGAGCGAACCGACGGGGTCCGCCCAAGCCTAACCAAGGCCGGGCCGTCACTGGGTGTATTAGCGATAGACAGGGTTGATTGTAGACGTGTGTAGACGTAGTCCCGCCGGAGTCACCGTGACTCTCAAGGGAGCAACTCGTCAATACACCCCCATGTCGCACGCTCCGACAGGCATTGACAGGTGGCGTACCGCGCAATGGCGTTGGTCGTGGGGAAATGACCGCCGGCGCGTAGGTAGCCGACGCCTAACCCCGGCCTTCGACTCGGACCGTGTGCCCTGTAGCCGCGTCAACGACGCGACGATCGCCGAGTGGAGAATCGAGCGTGAGCGTAGCGATAGCAGCCACAAGGTCGCAGTCGCCGCTCCGGCGACCATCGAGCAGCACCTTTACAGTGACCGTGTCGCTGGTCTCTTCGACCGATGCCCGCCAGTCCATGCCGCAGGGGCCAAACACAACCTTGAGTTCGCGCGAGTCTGCGGTGCCGGTCACGGTCAAAACCTCAGCAGTCGACCCCTGTCCGGCCTGGACGGTGGCGTAGATAAGTAGCCCCGCGACGACGGCAGCCACCGCGCCCACGCCGACCCACACTCGCTTGCGCATCGAAACCCCCTCAAGGTCACGCTACTCCCTGCCGCATCAATCCACGGTGGAGTCGCTCGCGCCTCCTGACGAAAGTGCACGCCGGCGGTGAGACGGTCGGGGCGGATGCCAGCGACTCCAAACGGTGTGCCACTGTGCGCCCCGGCACGGGGTTGATTGACGCTAGGCCGGGTTGGATGTGTCAGTTGACCCGCCCGGTCCATGGGTGCGCAGCGCCACACCCAAGGGAGCAGCTCGTCAATACACCCATGCAGTGGATTTGATTCCGAAGCTCCGGCAGCGTCTCGGGGAGTGAGGTTCTTGCCGCGCACGCGAAGCAGGAGCACAAGGTCCATGCTCGGCGGCGTATCGCGCAGGCTCGCCGTCCATCGGTGGACCGCTAGTGACCGTGACGGTGGTGAGCGTCGGGGTAGTGCTCGTGGGTGTGGGTCTCGCTGGCGTGGTGATGCTGGTGACGATGCCACGCGCCGGACTCAACAGGCTCCGAGTGGTCGTGCTGATGGTGGTCGTCGCGGGAGTGCCAGTGACTGTGGTCGTGCGGAGGGTGCATGTGCTCATGGAGGTGCCGCTCGGTGAGGTGCAGCCAGATCCCCACGCCCATGAGTGCCGCGGCGAGCAGCAGCGGCCACGTGACAGGCTCGCCGAACACGATGGCGATGACCGCGCCCGCGAACGGTGCGACGGAGAAGTAGGCACCCGCTCGAGCGGTGCCCACGTGCCGCATTCCCACGATGAACAGCGTCAGGCTCAGCCCGTAGGCGAAGAAGCCGAGGACGAGCGCGCCCGCGATGTTCGCGGCCGCGGGCAGTTGCGCACCGAGGCTGAACGCGAGGATCAGATTTACCGGGCCTGCAACGGCACCCTTGACCGCGGCCAGCCACGTGGCGTCCGTGAGGGCGATAGCACGGGTGAAGTTGTTGTCCAAGCCCCAGCTGAGGCAGGCACCCAGGACGGCGAGCGCAGGCCAGGGGCTGCCGAATTGGACGCCCAGGGGGACGGTGATCACGATTGCACCCGCCACAATTACGGCCATTCCGAGCGCGACGCGGCGGTCGAAGTTCTCGCGGAACACGAACCACGCGAGCAAGGCGGTGAAGACGCCCTCCGCATTCAGCAGCAGGGACGCTCCCGACGCCGGCATGTTCGACAGCCCGGCCAGCAGGAGTACCGGTCCCAGGATGCCCCCGAAGAGGATAGACCCTGCGAGCGGGAACATCTCGCGGCGGCTGAGCCGGACGCGCGGCGCTCGGCGTGCCACACGGATGATGGTCAGGCCCAGGCCGGAACCGCAGTACAGGAGCCCGGCCAACGTCCACGGGCTGACGTCGCCCAGAAGAATCTTGGCGAACGGTGTGCCGGCACCGAAGAGCACGGCCGACGCGAGGGCCGCCTGAACGCCCCGGTTGCGCAACGCGACCGATATCACGCCGCCGTCCCGGGCTCACACCACGTGTTACTCACTCGCAGATTCTCTCACACGCCCTCGCAGGCGAACCGGCCGGGCTGCGTCCCGGCCACAGTGACAAGCGGCACCCCTGACGACAGCAGCATCTGTGCAAAGGGTGTCTCACTGCGCACCCGTTTGGGGGGTGCCTTAACGACAAGCCGGGTTGGCGGCTTGGGTAGCACCCGAGAATGGTCATGATCGCCGCGAACCGGCGCCAAGCCAACGCGGAGCCGCGCGAGGGGCAAGCCACAGGCCAGGCGGGCTACTTCTTAAGACCTAGCCTCTGAGCGAGCGCACCGGAGATCGCTCGCCAGCCGATCAGGAACGCGCCGAGGAAGACTCCCGCCACCACCACAAACGACACCTGCACGCCTTGGCCGCTCGCGAGCCGCAGCAGCATGCCTCCAACGAGGGCCGATGCCCACACGATCGCTCCGGTGGGCCGCCATTCGCAGGGTTTGGTCCAACCCTTGGCGATGACCCAGCCGACACCGGCGCCCACCAGGAAGGGCCACGCGGTCGTCGCCAGCCCGATGCCACGAGCGCCAAGGATTCCCTCGTCGTGATTCGCGCGGCCTATCGCCGCAAACACCACGATGGCTCCCGCGTCGAGCGCGGCCGCGCCTCTTGTCGCCTGCACGATATTCATGGGCCTACTCTCCCAGGTTTATGGCGGGCGTTGCGTATGGAGCGACCTCGCTCGCCAGCCGCCCTGGCGGTGGACACCGGTCTGCAACGAGGGAAGCCTCCGGGTTACGCTAGCCACCACACCCGCACACCGACTCCTCCGACCACGATCGAGGGAAGAGACACACCGTGGCGAATCGCCTGGCTTCCGAGACCAGCCCTTATCTGCTGCAGCACGCGCAGAATCCGGTCGACTGGTATCCGTGGGGGGCAGAGGCCTTCGAGGCCGCCCGTGCCCAAGACAAGCCCATGTTTCTGAGCGTCGGCTATTCGGCATGTCACTGGTGTCACGTGATGGAGCATGAGAGTTTCGAGAACGAGGCGACCGCCGCGCTCATGAACCGCCACTTCATCTCGGTGAAGGTTGATCGCGAAGAACGCCCTGACGTTGACGCCATCTACATGAAGGCCGTGCAGGCGATGACCAAGCATGGGGGATGGCCCATGAGTGTCTTTCTGACACCCGAGGGCGAGCCGTTCTTCGGTGGAACCTACTTCCCCGACAAGCCGCGTCACGGGTTGCCGTCTTTCGCGCAGCTGCTGGAGCGCATCGCCGAGCTGTGGCAGACACAGCGGAGCGATCTGGTCGTTTCGGGAAAACGGTTGTCGGCTGCACTCGTGCACAGCGTCGGCTCGTCGAGCGCGGCCGCGCTCGTGGCAGCCGACTCCTCAGTTCTTGACGCCGCCGTGAACGGATTGAGGCGCACCTTCGATTCCACGAACGGCGGCTGGGGCGGGGCGCCGAAGTTTCCCCAGCCGACGGTCGTCGAGTTCGTCTTGCGCCGGCACCTGGCCACCGGTGACGCGTCGCTGCTCGACATGGTGGCCTCGAGCCTCGATGCGATGGCGCATGGAGGCATTTATGACCAACTCGGCGGTGGATTCCACCGCTATGCGGTCGATGACATCTGGCTTGTCCCTCACTTCGAGAAAATGCTCTACGACAACGCGCAGTTGGCTCGCGTGTATCTGCATGCCTGGCAGGTCACCGGCAAGCCTCTCTATCGACGCATCGTCGAAGAGACGCTCGACTACGTGGCCCGTGAGATGCGTGAGCCGAGCGGCGGCTTCTATTCGGCACAGGATGCTGACTCTGAGGGCGAGGAGGGACGCTTCTTCGTCTGGACTCCATCCGAGATCGTAGAAGTGACCGGCGATCATGCCCCCCTGATGGCGGCCTACGGCGTGACCGAGCGCGGCAACTTCGAGGGCAAAAACATCCTGCACGTTGCGGCGTCGGCTGAAGACCTGGCGCGCGAGTCGGGCATCACCGTGGACGACGTCGAGGCACAGCTGCGCCGAGCACGCGAACTGCTGTTAGCCGCACGCGGCACTCGCGTGCGGCCGAGTACCGACGACAAGGTGCTCACCGGCTGGAATGGTCTGATGCTCACCGCATTCGCGGAGGCGGCTCGGGTGCTGGATCGCGAGGATTACCTGCTGATCGCCGAGACAAACGCTGAGTTCGTGCTGTCACAGCTGAGAGGGTCGGGCGGCCGCCTGCTGCGCACCTGGAAGGGCGGGGATGCGAAGCTCAACGGCTATCTCGAGGACCATGCGCTCTATGCCGAGGGACTCCTTGAGCTCTACCAGACGACCTTCGACCCGGTGTGGTTCGATGCGGCCGTCGAGTTCGCAGATCTGATGATCGCCCACTTCGCCGACCCGGCATCCGGCTTCTTCGACACGAGCGATGACCATGAGCAGCTGCTGTTTCGGCCGAAAGAGACGCAGGACGGGGCGGTGCCGTCGGGCGGGTCAGTGGCAGCCATGGTTCTCGCCAAGCTCGGTGCCTTCACGGGCGACACCGGCTACTCGGACGCAGCTGAAGCGGCCCTCGCCTCGATGCGCGCAGAGATGACACAGGCTCCCCTCGGCTTCGCGAGTTGGCTGTCGGCACTCGACTTCGTGCTATCTGAGCCGAGCGAACTAGCAATCGTCGGCGCGGATGCTCTGCCGATGCTACGCCTCGTGCGCTCCACCTACCGGCCCAATCTGGTCGTTGGGGCGAAGACGGGGGATGACGACAACAGCGTGCCATTGCTCGCAGATCGAGACGCCGTCCACGAGGCGACCACCGCCTACCTATGTCGGCATTTCGCGTGCGAACGCCCGGTCACGTCTGTGGATGATCTGGCCGCCCTCCTTCACGCAAAGCTCTAGTCATCACCACGAGAAGAGGAGTCACACCATGCAGGAACAGACCGACTCAATCGCCTCGGTATTGACGCGCGCCGAGCAGGCCCATGGGGCCGTCTTTCACTACGTCGGCGGCGACGATGCCGACTGGGCGTCGTTCTACGCTGACTTTCTCGTCAACCACTCGCCCCTGCCCGCGATGCTTGCGACGCCCCCGACCAGAGGCCACCTGACGGCGGCACTCATCGAACTGGGCCAGCGCTATGAAACTGAGAAGCCCGACATGACGTGGGAAGACTTCTCCGCACCAGGACTCGTCGCCCGCTTCGGCCCGCTCGTGTAGTTGTACGAACGTTGCGCCATGTGCAGCGCAACTCACCCGCACGAAGGGCCGCTCACTCTTGAGCGGTGACGACCTGCCCGGCATCCACGACCTCGCCGATGAGTCGCTCGATCACGTCCTCGAGTATGGCAGCGCCGACCACTTCTCCGTTTCCCGCGCCCAGGCGCGACGCGGGCAGGGTTGACTGCTTGCGTGCACACTTGCGCGCCGAAGACAGGGTATTGGTGTTGCCGATTCCATGACCATACGTAGATTGGGCGTCATGGTGATTCAGATCAGCGGCGGGGGCAAGCGGCGCACGACGGCGACGGCAATCGCACATGAGCGGCTGGTGGTCGCCATGCGTCGCTACCGGGCGCTCGAGCACGACTGGCAGGCGTGGCTCGCAGGCAACCCCCTCAGCATCGAGGTGAAGGTATCGCCGCTGATGGGCACCGTGGAATCCGTCGTGCGGTTTACCTCCGCTGTGGACCAGTCGCTGGCTTCGCATGGGAAGGCGTGCATGGGGGAGGTTCGCGCGGCGCTGGACAACATGACCGTCGCGATGGTGGCGGAGGCTGGAGGAAACGAGACGCAGGCCTCATTCCCGATCACTGCTCATAGGGAAGGCTGGGGCAAGACCGTGCGGAGGCGCATGCCGGGCCTCACCGAGGATGTTCGGGCGCGGGCGCGAGCGCTGCAGTCATGGGAGATGGACACACCGATGGGTACACAACACCCGTTAGTGTTCCTTCGCCAATGGGACGCCGACAAGCATCGCGCTCCAATGCGTGTGGAAGTAGGGACAAACTTCCCAACGGGAGAGTCTCAGGTGGGGGAAGTCACCATGACGTTCAACGGTCCGGGCGCCCATGAGGCAGCGCGCCGCGCAACGGAGAACGTCGACGTCGATGCGATGCTCGATCTAACGGTCGGGGTGGTACGCGACGGTCAGGTGCTATCTAGGACAAAGGTGCCACCGGGCGCGGTAGTGTACAAGGCGCACACGGACGGGTCATTCTGTCTGATGGCAATCACCGACGGAGAATCCAAGCCTGACCCGCTATTTCCGCAGCTGATGAACCTAATGCGGTTCGCAGGCCAGGCGGCCGACTACGTGACAGGTGTGCAGCAAGACGTGCCCAAGGCAGGGGAGCCCGGCGAGGGCATTGGCGGACTGCCAGCGTCGATGCCTTGACCCAACGGGCCACTAGGCGCCCGGCTCCAGGCGCACATGCCGTGAATCGAACTGCTGCGGCACAATCGAACGAGACTGTCCGCCATTGCACGAGCCCAGCGCGCAACCGCAAGCAAGGGGCGGCCCCGGCGCTCGCGGCCACTCAGTACCACTACATGCTGGCGCGAGCCGAACCCGGGGAGATTAGCGACAAGCCGGGTTTCCCACGTGTTGAACTGTCCTGCGTCAAGCAGTGGGCAGAATTTCTTCTCTTTCGAAGTTGGGGGTGGTGGGGTCGGCGAGGCCGACGTGGACCTCGGCGGGCCGGTTCCAGGCGATCGCTTCGTGGGGGCGGGCGTGCTCATTGGCCTTTCCCTGGGCGGGCAAGGGCAGGGCCAGGAACCCGATGCTCAGTCGCTGGCGTCGCTGGCGTCGCTGGCGTCGCTGGCGTCGCTCACGTCGCTGACGTCGATGGCGCGGTGGCGTTGGTCGGCGCCAGCTGCACCGTAGGGATAGTCCGAGACGACGGGGGAGCTCACCTCGTCGAGGCGCTTGAGCTCGTCGGCGGTGAGTTCGACGGAGGTGGCGCCGAGGTTGTCGGCGAGTTGAACGGTGTTGCGCGCCCCCAGAATCACCGAGGTGACGGCGGGCTGCGCCTCAAGCCAGGCAAGCGACACTTGCCCCTGAGTGACCCTCTTGGCCTTCGCTATCTCCTCGACAGTGTCGAGGATCCGCCATGTCCGTTCCTGCTTGTTGCGAGGTGCCCACGCCTCCATTCCGCGTTCCGGGTCCTCGCCCAGGCGTGTGGCTCCTGTCGGGTTGGCGTCGCGCTGGTACTTGCCGGTGAGCCAGCCGCCCGCTAGTGGCGACCACGGCAGCAAGCCAATGTTCGCGTCCTGGCAGGCTGGCACGATCTCGGACTCGATCTCCCGCACCAGTAGGCTGTACTGCGGCTGGAGCGTCACGGGCGGTGTGAAGCCGTTGGCACGCGCCAGGTGCACGGCCTTGGTCAGTTGCCAGCCGAGGAAGTTTGAGAACCCGTAGTAGGCGATCTTGCCGCTACGCACGGCGTCGTCCAGGAATCGCAGCGTTTCCTGAAGCGGAGTCACTGCGTCCCAGGCATGCATCTGGTAGAGGTCGATCTGCTCCACGCCGAGGCGCCTCAGCGACGCGTCAAGCGCGCGACCGAGGTGGCGCCGGGACGTGCCGAGGTCGTTGCGCCCATTGCCCATCGCGAAGCGTCCCTTGGTGGCGATCACGATCTGCTCTTTGTCCGTGGGGTGCGCTACGAGCCAGCGCCCGATGATCTCCTCCGAGGCCCCGTTGCTGTACACGTCGGCCGTGTCGATGAGATTGCCGCCGGATTCGAGGTAGTCGTCAATGATGGCGTGCGACGTCGCATCGTCGGCCTCCGCGCCGAAGGTCATGGTTCCCAGAGCGAACGTCGACACGACGGCTCCGCTGTTTCCGAGGGTTCGATAGTGCATCGGGGTGTCCTTATCCATTGAACGCATCGATCGAGGGGTCAACGCCAGGAGTGTTGCGCGTTGTAGCCGAGCATACGGCGTGCCTTGTCGATCGACAGCGACGTGTGTGACTGGCGGACCCCTACCCCAGTTGCGGCGGCGCGCGCGCTCTCAGGGTCGCTCAGAACGGCAGCCCATCGCCGACAAAGCGAGCACTACGTCGTATCCGCCTCGGTCTCCTCTACCTGGACATCCACGAGAGCGGCGACTTCACCGTCGGATTGGACATCAACGCCGACCGTGAACCATCGGACCATCGACGCCCCACTGTTCCAAGATCACAGCCAGGCATGCGCCAACAGCAACTTGTAGCCAACGACCAACCGGACGTATCGGCTAGTTGCGGGATTGCCGGTGCGACTGAGCGCGTTGCCGCTGACGTGATAGAGCGGATCTCCGGCCCAACGGAGTCCCCCGTTGGACAGTGGTACCGGGTTGATTAGCGATAGACAGGCGTACCCGAGTGCGTCTATGCGGGGGGTTCGCCCACGCCGCAAGGACCTAGAAGTCGAACCTGGAGTCTTTCCCCACCGTACGAGGCCTCACGAAGCGTCCCGCCTGCGCCTTCGCGATCAAGCCATCCACCTTCAGGATGTCGTCCGCCCCCATGCCCAGTTCTCGCAGTCTGGCGCCGAACGCCGTCCGATCGACGACCATCCATTCTTCGCGAGCGCTGTTCAGATCGGCTTTCAGCTTGTCGACGTCGCCCGAGTGAAGGCGGTCGCTGTCACCACTCGCCGCTTGAGCCAAGACCCCTGCGACCTTCTCAGCCCGTTCGGGGAGTCCCTTGGTCTCATCCATGGGGTCAAACTAACATTCGCCGCCGCAACGTAGCCTGGGCAGATCATGATGAAGCGACGCAGTCCACACACGCGGAGAGCGACGAGCGCACAGGGCCCGCGACTGAGCGCAGGCGCCAGGGAGGACCAGTGAGTCGCATCGAGATGTCTCACGAGGAGTTCGAAGACCTCGTCAGGGACGCCATGGACACGCTTCCGGAGTGGACCGTCCCGATCCTTGAGGAACTCGCGGTGCTCGTGGAGGACGCGCCCAAACCCGGCACCACGCGCCCAGGAACCACCCTGCTGGGCCTGTATCGGGGTATTCCGGTGACGGCCCATGGCGGTCGCGTGCCCGGCTCGATGCCCGGCACCATCACGCTGTATCGGCTGCCCATCCTGGCTGTGTGCGCGCGCCGCGAGGACGTTGCCCCGCGCGTGCTCAAGGTGCTCGGCCACGAGGTGGGCCACGCCATGGGGATCTCGGAATCTGAATTGCGCGAACTCGGCTGGTTCTAAGCGCGCTTCCCGGGGCGCCTCCTGACCGGCGTCCGCCACGCGCCGTAGCCTGGGGGCACTATGGCTCAGTCTCGCCCCACGCGGTCACGCACCGCCTCGTCCAAGTCGACGGGGCGCACTCCCGCGCGCAAGAACCCCCGCAGCAGGACCCCGGCCCGCAAGCAGCCGAAGTCCGCGTGGCCGGTGCGCGCCCTCCGGGGCATCGGCTCGGGCTCGGCCCGCATGCTGGGCGGGGGAGTGCGACGCATGGGTCAGGGCGCTCGCGACGTCCCGCACGAGGTACGCCGCGACGGGCTCGCGCTGGTCCTGATCATCGCGGCCATCCTGGTGTCCGCGAGCGAGTGGTTCCAGCTCGACAACTGGTTTGGACACGTGATGCACCGCATCGCCGCCGGCACGTTCGGCGTGATGGCGCTCGTGCTCCCCGTGCTGCTAGTCGCGATGGCCATTCGCCTGTTCCGCACGCCCCAAGAGGGCGACGCGAACTACCGGATTGTGTTCGGCTCCGTGCTGCTGGCGTTGGCAGTAGGCGGCATCATCCACATCGCCAACGACGCCCCATCCCCGTCCGACGGCCTGGTTCCCGTGCAAGAGTCCGGCGGCATCCTCGGTTTCCTCATCGGCACCCCACTCGCGCAACTGCTGACGCCGCCGCTCGCCGTCACCGTGCTCGCGTTGCTGGCGATCGCCTTCACCCTGTTCGTGATCGGCAAGCCGCTACGCGAGGTCGTCGCGGGCGCCGTGGGCCTGGTGCGCGGTCTGTGGTCCGGCAGCGACGACGACGCCGACCTCGACCTGCCGGAGCACGGCACGCTTGAGCCCAAGAAGCGCAGCAGCCTGCTGAAGAAGGCCTCCGATGCTCGCAGACGACGCCTCGACGGCGGTTACGAGGCCGACGAGGCCTTCGCGTCGGCCGCCACCCGCGAGAGCAGAGACTTCGCCAACATGGTGCACCCCGGCAGCGCCGCGAGCCACGAGGACACCCCTACCCGCGAGGATGCGACAGTCCCCACGCCGATGCATGGCTCGCCGCGGCACGGCACGGGCGCCCACGGCATCGTCTCCCCGTACGCGCCCTCCGGCGATCCGGAGCTGGACGCCATGGACGCGGCCGATGCCGACTCCAAGCTCACCACCAAGATCGAGCGCACCGCGCCGCACACCTCCGTGGTGCCGGCGGGGGAGCAGGGCAAGTTGGAGAATTCCAACCCTTACGTGCTGCCCGCGCTCGAGGTGTTGGCCAAGGGCGCACCCCACAAGACCCGCTCGAGCGCCAACGACCGCGTGGTTGCGTCGCTCACGAGCGTGCTCGACCAGTTCGGGGTGGACGCGGTCGTCACGGGCTTCATGCGCGGCCCCACGGTCACGCGGTACGAGGTGGAACTGGGCCAGGGCGTCAAGGTCGAGAAGATCACCCAACTTTCCAAGAACATCGCCTACGCGGTGGCAAGCCCCGACATCCGGATCCTGTCGCCCATCCCGGGCAAGATGGCGATCGGCATCGAGATCCCGAACACGGACCGCGAGACCGTCTCCCTTGGCGACGTCTTGCGCTCGCCGGTGGCGTTCAAGAACGACCACCCCATGGCGATCGGCATCGGCAAGGACGTCGAGGGCGGCTACGTGATGGCCAATCTCGCCAAGATGCCCCACCTCCTGGTCGCGGGCGCCACGGGCGCCGGCAAGTCATCCTTTGTGAACTCGATGATCACGTCCATCCTGATGCGCGCCACGCCCCAAGAGGTGCGCATGGTGCTGGTGGACCCCAAGCGCGTCGAACTGAGCGTCTACGAAGGCATTCCCCACCTGATCACGCCCATCATCACCGACCCCAAGAAGGCCGCTCAGGCCCTCGAATGGGTGGTCAAGGAGATGGATACCAGGTACGACGATTTGGCGATGTACGGGTACAAGCACATCGACGACTTCAACAAGGCAGTGCGCGCCGGCAAGGTCAAGCCCTTGCCCGGCTCCGAGCGCCGCATCACCACCTACCCGTACCTGCTGGTGATCGTGGATGAGTTGGCCGACCTCATGATGGTCGCCCCGCGCGACGTCGACGACTCGATCCAGCGCATCACCCAATTGGCGCGCGCTGCGGGCATCCACTTGGTGCTCGCGACCCAGCGACCCTCGGTGGACATCGTCACCGGAACCATCAAGGCCAACGTGCCGTCGCGCCTGGCCTTCGCCACCGCGTCGCTCGCCGACTCGCGCGTGGTGCTCGACATGCCGGGCGCCGAGAAGCTGATCGGCCAGGGCGACGCCCTGTTCCTCCCCATGGGCGAGTCCAAGCCGATGCGCGTTCAAGGCGCCTGGGTTACCGAGTCGGAGATTCACGCCGCCGTCGAGCACGTGAAGACCCAAGCACAGCCCCAGTTCAGGGACGACGTGGTGACGGTGAGCAACCAGGCCAAGGTCGCGGAAGAAATCGGCGGCGATATGGACGAGCTGCTGGCCGCCGCCGAACTGGTCATCACGACTCAGCTGGGGTCCACGTCGATGCTGCAACGCAAACTGCGCGTGGGTTTCGCCAAGGCTGGCCGCCTCATGGATATTCTCGAGAGCCGCGAAGTCGTCGGCCCGTCTCAGGGCTCCAAGGCGCGTGAGGTTTTCGTCACTCCCGATGAGTTGGTATCGACGCTGGCTATTCTGCGGGGCACTTCCTCGGATACGGTGAGTGGCATCATCGCCAATGATTCCGAGGACGGACCGTGGGAGGACTCGTAGAGCAGCTCCAACAGCCAAACGTGGCTGCTGGTGCGGCGGCGCTCGTCCTCTTGGGGTTTGTGGTCGCGTTCTTCTCGTTCGTGCGGTCCGGAAAGGCCCGGCGCACACGCGACGAGGCCCTCAAGCGCGAAAGAAGCCTGCGTCAGCAATTCGACGCGATCTTGTCCTCGGCCCGCGACGGCGTGATCATCGTCTCCCAAACCGGCGAGATCGCGGTGTTGACCGAAGCCGCTGCTCAGATGATCGGCGTCGACAGGGCGGCAGCGGTCGGCAAGGCCTTGGGTCGCCTGCCCTTCAAGGGCGTCGACGAGCACATGCGCCCCGTCATGGCTCACGAGGCCTTCGCCCCCGGGCGCGACGACCTTCGGCCCCGCGTGATCGGCGTGCCAGGCAGGCGCGGCCAAGAGGATCTTCGCTGGGTTCAGGTGACGTCGCGCACGGTCGCCGACGCGGTGGACGGCGAGCCTGCGACGATCACGACGATCATGGACACCACAGGTCTCCAGGAGGCCGCAGAGGCACTCCAGCACAGTGACACCCAGTTCCGACGTGCCATGGAGAACGCGCCCATTGGCATGGGGCTCGTGGACCTCGAGTGGCGTCTCATGGAGGTCAACCGAGCGTTTGCCGAGCTCATGGGGTCCACCGTGGCGGCACTGCGCGGCACCCCCTTCAGCGCCCTGTCCCACCCGCACGACCTGCAAGCGGAGCGCGACCAGTTGCAGAGGCTGTACGACGGGCTTCAGAGCCACTTCTCGCTCGAGAAGCGGTATGTGCGCTCCGACGGCAACGTGGTGTGGGCCGTGTTGGACGTGGCGCTCGTGCGCTACGCGGGCGGCGCGCCCGACCACTACGTCGTGCAGGTGCGCGACTCGACGGACGACCGCCTCACCTCCGAGCTGATGGCGCACCGGGCCATGCACGACCCCCTCACGGGTTTGGCCAACCGCACCCTGATGCAGGAGGTGCTTCAGCGAGTCCTTGAACAGCCCGACGCGACCCTGCATGTCGGCGTCATCGCGTTGGACCTCGACGGCTTCAAGGGCCTGAATGACCGCTTTGGCCACGCCACCGGCGACAACGCGCTGGTGCACGTCGCCGGAGTGCTGCGCTCCGCGACGGCGGGCCGCGGCACCGTGGCGCGCGTTGGCGGCGACGAGTTTGTGATTGTGGTGCAAGATCCCGACGTGTCCAGGGCACTGCAGGACATCGCGTCGACCATCCACGTCGGCCTCAAGCGCCCGCTTCAGGTCAAGCGTCACCAACTCAACCTTCACGCATCCGTCGGCATCGCCATCGCGGACATCGACACCATCGAGGGCGGTGCCCCCAGCCTCCTGGGCGCGGCCGACGCTGCCATGTATCGCGCCAAAGCGATGGGCAAGTCGCGCACCGAGGTGTACGACCCCTCGATGCGCGTCACACACGAGAACCAGAGCGCGTTGGCCGGAGAGTTGGTGCACGCGATCGAGCGGGGCGACTTGGTGCTCCACTACCAGCCGGTGATGGAACTCGCGACGCGCGCCGTCGTCGGCTATGAGGGGCTGGTGCGATGGCAACACCCCACGCGCGGCCTGCTGCTCCCCGGGGCATTCTTGGGGCTGCTGGAGGATCGCAACGTGGCGACCAAGCTGGGAGCCAATTTGGTGGAGCAGGCCGCGGTCTTCCTCACCAAGTGCCCTTCACCATCGGCGTGGGTGTCAGTCAACGTCTCGGCAGACCAACTGGGCGACAGCGAATTCGCCAACTCGGTGCTGGGTGCGATCGCGCGTCACAACCTCAGCCCGCAACGACTCGTCGTGGAACTCACCGAAGCGTCTTTGGTGGCCCCGAACACGCGCATCCGCCACGAGCTCACAGAACTGCGTAACTCGGGAGTGCCGATCCTGCTGGACGACTTCGGCACCGGCGTCTCGCCGCTCAGCTATCTGCGCGACCTGCCGGTCTCGGGCGTGAAGCTCGACATGTCATTCGTTGCCGGCATCCCTGAGGACCCTGCGGGTGCGCGCGTGTCCCGCGCTCTCGGCGCCCTGGCGCGAGAACTCGGACTGGCGACGATCGCCGAGGGCATTGAGACCGAGTCGCAGGCAGACTTCTTGGCGCGATGCGGTTGGCGTTACGGCCAGGGCTGGCTCTTCGGGGTCGCTCAACCCGCGGCAGCGGTGCTCGCGCTAGACACGGACTTCACCGCGAGCCTCATCGACCCGCGCCCTCAGGAGCACGACAACCCGTTCGACCTGCCCCCTCTTCACGCTTCCGGCGCCTAGCCCGAGGAGGCGGGGGTCTCGGCAGACGTGGGGACAGCGCCGACGCGTGACTGCGTCACCACTCCGTCAGATAGCGACTCGGCAGGGATGGTGCGTTCCGGGGCCTGGCTCCCGACGGCATCGGCGACCCGCTGGTGGCGCGCCGCCACTTCAGCTTGTGACAGCGATCCCACCCCGTTGGGGACATCCGTGAGCACGTGCATCGCATGATGGTCGCCCCGATCGACGGTGACGGCAGTCCACTCGACGGACACGGTGACCGTGTCGTCTAAGTCGACGTCAAACGTCGCCGTGAGCAAGACGCCCGTCGTACTGTTCGCGGTGCAGCAGCCTGGGTGCTGGTTGGACAGGAAGTTGCCCAGGCCGAAGGCGGTCCACATGCCGTCGCCATGGGGGCCGCCCGGCAACTTCTCGATGGGCTGGGGGACGTGGGCGTGGTGCCCGATGTACAGGTCCACCAGGCCGGACGCGGCAATCTTCGCGGCGAGTGAGCGTTGCGCGTCCGTGGGTTCCGTGCGGTACTCGACGCAGCAGTGGACCGAGGCGAGCACCACGTCGGCTCCTCGGTCGCGGGCCGCCTGGGCCGCAGCGATGATGGGAGCGGCGTCGGCAGCATCGGCGTCAAACGTGTTCACCGACCAGGGCATGCCGGACGGCGTGGACCGGCCGTTGAGGTCATACGCGTACGCGATATGTGCGACCTTGATGGTGCGGTCCCCTTCGGATATCCCGTACATCTGGACCGTCGCGGCCTCGTCGGCAGCACGCGCGGTGCCGGCGTGACCAAGCCCGTACATGTCCATCGTGTCGAGTGTGGACGTGATGCCCGCGAAACTCCGGTCGACGCTGTGGTTGGATGCCGTCGAGCAGCCGTCCCAGCCGGTGACCGCGAGGTCCCTCACCATCTCGGGCGGGGAACCAAACAGTGGGTACCCGGAGGGCGCAACGCCGGGCGGCACGACGGGAACCTCCATGTGGCACAGGGCCAGGTCGGCGCCCTCCACGTAGGGCTGCACTCCCGCCATGAGAGGCGCGAAGTCGTAGCCCGACGACGTGGTCGCCGAGTCCACCACGGGGCCGTGGGGGAGGACATCGCCGGCCGCGACGAGGGTGAAGTCGACCGGACGGATTGCGGGTTCCTTGACCGCCACGCGTGCGGGGGGCGGCGGAGGAACGGCGTCGACGGTGACGGCGGGGGGAGTGCGGGATGCCCCGATCGATAGTGCAGGTATCTGCGTTGCGGCGGCGGTGCTCACGCCGATCATTGCCACCGCTCCGACGACGCCAGCCACGACCAACAAGCGGCCTCGCGTGCGCGACGACGGGTCGGGGGCAACAGGCTCGAACATGATCCAAGTGTCTCGCATCCGGCGCGATGCGTGGTGAATCCGTGTGCGGCGAGTGTTTCAACGCTCCCACCGATAGGGTGAAGTCGTGTTGCGAGAAGTCCCGAATTTGCTGACCGTGCTGCGGCTTATCGCGGTTCCGGTAATGCTTCTGTGCCTGGTGCAGTCCGGCGACGCCCAAGGGGGATGGCGCTGGCTCGGGTGGGGCATCTTCGTGTTTGCCGCCGCGACCGATGCCTTGGATGGCTTTCTCGCACGCCGCTGGCAGGCCGTCACGGCATTTGGAAAGCTGGCCGACCCCCTCGCGGACAAGGTGCTGGTGTTGGCGGCGCTCGGCTTTCTGGCGGTGCACCAGGAGACGCCGTGGTGGCCGGTCATCATCATCGCGGTGCGGGAAGTCCTCGTGACCGTGGGACGGCTGGCCGTCGCGCGAGATGTGGTCATCCCCGCATCGTTCGGCGGAAAGGCCAAGACGGCGCTGCAAGTTGCTGCGATAATTCTCCTGCTCCTGCCCACCGCCGCATCCTGGGTAGACACGCTCGGATGGTGGCTCTTGTTGGTCTCCGTGGTGGCCGCTGTGGTGACGGGACTGGACTACGGGTGGCGAATCTTCGGCGTGGCAAGGCGTCATGGCGTCGCGCCCGCGGCGCCCGGACCGGTCGAAACGGACAGCGTCGACCCGAGCGGACATGTGGGCTGAAGCGGCCCGGGTGGTCGCCCTCGCGCGTGACGCAGGGGTGAGTATTGCCACGGCGGAGTCCTTGACCGGCGGGCTGGTGTGCGCCGCGATCGTTGACGTACCGGGGGCGTCGGCCGTGCTCAAGGGCGGCATCGTTGCGTACGGCGCAGAGGCGAAGCGCAGCCAGCTGGGTGTGAGCAGGCGGCTGCTGGAAACGGACGGCCCGGTCAGCCCCGCGGTGGCGACGTCGATGGCACGTGGGGCACGCAGACAGATGGGCGCCGATGTTGCGGTCGCGACCACCGGGGTAGCGGGCCCGGACGCCCACGGCGGGATGCCTCCGGGGACCGTGATCGTGGCGGTGGTGGGACCGCAAGGCGAGCGCGTCGTCAGCCTCCTGCTTGATGGCGACAGGGACGCGGTCCGCCAAGGGGCGGTCGCCGCCGCGCTGTCCCACCTTGAGAAGACGCTGTCGAGGTTGCCACATTCGTGAAGTCCGGTTCGATTGCGGGAACACGCCTGCGGTAGTCTGCGTTGGAGTAGTTATGCATGATGCAAGCACTATGAAGGGAGTACGAATGCCTGTCCTGCGCAATGAACTCGGCGACGTGCTCCGCGACGCTCGTCTTGGCCAAGGCAAGACGCTCCGCGATATTTCCTCGGAGGCCCGAGTGTCACTCGGTTACCTGAGCGAGGTGGAGCGCGGCCAGAAGGAAGCGTCAAGCGAACTGCTCGCCTCCATCTGCGATGCGCTCGACGTTCCCATGTCCGCGATTCTGCGCGACGTGTCGGAGCGTTTCGAGATGGCAGAGGGCCTGGTGGATGCGCGCTCGCTGTCCCGCATGCCCCTGATGCCGAAGATTCCCGACACGGTTCCGGAACTTCTGCACTCGATCGAACAGTAGGAACGCTTGCGGCTTTCCGAGTTCCGCGACGCTGTCGCGGTTGCTTTCGGGGAGGAGTACGCACCCACGCTATGCCGCGAAATGGCGCTCACCTCACTTGAGTCCTTGACGGCACAGCAGGCGCTCGCCAAGGGCGTCGCGCCGCGCGACGTCTGGCACGCACTGTGCGATCAGATGGACGTGGACCCTGCTGTGCGCGCTGGTCAAGACCCGCGCATGATCATTCCGCCACGCCGATGACGGCGTGTCGCCGCCATTCGAACAGGCGTTCGATTACACTCGTGCCCAGGGCGCCCACACGGCGCCTCTCCCCAGTAGTGGATGTCGGATCGGCTCCTTGTCAGACCCGCGACGTAGCGTCGTAGCGAACGACAAGGCACCGTGAAGGTGTCCGGTAGCTGGCAACAGTCGGCACGAGCGATGAAGGACAGTCATATGGCACAGGCAGCGGACCGCTCCAAGGCACTCGAGGCCGCACTGGGGCAGATCGACAGGCAGTTCGGCAAGGGCTCGGCAATGCGCATGGGCGACACCGAGCGCCGGGTCGTGGCGGTCATCCCCACCGGCTCGATCGCGCTCGACATCGCGCTCGGCATCGGCGGACTCCCGCGCGGTCGCGTCGTGGAGATCTACGGCCCCGAATCGTCGGGAAAGACCACGGTGGCGCTGCACGCGGTCGCCAATGCGCAGGCCGCCGGCGGTATCGCCGCCTTCATCGACGCCGAGCACGCGCTCGACCCCGAGTACGCGAAGAAGCTTGGCGTGGACATCGACAACCTGATCATCTCGCAGCCCGACACGGGCGAGCAGGCCCTCGAGATCGCCGACATTCTGATCCGTTCTGGTGGGGTCGACGTCCTGGTCATCGACTCGGTTGCCGCCCTGGTGCCCAAGGCCGAGATCGAGGGCGAGATGGGCGACAGCCACGTCGGCTTGCAGGCGCGTCTCATGTCGCAGGCGTTGCGCAAGATCACGGGCGCCATCGCGAACACCGGCACCACGGCGATCTTTATCAATCAGTTGCGCGAGAAGATCGGCGTGTTCTTCGGATCGCCCGAGACGACTACGGGTGGCAAGGCGCTGAAGTTCTACGCGTCGGTGCGGCTGGACATTCGTCGAATCGAGACCCTCAAGGAGGGAACCGACCCGGTCGGTAACCGCACACGGGTCAAGGTTGTCAAGAACAAGATGGCGCCCCCCTTCAAGCAGGCCGAGTTCGACATCATGTACGGATTCGGTATCTCCAAAGAAGGCGGCATCATCGACATGGGCGTCGAGCACGGCTTCGTCAAGAAGTCTGGTGCTTGGTACACCTACGAGGGCGACCAGTTGGGACAGGGCAAGGAAAACTCCCGCCAGTTCCTCAAGGACAACCCGGCGCTGCGCGACGAGATCGAGAAGAAGATCAAGGACAAGTTGGGCGTGGGTGTGGTGCCTGTTCCGGCCGACGCAGCACCAGTGCCCACCAAAGCCGACGCCAAGGCCCTCGAAGCGGCTTTGGCCAAGGAGCAGTCCTCCCTCTAGGAGGACGCCTCTCCACGTCACGTCATGTCACCTCGCGCTCGGCGGGAAGCCCCCACGACGGCTCCTCCCGCCGAGCGCGCGCGTGAACTAGCGCTCTCGATCCTGACGCGGGCGCCGCGAAGCGCCGCCGACCTGCGCGCCCGACTCCTCGCCAAGGAGATCGAGCCCGACGTCGCCGACCAGGTCATCAAGCGCTATGTCGAGGTTGGCCTGCTCGACGACGGGGGCTTGGCGGCCATGATTGCGCGCACCCGTCACGCCGAACGAGGGCTCGCACCACGTGCGATCGCGCAGGAGCTTCGCCGCAAGGGCTTCCAAGAAGACCACATTCGTGCGGCGCTGGACCCGCTGACTGCCGATGTTCAAGAAGAGACCGCACGCGAACTCGCCGCCAAGCGGTGGTCGCGCGAGGCGGACGCGCAGACGGAAGCCCGCGTACGCCGCACCGTGTCCCATCTTGCGCGAAAGGGCTACCCTGCCGCGCTGGCATTCGCGCTCGTGCGAGACTTGCAACGTGCCGATAGTGAGGCTGACAACCACTAGGAAGGAGCGTCGTGCAGAACATCGCGACCATTGCGACGCTCGTGCTCCTGCTGGCATCCCTCCTCGTCGTCAACCGAGCCCGCAAAGAGGCACATGACGAGCGCGACTCGGCGCGGGTCGAGACCGAATCGATTCGCCAAGAAGCGCACGACCAACTGGCAGATGCGCAGCGGCGCGAGGAGCGCGTGGCGCTGACGGAACGCACCGTGGCCGAAGACCAGCGCAATGCCCATACGTATGCGCGTGGGCTCGAGGAGCGCGTGAGCGTGGTCGCCCGCGAAGAGAAGCGACTCGCCATGGAACGCGAGAAGCTCGCAGTCGAGCACAACGAACGGCTTGCCGAGATCGCCGGACTCAGCGCCGCCGAGGCGCGCGAAGAACTGATCGCTCGGATCCGGGCATCCGCCGAGTCCGAGGTCGCCCAAGAGGCTCACAGGCGCATCAAGAAGGCGCGCCTTGACGCGGACCGTGAGGCCCAGCAGATCCTCGTGTCCGCCATGCAGAAGCAGGCCGCCCTGACCAGCGCTCAAGGCGCAGTCGTCCGCATCGAACTGCCTTCAGAAGAGATGAAGGGCCGCATCATCGGTCGCGACGGCCGCAACATCCGCGCCTTCGAAGCCCTCACAGGCGTCAACGTGATCGTGGACGAGGGTGTGAATGCGGTCCAACTGTCCTCGTTCGATGTGGAACGCCGCGAGGTCGCCGAGGACGCCTTGCGCGCCCTGATCGACGACGGCCGCATTCAACCGCAACGCGTCGAGGCCGCGTACGCGAAGGCGCTTGCCGACGCCCCGCGCCGATCCATGACCGCCGCCCTCGAGGCCGTCGAGCAGGCGGGCGTGGCGGGTGTGCCGGAAGGAATCCTCGAACTGGTCGGCGCGCTCAGGCTGCGCACGTCCTACAACCAGAACGTGCTCGCGCACCTGGTGGAGTGCGCCAACCTTGCGGCCGAGATCGCCGCGATGGTGGGCGCCAACGTGGAGTTGGCCCGCCGGGCGGCGTTCCTGCACGACATCGGCAAGGCCTTGACCGGCAACCACGACGGGACTCACGCCCAACTGGGAGCCAGGGCTGCACGCGAGGCGGGGGAGTCTCCCGAAGTGGTCAACGCGATCGAAGCCCACCACGACGAGGTGCCGCAGGAGACCATTGAGGCCGTCATCGTTCAGGTGGCGGACGCGGTCTCGGCCTCCCGCCCCGGCGCACGCCGCGACGAGGGCGAAGCCTACGTCGAGCGGATGGAGTCGCTCGAGAAGCTCGTCGAGCAGCACGAGGGTGTGGCCCACGTCTACGCCATGGCCGCGGGACGCGAATTGCGCGTCGCCGTCGAGCCCAGCGTTGTCGACGACGACGGCGCCAGGGAACTTGCACGTACCATTGCTGAGCACATCGAGAGAGACTTCAGTTTCGCTGGGGAGATCAAGGTGACGGTGATCCGCGAGACTCGCGCGGACTTCGTCGCCGGACAGGCATGACAGCAATGCGGACCTACGTCGTCAAGACGCTCGGCTGCCAGATGAACGTGCACGACTCAGAGCACATGGCCGGGCTGCTGGAAAGCGCCGGCTACGCCGCGGCCCCCGCGGGCTCGGAGCACGCCGACGTGGTGGTCATCAACACGTGCGCCGTGCGCGAGAACGCGGCCAACAAGCTCTACGGCAATCTCGGCTACTTGGCGTCCGTGAAGCGCAAGCGACCGGACATGCAGATCGCCGTGGGCGGCTGCCTCGCACAGAAGGACCGCGGCGACATCGTCACCAGGGCGCCCTGGGTGGACGTCGTCTTCGGCACCCACAACATCGACGTGCTGCCCGCCATGCTGGAGCGCGCCCGCCACAACCAGTCCGCGCAGGTCGAGATCGAGGAATCCCTCAAGGTCTTCCCCTCGACGCTGCCGAGCCGTCGCGACTCCCACGCCGCCGGATGGGTGTCGATCTCGGTGGGCTGCAACAACACGTGCACCTTCTGCATCGTGCCGTCTTTGCGGGGCAAGGAGCGGGACCGCAGGCCGGGGGATGTCCTGGCCGAGGTCGAGGCACTCGTGGCGCAAGGCGTCATCGAGGTCACGCTGCTGGGCCAGAATGTCAACTCCTATGGGGTCGAGTTTGGCGACCGTGGCGCGTTCGCCAAACTGCTGCGCGCGTGCGGCGAGATCGAGGGCCTGGAGCGCGTGCGCTTCACGTCGCCCCACCCCGCGGCGTTCACGGACGACGTCATCGTCGCGATGGCCGAGACCCCCAACGTGATGCCGAGCCTCCACATGCCGCTGCAGTCCGGCTCCGACGCGGTGCTGCGCGCGATGCGCCGCTCGTACCGCGCCTCGAAGTTTCTGGGGATCCTAGATCGCGTGCGCGAGGCCATGCCCGACGCATCGATCACCACCGACATCATCGTGGGCTTCCCCGGCGAGACCGAGGAGGACTTCCTGGAGACGATGCGGGTGGTGGAGGAGTCGCGCTTCACCAGCGCGTTCACGTTCCAGTACAGCCCGCGGCCAGGCACCCCCGCGTTCGACCGCGAGTCGCTGCCCAAGGAGGTGGTGCAGGAGCGCTTCGAGCGCCTCTTGGTGTTGCAGGACGAGCTCTCGTTGCAGGACGCGCAAGCCCAGGTGGGTCGCGAGGTGGAGCTGCTGGTGCTCGACGGCGGCGGACGCAAGGGCAAAGGCGACGGGGAGCGGCTCAGCGGCCGCGAGTCCGGCAACCGCCTGGTGCACTTTGGCGTGCCCGACTGGGCCGCGCTTGATGGCCGCGGCGTGCCGCGCCCAGGGGACATGGTCACCGTGCGCATCACGCACGGCGCGCCGTACCACCTCATCGCCGACGGCCCCGATGCCGCATCGGCCTATTCCGTGCGCCGCACTCGCGCCGGGGACGCGTGGGACGCGGCGTCGAACCCCGATCACGCGCACGATGCGTGCGGGACGACCGAGTCGGGCGGACCCGTGGGCCTCGGCCTGCCGCAGGTGAGGGTCGCCAACGCGTGACCCAGCCCATCGTCGCGATCGTGGGCGCGACGGCCACCGGGAAGTCGGCCGTCGGCCTGGCGCTGGCGCACCTGCTGGGCGGGGCCGATGAGCCCGGCGGGGAGATCGTCAACGCCGACTCGATGCAGTTCTACCGGGGCATGGACATCGGCACTGCAAAAATGCCCGTGGCCGAGCGCCGGGGTGTGGTTCACCACCAACTGGACACGCTGAACGTCACCGAGGATGCCTCGGTGGCGCACTTCCAGGAGTCGGCGCGGGCGGACATCGCCGCGATCCACGCGCGGGGCCACCGAGCGATCGTGGTGGGTGGCTCGGGGCTGTATCTGCGGGCGCTGTTGGACCGCTTCGACTTCCCGGGAACGGACCCGGAGGTGCGCGCGCAGCTCGAGGCCCGTGCCGAGGCGGAGGGGCCTGGCATCCTCCACAGGGAGCTGGCCGCGCTGGACCCCGAGGCCGCCACCAAGATCCACCCGCGCAATGCCAAGCGCATCGTCCGGGCGCTGGAGATCATCGAGGTGGCGGGGGACTACATCAGTTCGCTGCCGCGCCACGAGTACGAGTCCCCGGCCATTCAGATCGCGCTGGAACTTCCGTATGAGGCGCTTGATGCACGCATCGAGGCACGCGTGGAGCGCATGTGGGCCGAGGGGCTGGTGGACGAGGTGAAACGGCTGGTCGGCGAGGGCCTGCGCGAGGGCGTAACGGCCCGCCGCGCGGTGGGCTACGCGGAGACCTTGGCGCACCTGGACGGCGAGCTGGATGAGGCGGAGGCGCGCGAACTCATCAAGCGCAATACGCGGCGGCTCGCGCGCAAGCAGGACCGCTGGTTCCGGCCCGACCCGCGCGTGCAGTGGATTCCCGCGCCCGTGGACGAAGCCGACGTCGAACGCGCCGCGAACGACGCCCTCGCGCTGGTGCATGCCGCTTCCGAGTAGCGTGCCGCCGGGCACCGCGCCCTGCCCACGGGCCTCCGGTCACGCGCCGTGGCGCTGTCGCAGCGGCCCCCGAGGATCCCGCGTACCGTCCCTGACACTCGACGTGGGGGCGTGCGGCGTGTCGTGCAAGACACGCCGCAGCGGAGGCCAGCGCGGTGTCAGGGAAGGTACGGATTCGCGGCGCTCGCAGGCGCACGCTTGGCACCCGTACGCTTGGGCCATGATCGCGCTGAAGTTCACCAAGGGCCACGGAACCCAGAACGACTTCGTCCTGCTCTTTGACGAGCGCGGCGAGATCGACCTCACCCCGGACCTGGTGCGTTTCCTGTGCGACCGCCGGGCGGGCATCGGCGCCGATGGCGTCATCAGGGCCGTGCGTTCAGGTCACCTGGACGCGGGCGCGGGGTACGAAGCCTCCACGTGGTTCATGGACTACTGGAACTCCGACGGCACCTTCTCCGAGATGTGCGGCAACGGGGCGCGCGTGTTCGCGATGTTCCTGGAGCGCGAGGCCGGCGTCGACGCGCGCGGCGGCATCACCATCGGCACCCGAGGAGGCGCCCGCACGGTGACGTCGCTGGGCGACGGCCGCTACGCCGTCGGAATGGGCAGGTGGGTGCTGGGCAAGGCGCGCGACGGCTTCGACTCGCAGGTGCGCGCGCGCGGGCTTACGCCGCCGCGCCCGGCGCTCAGCGTGGACGTGGGCAACCCGCATCACGTGGTCGCCCTGGCCTCGCGCGATGAGTTGGAGGCGCTTGACCTCACGTCCGCGCCCCACGTGACCCCGCGCGCCGAGCATGGTTCCAATGTGGAGTTCGCAGTCGCGCTGGGCGGAGAGATGGTGGGTGACGAACCCCACGGGCGGGTGCGCATGCGCGTGCACGAGCGGGGCTCGGGCGAGACGAAGTCGTGCGGAACGGGCGCCTGCGCGGTGGCCCTAGCGATGCGCTCCTGGGCTGGCGAAGGAGCCCCGAACGTGTGGGACATCGAGGTCCCCGGCGGCATGGTGACGGTGCGCATCCAGGAGGACCGCACCGTGCTGGAGGGCCCGGCCGTGCTGGTCGCCGATGGGATCGTGACCGTCCCGTAGCGCGCTGAGACGCCGATGCAATCGGAAACCGCCCTTGTGGGCACTCCGGAACGGGCGTCCGCTGACCCGACGGCGCTCCGGCGTCCTCCGTTTGCTCTGCGATCCAGCGGGCGAGTGAGTCGGCGCCCAGGTGGCGTCGCACCACCAGCCAGGCCTCGCCGCCCGGCACCAGTCGCGGCAGCCACGCCGCCAGATCCGTCGCCCGCGTCGACGGGTGAGGCGATGGTGACGAGGTACTGCGCATTCGCGGGGTCGATTGTTTCGGTGCGTAGCAGCGACGGCCGGCTCGCGCTCATGCTCGTCGGCGAGCAGGGCAGTGTGAACGTCGCAGCGCACGTGGCCGTGCAAGCGAAAGGGCCACAGCGTCGGCGACGTTGGCCGACGCTGTGGAACTGCTGACTTCTGCCGACAGGAGTCGCAAATTTGCGCCCGTGAAACGCCCCAGATTTAGCGAAACACGCCGATGGTTTCCATGAGTTGGGTGACGGCGGCGAGCAGCGTCTCTGCGTAGAGGATGGCTTCGCCGGCGTCGGTTGAGGTGGCGACCTCTTTGTCGGGGCGCGGGTACTCGGTGTCGTTGCGGAGGTGGCGCATGTGTTGAAACTCGGAGCCGAGGTCGGTGCCTAGTTGTGCGCCGATGAGGTCGCCGACGATGGCGTGGGCGCCGTCGCGGCCGGGGATCCTGAGTCCTTAGCCTCGATCTTTCATGGGGCGCTGGTGCTTGGTCGTGATGGTGGCGGTGTCGTGTTGTTGGGGTGATTCTGGTATTTGGGTGTGACAGTGGCCCGAGTGTCATCTCGGGTGGGCGCCGGTTCCAGGGGCCGGGGATCGTGCGGGGGTTGTCGGGTCGGGACGCGGCG
>Ga0209346_1000620_pt1 | contig 27510 bp, 29 predicted proteins | sample AutmiccommunBRH9_FD_187381 | JGI IMG/M metagenome (GOLD analysis project Ga0209346, IMG submission 187381) | Deep subsurface microbial communities from Mt. Terri, Switzerland - Autotrophic microbial communities BRH/9 (SPAdes) (version 2) | ecosystem: Environmental > Aquatic > Deep subsurface >...
CCGTATTCTAAACGCACCGGTACTCCGGCAGCGAAAATGGAAGGACAAGTAACGGAACAAGTTAAACATGAACGGAGCCAGAAGCTGATTCAATTGTCCAACAGCTTATCATTACGCTACCGAACCAAATTTATCGATAAACAGCTATCAGTAATCCCTGAACGAGTCTTTAATGAAGGTGCTGAGGAAAGCCTGTTAATAGGCTATTCAGATAATTATATTCCGATCGTCTTCACTGGGAACAGAGAATTGATTGGTGCATTATGTAAAGTTCAACTACTTGAGGTCGGTGCTGACCACTGTCACGGCACCCATTGAGATCGAGATAATATTCCAACGCAGAAGCAATACGACGAAGTATCCAAGTAAATGAGAAGGATGGTGGGACAGACTTGAAAGAAATTTCAGCAGGTGGAGTTGTTTTCTATGAGGAAAATAAAAATATTCAGCTATTAATGATTGAAGATAAATCACAAAAATGGACACTCCCCAAAGGAAAAACGGAAAATGGGGAAACCTACCAAGAGACTGCTTTAAGAGAAATATACGAAGAAACAGGGGTTAAAGGCGAGATTGTAAAACCGCTAGACAAAATAAATTATGAGTATTATCAATCTATCCGGGATAGAGTAGATAAGGAAGTGCATTTTTATTTAGTTCGGGCTTTAACTAAAGATATTCTGGTTCAAGTTGTGGAGATAAATAATGCCAAGTGGCTAAAGCCGGAAGAAGTTTGGGATAAACAGATTAATAAGGGCTATCCCAACAACACCGTTGTAATTAAAAAAGCTTTTGAAGTGCTAGGAGTAAATATAATTTAATTCGGAGGGAACATTGATGAACAAAAATGAATTGGCAAGAATGATCGATCACACACTTTTAAAACCGGAGGCAACCGGGGAGATGATTGATCAGCTCTGCGCAGAAGCTAAGGAATACGAATTTGCCTCCGTTTGTGTGAATCCTACTTGGGTAGCTCGTTCCTATCAAAATCTACAGGATTCTCCTGTGGTAGTCTGCACAGTGATCGGCTTTCCTTTAGGAGCAACCACAAAAGAGGTTAAGGCCTTTGAGGCGACCAAAAGTATCGCTGACGGCGCTAAAGAGGTGGATATGGTCATCAATATTGGTGCGCTGAAAACTAAGGACTACCAGGTTGTCGAAGAAGATATCCAAGCTGTGGTGGAAGCGTCTAAGGGCAAAGCGTTGGTAAAGGTTATCTTGGAAACAGGTTTATTAACAGATGAAGAGAAGGTTATCGCTAGTAAATTAAGCAAGAATGCCGGAGCCGATTATGTCAAAACCTCTACAGGATTTGGACATGGCGGAGCCACTTACGAAGATATTCAACTTATGAGGAATACCGTCGGTGCAGAAATGGGTGTTAAGGCATCCGGAGGAGTTAGGGATTTTGCCGGGGCGCTAAAAATGATTGAAGCTGGCGCCACCCGTATCGGGGCAAGCTCAGGAATTGCGATTGTTAATGGTCTGACTGCCGACAGCGATTATTAATCAAAGGAGATCTTTAGTGTAATCTCGTTTCATCGCCAACAATATAAAACGTAGTTCTTTACGCTCAAATTTTAATAAGCTCAATTGCTGGCAATACGCAGGCAATTGAGCTTTTTTAGATATTTACTCAGAAGGCTTGGGAACAAATTCGAAGATTTTGCCTGTTTCAAAGGTGTTAATCAGTTTTTTTAACCAAAGATAATAGTTTTTCATTTCTTCTAGCTTCTGTAAATCAGTATTAATCTCTTCCTCTAAAGCTGTATGGACATTCTCGGCATCCAGAAAAGCTTTATACTCAGTTTCAGCCTCAAGAATAACCTTCAAATTAGCATTTATTGCATCTATCCACTTAGTAGAAAAGTAATCGGCAAAGGTTTTATACCAGTCGGGTTCAGTTTGATAAAGATCCTTCCTTTCACCTTTCTTCCAAACCTTGCGAACCATCTTAGTTTCTAACAATGTTCGAACGCCCGTGCTCATGCTTGTCTTACTCATTCCTAAAGCATTTTGCATTTCTTCAAGATTGAGGGGGCGGTTAGAGAAGTAGAGTGTTCCATAAAGTCTGCCTATTGACTCAGTAACTCCGTATAAATGAATATTTTTGGCGATAGATTGGATTATTTTCTCCCTAACCTCATTAACCTTTTCAATCTCTAGTAATTGCTCCTGAGTCGTCAATTCTATTCTCTCCTTAAAATATTAAATAAATAAACTTATAACCATTATAATCAATCTTAAGTCTAGGGTAAAGGAACATATTGGGCACTATTCGACAGGAATAGGAAGCATTTATAAGAATATCGGACAATAATTATGTTCAACTATTTCTGAACAAACTATACATACTATAATAACTGTATATAAAGTTTGTTCAAACTAGTAATTTTGCATACAATATAATGAGTGGGTCATACAAGGAAACTTCATCTGTTGAAGCAAAATTTGTTTAAGGAGAACTTTGTTAATGGAAAAATCCAAAAAAATAGAATTAAAAAATGTCGTGAAGATTTTTGGCTCTAATCCTGAATTAGCCTTAAAGAGGCTTAGTAAAGGTGAAAGTAAAGATAAAATCTTTCAGGAAACAGGACAGATTGTTGGCGTTAATCAAGTCTCATTTTCTGTTAATGAGGGAGAAATTTTTGTCATCATGGGTCTCTCTGGCAGTGGAAAATCTACTTTGATTAGATTGGTAAATCGATTAATTGAGTCGACCTCCGGAGAAATCAATATCGACGGTCAAAATATAGTTGAGATGGATAAGAATGAGCTAATGCTTACTCGCAGGAATAAGCTGGCAATGGTTTTTCAAAACTTTGCCTTATTTCCTCATAAAAATATCATTTCCAATGTAGCTTATGGATTAGAGGTTAAGGGTATTGCCAAAGAAGAGCGTGAAGAGAAGGCTAGAATTGCTTTAGAAAATGTCGGACTTAAGGGCTACGAGGAGAGTATGACGGATCAATTAAGTGGTGGAATGCAGCAAAGGGTTGGTCTTGCCAGAGCAGTTGCCAATGGCTCAGATATTTTACTCATGGACGAGGCATTTAGCGCTTTAGATCCTTTGATTCGCAAGGAAATGCAGGATGAGTTGCTGCAATTGCAAGAGAGGCTTCATAAAACAATCTTGTTTATCACTCACGATTTGGATGAGGCGCTAAAATTAGGGGATCGAATTGCCATAATGAAAGATGGCGTTATAGTCCAAATTGGGACACCTGAAGATGTTCTGAAAAATCCTGCAGATGATTACGTAACAGCATTTGTGCAAGATGTGGATCGTTCAAAGGTGTTAACTGCGGCTAATGTTATGAAAAAACCGGATGTCCACACGACCTGGAAGGACGGTCCAAGAGTGGCAATTCGCAAGATGGAAGAGGCAGGTATTTCCAGTATTTTTGTAATTGATAAGGAGCGGGAGTTAAAAGGCTTGTTAACAATTGATGCCGCTTTGGAGGCAGTAAAGCAAAATCGCTGGATTGAAAGCTTCTTAACAGAAGATTACTTTACTACTAACGAAAGCACCCCTTTGCACGAATTAATTCCTATTGCTGCTGAAACAAAATACCCGATAGCCGTAGTGGAGAACAATAAGCTTAAAGGAATTATCGTCCGAGTTTCAATTTTATCGGGATTGGTGTTAGGAAAAGAGAATGGGGAGGTGGAGGAATAATGCATTTTTTTGACCTTCCTTTAGAGAAATGGACTAATCAGTTTATCTTTAATTGGCTTTTGCCAACTCTAGGACCCTTTTTTGATTATATTAGTGGTCATTTAGATTCGATATTAGGAACCTTTATCGATTTTATTGTTTGGATACCTGCTTGGTTATCTGCACTAATAATTGTTGGGCTTGCCTATAGATTAGCTGGTCTAAGGGTAGCGATTTTTAGTGTAATCGGCTTACTTTATATCGGATCAGTAGATTTGTGGGTAGCGGCTATGCAAACTTTGGCAGTTGTTTTGAATGCTACCGTTTTTTCCATCGTAATCGGAATTCCCCTAGGTATTTGGGCTGCCAAGTCTGACCGAGCAAATAGCATAATTAAGCCAATTCTGGATTTCATGCAAACTTTGCCAAGCTTTGTTTACCTAATACCTTCAATTCTTTTATTTGGGGTTGGCGGTGTCCCTGCGGTATTTGCCACCTTCGTATTTGCTACTCCTCCAGCTGTCAGATTAACTAGTCTGGGGATTAGGCAGGTTCCTAAAGAGGTAGTGGAGGCCGCCCGAGCCTTTGGTTCAACAGGGTGGCAGATGTTAGTAAAAGTTCAATTACCGCTTGCTGCGAAAACAATTATGACTGGTGTAAATCAAACTATCATGCTTGCTTTATCGATGGCGGTAATTTCTGCAATGATTGGTTCACCTGGATTAGGCTCGAAAGTTTTGGCAGGAATTACCCAAGTTAATGTCGGAATGGGATTAGAAGCCGGCTTAGGGATAGTAGTGCTGGCCATTATCCTCGATCGGATTACTGCTGGTTTGGGGAGATAGGAATTGGGTGTTAGGAAAATCATTAACCATTGAGAAATGGAATAAATTTATTAGGAGTTGTTAATTTTGAAGAAATTAGTAATGTTAGGTTTAGTTTTATCACTTGTAATAACTTTAGCTTTAGCGGGGTGTACGCAAGGCAGCGACACTAAAGAAGGGGTAGCACCAGATGAAAATAGCAATAAGGATATTACGTTGACCTTTGGGGTTACACCTTGGACAAGTACTGTTCCACCGACATATGTTGCTAAGCTTTTGTTAGAGGATATGGGATACACTGTAAAGTTGCAAAACGCTGACGTTGGTGTAGTCTATACCGGCTTATCAAGTGGAAGCCTAGATATCTTTATGGATGCTTGGCTGCCGGATATGCACAAAAACTACATGGAGCAATATGGCGACAAATTAGTGGATACTGCGGTCAGTTATACTGAGGGAGAGCTCGGATGGGCGGCTCCAAGTTATGTTGATATAGATTCAGTTGCCGACATTGTTGGGAATGAAGAACTGTTCAAGGGGAAAATATATGGAATTGATGAGGGTGCAGGGATGACAATTACATCTAGAGAGATGATCGACGCATATGGTCTTGATTTAGAGTATGTAGCATCCAGTGAAGCGGCGATGTTGGCACAAGTTCAAAAAGAACTAGCCAAGGAGGAACCGGTATTATTCTTAGGATGGCGTCCGCATTCAATGTTTGTAAAGTTTGACATCAAGGTATTAGAAGATCCTAAAGAGTATTTTAAAACCTCGGAGGTTCATGTAATTACTACTTCCGGATTAGCTGATAAGGCTCCTGAGGCCTTTGAATTCTTAGCTAACTGGAGTATGCCGGTTGGTGATATCGAGCAAATGATTCTCGACATTGATGATGGCGCAGACCCAGAAGAACGTGCAAAACAGTGGATAGAGGAAAACCAAGACAAGGTTAGTAAGATGCTGGGTAAATAACCTCCATTGAGCAATAATTAATCTTCGAGAAGTTAAAAGGCTATTGCAAAACTGCTTTTTTAAGTAGTTTTGTGATAGCCTTTATTTAATAGTACAGATGATGGGGACAGGTTAGCTGTCTGCTGGTCAGACAAATAACCTGTACCTGCGTCTTCCTTGAAGAAAGTCTGTTATATCGAATAGTGTAGAAAAATGTCGAATGTTCTTTAATTGTAAATAGAAGAAAAAATAGGTTGACAAGTCTTGCGGGCAAAAGAATATAATGGTAATAGATATGTAAATAGTCCTATAGATTTATTTTTTTAGAATGAACTGAGGGAAAGTAATAATGGTAGAAACTTATTGTGGAGGGGAGATTTTATGCTAAAGGTTAGTAATTTAACAAAACATTTCGACAAGGTTATAGCAGTAGAAGATATGTCACTTGAAGTAGATGCAGGCGAAGTAGGTGTACTATTAGGACCCAATGGGGCTGGGAAAAGTACTACAATAAAATCCGTCGCTGGCCTATTGAGATTTAAGGGTGAAATAGAGATATGTGGATATCAGAATAAAAGCATGGAGGCCAAAAGAATTTTTGGTTACGTTCCAGAAACCCCTGCTCTTTATGATACCTTGACTGTAAGTGAACATCTTAATTTTATCGCGAAGGCATATAGTCTTGAGGATTACGAAGAATTATTGGAAAACCTTTTAGAGAGGTTCGACCTAGCTGATAAAAAGGATAAACTAGGTAAGGAACTATCTAAAGGTATGCAACAGAAGGTAAGCATTTGCTGTGCACTTCTAATCCAGCCAAAAGTTATTTTACTCGATGAACCGATGATTGGTTTGGATCCTAAGGCAATCAGAGAATTAAAAAAGATATTTATAGAATTAAGAGAAAAGGGATGTACTGTCTTAATCAGTACTCACATTATTGATAGTATTGAGGAAGTTTGGGACAAGGTTCTAATCATGAATGAGGGCAAAATCGTTGTTAGCAGAACCAGAAAAGAGCTGGAGGAAAGCAACGAAAATCTTGAAGGCTTATTCTTTGAAGTAACGGGGGGAGAATAATGAGCCCATTAATTTATATTATTAAGAAGAGTCTGAAAAACATTATTAAAGGTCTAGTGAAAAAGCCATTAGCCCTAGTAGGTTACATAATTGTTACACTGCTTTTATTAACGGCATTTATAATTAATTTAGTAATTCCATCAAGTGTTATAGCAAGCCGTCCACCGGAACTATTTGGCGCAATTATGACAGCTTTTCTATTTATAAGTGCTTATTTTAGTTTGAAGCAAGGAATTGATACTGGAAGCAGTTTTTTTCGATATGCGGATGTGAATTTTGTATTTACATCGCCAATTATTCCAAGTAAAGTGCTGATTTATGGCTTTATCAAGCAGTCCGGGACAACACTTTTTATCCTGATGATTTTAATGTTTCAGATACCAAACCTGATGAACAATTTTCCGATCAGCAATTCAGGAGTAATAATATTACTATTTGGTGCATTTTTCTTTTATATAACTCTTTCATTGCTAGGAATGCTAGTATATTCGGTAGCTTCGAAGAGTTACGAAATGCGAAACATGTTAAAAAGAGGTTTAAACGTGTTATTAGGGGTTTTTGTAGGAGGATTTTTGCTGACACTATATAATACAAAGGATTTGTTAACTGCTTCTCAAAGATATTTAAATAGTGAAGCAATCAATTATATCCCAATTTTAGGGTGGTTTAAGGTCGTATTTTATAGTGCAGTAGACGGAATGAATTTCTCTGTGTATTTACATATGACCTTGATAGTAGTAGCCTTGATCCTTATTGCAATAGGTATTTATAAACTGAAAACCGATTATTATGAGGATGTTTTAGCAGCTACCGAGCACAAAGAGGTACTTTTGAAAGCAAAAAAAGAGGGCAAAGGAAACATGAACCTCTACAAGGGTAAAATTAAAAAAAATATTAAGCATACCTTCACAGGCAATGGAGCGTGGGCAATATTTCATAAGAACGTGCTTGAGTATAGGAAAATAGGTTTTTTCTTTCTAGACAGGGTTTCATTGCTTATTTTACTGTTCGGAATTTCAACTCGTTTTTTCATGCCAAATCCCAATGTAATGGTAGTTTTATATTTTTCAATATATATTCTGTTTTTACTTACTATTCAGGGGCGTTGGATACAGGAGCTAAGAAAGCCGTATATTTATCTTATTCCTGCTAGCGCTTTAAAGAAGCTGTTTTTTTCTACGCTACCAGAGAATTTGAAAAACCTTATCGATGGGCTTTTATTATTTGCAGTAATTGGCTTTTTGTATAAAATCAGCATAATAATTGTTATTTTGAGTGCAGTAGCATACGCATCCTTTGGCTCAATCTATTTATTCAGTGATATATTGGCTAGAAGGATGTTTGGTGGAATTCACAGTCAGGCTCTAAAGATATTTGTTAAGCTGTTTACGGTATTTTTCATCATTTTACCAGGATTAATTGGCTCTGTTATCGTTGGCATAGTATTTAGTAATTTAGGATTCGTACAGGAACTAAGCATTGCTATTTTACTAGGATATAACTTGTTGGCATCATTTGTACTGCTGTTGGCGGGTAAAGGTATATTCAACCAGCTTGAGTTGGATTAGACAAGGTATTTCAATATTTAGAAAGGGGATTTCTCTATGAGAAAATGGATTATTTTGATAATGTTAGGGCTGCTTATTGCAAGTATATGGGGATATTTTGCAGATTTAAGAGAGGGGAATATTATTTCTTTTATTATTAGAGCATTATTTATTTTTGTCGGCGGATATCTAGGGGTTCTTCTTTATAAGAAGATAAAAGAGTAATGTAGAAAGGTTGATTTTATATTAATAATCAAAAGGGGTTGTTAAGAGCAGTGGGTAAGTATGTTAGATTATTTGTATTCCAATTAATTGCTATGGTGCTAGCCTATATACTATTAATTGGAGCAGAGAAAAAAGTAACGTTACAAGCCTTCTATTTTGGATTGTCAGTAGCATCGAGTGTAACATTGGCTAATTTTATTCTTGATAAGCTTATTTCAAAGTATAAAGACAAAATAAGAAATAAATGGAATAATTTTATTTTTAACAGAGAGCTGAGACTGATTAAGAAGATAATAAAGTTTATCATTTTATTTTTTGCACTTATTGCCATTGTAAATATTGTCTTTATTAGAATTGAAACACTATGGATTAATGTTATTGAGTTTATTGTAATAATTGTTTTTTTTATTAATTCATTAATCTATTTTATTGATAAAAGATAGAAAAACCTCTGAGGCTGTTGGAGCACTTCTGTTAACGAACAAAGGAGTTGGAGTTGATTATGTTGTCGAAGAACTTATCAAACGTATTCCTATTAATATCTTTTCTATTTTGTTATAAAAATGGTGATGGATATTTATGAATAACTTTGAATTTGGTAAAATTATTGAAATTTTGTCAGAAAAGCACACTACCATATATGTATTAATCGGAATAGTTTTATTAATAATTATATTTCTTGCAAGTAATCGAGCTGGAGAAACAATTGGTAAATTTATATATTACTTAACTCATTAATTTTATTTAAATAATAACAAATATAAATTACAAAATTTGTAATATATTAAAATAATAATTTTTAGAAAGTCGGTGTAATAATGAGTATAAAAGATAATTGGATTTATTATTTAGTAGTTTCAAATTTTATTTTAGGGATTTTAACTTTTTATTCACAAAAGGATGAAATAAGTTTGAATACATTAATTGGCTTAATTATTATGTTAGCTTTTTTAACTTACTTATATATTTGGAAGCATAAAAAAATGCTCATGCCTATGATGATAGTTTATTTTACTTACTATTTGTTAGCAAATATTGACGGTATCTTACCAAATGGAATAGATAATGGAAATGATTTACTAGGTACAGTAATTCAAATAACTCTATATTCAGGTTTAATATTTGCGGCATTATATGCCTTTTATGTAAAATTTAAATAGGAAATAATAATATAACAAGTGAAATTGGAGGAGCCACTATCTTTAATGGTTTTACTAATGATTAAATAATTAAGTACTACCAAATATCATCACATATTAAAGTTATCAATATGTGGTGATTGGTATTTTTAAAATTGGAGTGATGATAGATAAACTGGAAAATATTTCTTTTATTAATAATTAGTAATTCGCTTATTTTTATTTATGCTATTGATAGTAAAAGACCTTTAATTATAATAATTTTAATCTTTGCTGCATTATTAGTAAGTATTATTGCATTTGTATATAGTGCTATCAAAACAAAGAAATAACAGGGGTAATGAATATTTGATTTTCGTTAATGTAAGGAGAGATATATGTTTAAAAAATATCACTGCATTAAACAACATGATTTCAAAGACTGCGGTCCGGCTTGCTTGGCGACCAACTCCAAACAACACGGCTTAAAGACACCAATTTTCAAGATACGTGAAGTAGCCGGTACCGATAAACAAGGCACTAATTTATGGCTTAATCCAAGCTGCAGAGAAGCTTGGATTTACTGCTAATGGAGAAAAACGACATAGAAATAAGCAACAATACTCGAGGAATTCCCTTTTCCGGCAATTGCCCATGTAGTTATAGATAATAGGCTACTTCATTACTTGGAGTTCGATACAATTTGTGCCGCCAGCGGTAGCGGTGAATGGAGGTATCTTAAATGATAAAGAAAAAATCAGGAAAAGTATTAATGATAATAATTGGTTTTATTATTTCAGTGATAGGCGTATTGAATATCATTGCCTTATCAAATCCATCAAGAAAAGTTTTTCTAATAATTGGAACTCTATTAAATAATTATGGGAATAATATCAATAGTATATGGATTAAATATATTAATAAAAGGAAAAAATTAGGACATTCCTGGAATATAATATATATTTATTTAACTGCTATTGGTACAGCTTCAGCAAATTAATAATCAGAAGAGGATGTTGAGAGCGTAGGGTAGGTATGATAAATAAGGCAAATAAAAATGTGGATATTTTAGCATCGGTCACTTAATAATTGAGGCACCTCGTATAGACCTTGTTTGGTATACTTGGTGCCTCTTTTACGATTACAACATCGTCGAATTTTGTCGAATGAGCAAGAATATTGTCGAATATTATTTAATATGTAAATTGAAGAAAAAAATGGTTGACAATGTTTTCTGGGGGGGGGGTATAATGGAAAAAATTAAGACTAATGGACTACTAGATTAGTAGATTTAGGATGAGCTGAGGGAGGACAACTATGGAAGGAATTGAAACAGGCAAAGAGTTAAAGTTTGAGAACTTGATATCTTTAAAAAAGAAAATGACTCAGAAGGAAATACCGGAAGAATTAAAGAGGTTAGGGAGCTACTTGAAGGAGAATAATATCAAGAAGGTTGGACCATTAATCACTGCAACCTTTGCAGTAGAAGTAATAAATCATCTCTTTTTTGAGTCTTTTACAGAGCGTAAGCTCATTTAGGAACATTATTAAGTGATTGACACGTATATATCATTGTTTTCCGCGGGGCAAAAGATAGATACATAATAGATAATCAAATAAAAATTAAAAAGGAGGTGAATATTTAACATGAATAGCAATTTTATTGATTTAAGCACCAGTGAATTAATGGATACTAGTGGGGGTAATCCAATAGTATACTATCTATTAGGAGCTTTATCTGGAGGGGTAATATATGATGTTGCTAAAGCAGTATATATGACTGGTTTAAACAACATGGGGAGTATTACTGATGACCCTAATAGGTTAAGATCCTTGTAATTATTACAAGTCTGAATGTTGTTCTGACAGCCTCAAGTAGTTTCACTACTTGAGGCTGATTAAAAAGTTAAGTTATTTTTTATAATATTATAATATTTAAAACATAAAAAAATTTATTATACGAGGAAGTGATTAGTAATGAAAAACTGGTTTTTTTTATTTTTGATAGGACTTCTTATTGCAAGTATATGGGGGTACTTCGCTGATTTAAAAGATGGGAATATTTTGTCATTTATTATTAGAGCATTATTTATTTTTATCGGCGGATATATAGGTGTTCTTCTTTATAAGAAAATAAAAAAGTAAAACTACTTATATTATTAACAAATTGTTCAATTTAGTTACATTTATTGTTTAAGCCTATTTTAAAGTTTAAAAAAATTAAGGCAAATAATTAAGAGGGGAATCAATTAAAATACTAGAGTAACCCTTTTATAACCATTTAACTGCAGTCGATAAAAAATAATTTATAATGCGTAATTATGCATAATATTTGAATATTAAATTACAAATGAATTGGTCTTTAATAGTATTATCAAGTGAAAATTAAAAGGATGAAAGCTATGCTTACTAAATACCACTGTATCAAACAACACGATTTCAAAGACTGTGGTCCGGCTTGCTTGGCGACCATCTCCAAACAACACGGTTTAAAAACGCCAATCTCCAAGATTCGCGATGTGGCTGGTACCGATAAACAAGGGACAAACGCCCACGGTTTAATCCAAGCTGCAGAGAAGCTTGGATTTACTGCTAAAGGAGTCAAAACGGCAAAAAAAGAAGCAATATTCGAGGAGTTCCCTTTGCCTGCCATAGCCCATGTAGTTGTTGACAGAACACTACTTCATTATATGGTTATCCATAAAATTACCAAGAAAGAGATCACCGTTGCTGATCCTGCTAAAGGGATAGTAAAATATACCCCTGAAGAGTTCTTTCAGATCTGGACAGGGGTGCTGATCCTACTAGTGCCTGCTCCCACCTTTAAAAAAGGAGACGACACCAAGGGGCTTTTTTCCCGTTTCTTTCATTTGTTAATCCCACAAAAAAAGCTATTATTACATATCTTTTTCGCGTCTATCATCTATACTTTGTTTGGCATATTAGGTGCCTTCTATTTCAAATTCTTAATTGATGATGTATTAACATATCAATTAAGTAAGACCTTACATATTCTATCAATCGGTATTATCGTATTATATATTTTTAATATATTATTAAACGCTTTTAGAGCACACCTGTTGTTATATTTAAGCCAAAAGCTGGATATCAGTCTAATCCTTGGCTATTATCATCATGTCTTAGCTTTGCCGATGAATTTCTTTGGCACCCGTAAGGTTGGCGAGATTATCTCAAGGCTGATGGATGCCTCAAAGGTACGGGAAGCAATATCTGGTGCTACCTTAACCTTGATGATTGATGTTTTGATGGTAATTATCGGCGGAGCTATTCTTTATTCACAGAGCGCCTTTTTGTTTGGCGTTACCTTGATACTAGTTCCCTTATATCTAGTTCTCGTCTGGGTATTTCTAAAACCAAATCGGGCAATTAATCAACAGGAGATGGAGAAAAATGCCCAGTTAACCTCATATATTGTTGAATCGATTAATGGCATTGAAACTGTGAAGGCCTATAATGCAGAGAAACAGGCTAATTTTGAAACGGAGACTAAGTTTGTTTCTCTTCTAAAAAGTGTTTTTAAGCATGGTATTATTAACAATCTACAGGGTTCCTTAAAAGGTTTTGTGGAAATGGTTGGTGGTATCGTAATTCTCTGGGTTGGCGCTTATCAAGTATTGCAAGGCAATATGTCAGTTGGTCAATTAATCACCTATAATGCCCTGTTAGCCTACTTCTTAAGTCCGATCAAGAATCTAATCAATCTCCAGCCAATGATGCAGTCTGCAATTGTAGCAACTGATAGGCTGGGTGAAATACTAGACTTAGAAGTAGAAAGAGCGGAGAACGAAGATAAGAAGATAAGTCCAAATAACTTACATGGAACTATATCCATAAACAATTTGGATTTTCGTTATGGAACGAGACAGCTCGTCTTGAAGAATATTAATCTAACAATAGCGTCAGGAGAAAAAATAGCCTTAGTAGGTGAGAGCGGTTCGGGTAAAACCTCCCTTGTTAAGTTATTGATGAACTTTTATCCTTATGAAAAAGGCGACATTTTTATTAACGACTATAATCTTAAGGATATTAATATTGATATCCTGCGGAAAAAAATCGCTTATATTCCCCAAGATACCTTTTTCTTTAGTGGAACTATATTAGAAAATTTGAACTTAGGCTTAACGGAGGAAGTAGAACTGGAGAAAATTATCGAAATCTGCAAAATAGTTAAGGCTCATGAATTTATAAATGAATTTCCCTTAAGGTATAACACTTTACTCGAAGAGAATGGTACTAATCTCTCTGGCGGTCAAAGGCAGCGATTAGCGATTGCCAGAGCATTATTAAAGGAACCAGATATATTAATTATGGATGAAGCCACAAGCAATCTTGATTCGATAACTGAGAAGGCTATTTCTGATACAATCAATAGCTTAGGTAAAGGAATCACTACGATAATTATCGCCCATCGTTTAAGTACAATAATGAAATCTGACAAAATTGTGGTTATGGGCAAGGGTGAAATTATGGAAATGGGCACCCACGAAAGCTTAATGAGATTAAGAGGAATGTATTATCGCTTCTGGAAAGATCAGCTCCCTGATACTTATGAGGAAATAAATGAGAAAGTAACGGCAAGCTAGTCAGCATATTGGGGGAAATAACGATGAAAACCATGATTAGAGATCTTCGGGATATGACCGACAGTCGAGAAATGCTAGAAGCAAAAACCAGTCCTTTTGTTGCTATTTTTATCTATTTTATCCTGTTGGTGATTGTGATTGCCCTTATCTGGTCATATTATGGTGAGATAGATGAAGTGGTTAAGGCAACCGGTGTTGTTAGACCAAACGAGAAGGTTAGCTCGATAAAGACAAAAGTAACCGGAAAAGCAGAAGAAGTTAATTATCTCCAAGGTCAAAGTGTTAGGCAGGGGGATGTCTTGTTTACTTTAGAGAGAGAAGAATTGGAACTTCAAAAAAAGGCATTAAGTGAGGAATTAGCTAAGCTGGATCAGGAACTGTCAGCATTAGCTGACTATAAGCAAAGTGTCCTGGATAATCAAAACTATATTTCGTCAGAGGACAATTACTATTACAATTTGTTTTTGCAATATCAGTTGGATTACCAAAAACTCGCTGCAGAATTGGATTTGAACTCACTGGAACTGGACAAGTCTTCAACGGAATTAGCGAGAGCTGAACTGGACAATCAACTAAACTACCAGCTATATGAAAGCAGGATGGCTGAAGCCGAGCTATTATTGACAGATCTACAGACACTCGAAAAGTCCATTAAAGAGCAGAAGAATCTTTTTTCGGAGAATTCTAGTGACTACTATAACAAATACCAAGAATATCAGTTTCAGCTTGAGCAACTGCAAGAAATTACTGAACGTGCTTATAAACAAATGCTTATCTCAGAGGAAATAGGCGAGGAATATCTTCCGAAAAATCAGATAGAGGAGGATGTCCGGCAGTATAAGCTGGCTAAGTTGGATTTGGATAGCTACACTAATAATTATTTGCTGAATGTTAGAACTACAATCAATGAGCAGGAGCAGCTGATAACAGAATTAATAATAAATATCGAACGCACAGAAGAGAACAAATCAGAAACCCAGATTGATCAAAATTATTTTGCAAAACAAAGTCAATTAGCTGAAAAACAATCAGCGGAAAGCCAGCAATATAGTGCTGTACTACTTGAAAAATTCCAGATAGATAAAGTCGTTGCAATTAATGAACAAATAAAGTTATTTAATGATCGACGGACAAATATCCTTGACCAGCTAAAAAATCTACAGATAAGCATTCAAGAGCGGATCATCACTTCGCCGATAAATGGAATAGTTAATATAGTAACGGAGATAAATATGGGAGATCTTATTGCTAGTGGTGTGGAGTTAATAAAAATAGTTCCCGAAACTGATTCGGAATACAAGGTTATGCTGACAGTCTTAAATAAGGATATTTCGAATATCGCAGTAGGAGATGAAATTAAGTACCATTTTCTGGCGTTACCTTATAAGGAATACGGAGAAATTAAAGGAAAGATAAATAAAATCAGTATAGATTCGACGATGAACCCAAATGATGGGATCAGCTTCTATATTGTAGAGGCTTCAATTGATAATCAAGCCCTTTATAGCTACAAGGGTCAAGAAGCCAATATAAAAGTAGGTATGTTAAGTGAGGCATATGTAATAACGGATTCTAAAAAGATTCTGAATTATGTATTAGAAAAAATAGATCTGCGGGATTAATAGAAATATGTTTGCTAAGGAGGTGCTAATGTGAATATAAAAGGTATTCGGAAACTTTTAGTTGCTTTGATGTTGCTTATTTTCATCACAAGTAAACTTACAATTACAATTGCATCAGATTCTGTGAGTAACACTGCAACAGAGCTGACACTTGATGCAGCATTGCAAAAAGCCTTGATGGATAACAATAATTTGAATATATTAAGGTACACTTGGCAAATGTGGCATTATCAAACTCTTGATCTAAACAACCAGCTTTCAGATCTTCAGCAGAATTCGCCAGCCAATGCAGAATATTTCCCGGTTGATAGAGGACTGTTTGAAGCGCAAATCCCTAATTATGACCTGCTTAGCGGGGAGGAGAAGCTTGAGGCTGATCGACTGATAGATACCCAAATATTAATTAATCAAACCTTGAATCTCTTGCTTCAAGCCCAATATGCTCAGGATGCGGCAACTTGGAATGCCCAAATTGCCGATCAAAGGGAACAAATTAATGAAATTATATATCAGCTTGAAGTTAATCAGGACAAAAATAAGCTGCAAGAGGTAGAGATGAACAGCGGCATCAAGTTGTTGATTACCAAGCAATTTGTACAAATATTATCTTTAAAAGAAGAAATGATCTATTTAGAAAAAGAGTTAGAGTATAGCGAGAAGGAAATAAAAAAAGCCGAGATCTATAAGGAGTTGGGAATAGGTTCGCAGGAAGATGTATTACAAAAAAAAGAAGGATATCGGCTTAAGTCTAGCGAATGGGATAATTTAATCTTAATTTACGATAAATCCCTATTAGAGCTTTCTTTGGAGTTGGATATTCCAAAAAATCAGGAAATCCAATTACAAGCTGTAGACATAGGAGCAATTGAACAGCCGATCATCCCTAGTAGCTATTCAGAGTTGGTTTATCGCCAATATCGACTCCTGCTGGCTGAAGAAGACCTTGTACTTGCTGAACACCAGCTTAGTGAAGTAAGTAGTGGCAATCTGAATCTTAAGAAGCAGTATGAATATAATGTTAAGATAGCTGAAGAGCAAATTGAGAAATTAAAAGACCAGCTGGAATCGCAAATAGCTGAGCTCTATTCTCTTTGGCAGCAAGCCTATGCAGACTATTCTAATACCATTAGCAGCTATGAATATCAAAGGAGTCTGGAAGCTTTCCTGCAGACTAAATATCGGCTAGGGCTAATTGCTAAGCATGATTTAGATAATTATTATTTACAACAAGCTCTGCTCCTTAAACAGCTTACCATGGCCAAATTGAATTACTTTTTGGCAAAAGAAAGAGTCGGTTATCTGCTAGAGGGATATATAGAGTAGATTACATTCTAAAGAAATTGGAGGAGATGACATGGAAAAATTAGAATTCGAGAATCAAGAGGTAAAAGCTGATTTAGCTGATGAAGCATTAAGCGAGGTGAAAGCTCCTAAAGAGTATGCAGTAAAATGGACGCACTTCTTACTATTTATTGGACTATTCTTAGGTATTGGGTTAATCGTCGCTATTTTTCTTGGTATTTTTGATATCTTTTTGGAAGTTAATATTGTTGAACTTTTAACAGCAGGATATATTGGTCTAATTCTTGATGCTGTAATATTCTTTATTGCTTTATTCAGCTTCAAAAGGATTAGGAAGTTTGTATTTGCAGTCTTAGATTTTTCGGTACTCCGGGAAAAGAAGACCTATCTCTATCTTTTGGCGGGCTTTGTGATATTTTATTTATCTCAATACCTCTTTATTGAGGTAGTTAAATTAGATGATAATACCCAGCAAGCAGTTAATCTAGGAACGGATAGCGTTAATAATCTTTGGCAATATATTTTGGCAGCCTTCTCATTAGCTTTGCTTACCCCTATTAAAGAAGAGCTGCTTTATCGGGGGATAGCTCATCAATTTTTGCAAGAGAGGCATAATTTTTGGGTAGGGTTGATTGTAACCTCTCTAATCTTTGGCTTATCACATTTGGGAACTCCATTCTCGGCAATAATAATGGGGGTTGTTTTTGTTCTTCTTTTCAAGCTAACGAAGTCTTTAGTACCAAGCATTCTTCTGCATATCGTTTGGAACACTTTAGTAGTATCGTTGATTTTTTTCAGCTAGCTAATATTAAGAATTAAATAAGGATGGTTCATTAACCATCCTTTATTTTACCAGATTTCAGGGACAGGTGAGTTGTCGGCCATTCGGACAACCAACCTGTCCCCGTTGAATTGATTCGCCAGACAGATCACCTGTCCCCGATGTCTCGAAAAAAAACATTGATAAAATAGAGAAACTGTGATAAATTAATATAGAAACAGTTTTTTCAAAAATAAAATCATTATTACCCAATTATAATTATACAACATAAGCAGCCTTTAGTCAACCCCCAATTTTATTTTTTTATAGGAGTGATTGATATGAACAACAATCTTCGGCAGGAACAAGAACGATTGAACAGTGTGATGGAGGTAATTAAGGAGCAAATTAGCAAACTAGAGGAGGAAACTGCCCAGCGCCGTGAAGAAGTGATTGATTTTCGTAAAAATTTTTGGGAAGACGTCAAGGTTAATACAGATACTTTCGACGATTACCTTGAGACGATCATTAGCTTGAGACAACAGGCACAGGCCCTTTCCGTAAGCCAAAGCACCCACAGACAAGCCTCAAAGAGATTGTCTGCATTGCGTCGCATGCAGGAGGTGCCTTATTTTGGTCGAATCGATTTTACCGAGGAGGGAACTCCAAATCCGGAACGAATCTATATCGGTATTTCCACGCTCACGGATTCAAGTGGAGAAAATTTCCTGATCTACGACTGGCGAGCACCAGTTTCGAGTATCTATTACGATTATCCACCCGGTCCGGCAAAATACGCTACCCCTGGAGGAGAAATTAGTGGCACGCTGGAGAAAAAATGGCAATATCTGATTCGTGGCGGTGTTATCGAATCGATGTTTGATACCAGTATCACCATAGGAGACGAGATATTACAGCAGGCGCTTAGCAAAGGTGCAGATAAATATATGCACAGTATAGTGTCCACCATTCAACAAGAGCAAAACCAGATTATTCGACACGATCGCGGGCGACTGCTCATTGTTCAAGGTGCAGCCGGCAGTGGTAAGACATCAGCCGCTCTCCAGCGGATTGCTTATTTGCTCTACAAGTATAGAGATAAGTTGAAAGCCGATCAAATCATTCTTTTTTCGCCTAATTCGATGTTTAAGAGCTATGTATCCAATGTATTACCGGAACTTGGTGAAGAAAATATGCAACAAGTCACATTTCAGGAATATTTGAACCATCGATTAAGTAACGAATTTCAGGTCGAGGAACCTTATGATCAATTGGAATATGTCTTGAATGCCACGAATGAGACTTCATATCATACAAGAATAGCGAGTATCCGATTCAAGGCATCGACTCAATTTTTCGATAAGATCAAAACATACAAGCAATCGCTGGAATTGTCCGGTATGTTATTCAAAGATATTACCTTCAGAGGAAGACCGATAATCACTGCTAAACAAATAACAAAAAGGTTTTATAGCAGCGACACCTCGCTTCGTTTTCACAACAGACTCGAGAAGTTGGTGGAGTGGTTAATCAAACAATTGGATGAAGCTGAGAAAATCGAACGAACCAAACCATGGGTATTGGAAAAAATTGAGCTGCTTAGCAACGAGGAATACCATAAGGCTTATAACTATTTACGGAAAAAAAGCGGCTTTAAAGGAGAATCTTTTTACAAAGATGATTATGAGATGGAGTCCGAAGCGCTCAGCCAATTGATTGTTCGCAAGAAGTTTAAACCGCTGCGTAAACAGATCCAAACGCTTCGTTTCGTTGACTTTAAGGGAATATACAAGCAGCTTTTCACCGATCTAAAGCAGAGTAACAGATGGTTTGCTGGGAGAACCACCGAGGATTGGGAGGGTATTTGTCTATCGACTGTAAAAATGCTAGAAGAAGGAAAACTGTTTTACGAAGATGCTACGCCATATTTACTCTTGAAGGAGTTGATTCAAGGTTTTCAGACGAACATCTCGATCAAACACGTGCTGGTAGACGAAGCTCAAGATTATTCTCCGTTTCAATTCGAGTTTTTGAAACGTTTATTTCCCTCGGCAAGGATGACTGTACTCGGAGACTTTAACCAGGCGATTTTTGCCCATGCCAGTGAAGCTGGAGATTTTCACCCACTTACCAGTTTATACGGAGCGGATGAAACGGATACGATCAACTTAACCCGTAGCTACAGATCCACAAGGCCGATCATCGAATTTACACGCGGGCTCGTGCCTGATGGTGAACAGATTACCGCTTTTGACCGCGACGGCAGAAAGCCTGTGCTGACGCAATTGGCCGATCGCAGCGGATTGCACCGCTGCATAGCTTCCAAAATCGCCGAATTGCAGAACCAGCGGTATAATACGATCGCGATTATATGTAAATCCGCTGCGGAGAGCATCGTCGCATATAACGCTCTCCGCAATATCGAAGGAATTAAGCTAGCGAAAAGCAGCTCGATTGAATATGAACAAGGAGTTGTCATCATACCATCGTATTTGGCCAAAGGCATTGAATTCGACGCAGTCATCATTTATGACGCATCGGCGCAAGTATACGGCGATGAGAGCCTGCTCAGATTGTTCTATACCGCCTGCACAAGAGCTATGCATTACTTGCAGCTATACAGTGTTGGTGAACCAAGCCCTTTTTTGCGAAATGTATGCCGGAGAGTTTAACTCTGAGCTTAACCTAGCAAGAGAATGGTCGGGGGGGGGGGATATTGCAATTAAATATCACACAGACCCTTACACCCTCCGGACCTCCTCTTAGCTGTCTTACTGATACGGTTTAGCGTAAGCAATAAGCAATAAGTAATAATAAAGGCATCGTATTCGATGCCTTTAGACACAAGAAAATTCGATATACTTGTTGCGTGATTTAAAGATATCTTACGCCTGTCATCTCTTCCGAAACCTTCCAAAGCCGCTGCGCAACATCGATATCCTGTGAAAGCTGACTTGATGGGACAGGCCCCGGGTACCCACGCATGCCCATGAAACCCTTAGGACCAATATATTCTCCGCCCCGAATGTCGGCAGACGTTGCTGCATACAGATTGGGCAGTGTGCCCATCTCGGGGCTTTGGGCAAACACATACATCAGTTTCATTAAGGTTTCTTTTAGACGGGAGTCCCTCATTTGCGGACCGACCAAATGCAACTTGGTTCGTGTATAGCCAGGATGTGATCCGATGCTGATGGCATCAATCCCGGACGCCTGGAACCTCCGCTGCAGTTCCCGGGCAAACAACAAGTTAGCTAACTTACTTTGTTGATAAGCTGACATACTAAGAGAACTTTTGTTTTCTTTATAACCATTACTTCCTTCTAAATGTTCAAAGTCGATTTGCCCCTGCATGTGATAGCTGCTGCTGGTTGTAACTACTCTGGCTCCGGGGGAATTTTTGATGGCAGGTAATAATAGCCCTGTTAAAGCAAAATGACCCAAATGGTTCGTACCGAACTGCATCTCAAATCCGTCTGTTGTTTTACTATAGGGAATTGCCATGATTCCTGCATTATTGATTAATACAGAAAGGCTATTGTATTTTTCCTGAAACAGCTCAGCAAATTGCCGTACGCTGGTGAGGCTGGATAAATCCAACTCCATGACAGAAAGTTTGGCTTGATGAAATTCGCGACGAATGTTATCTGCAGCTGCTTTCCCCTTCACTAGATTACGGACAGCCAGGATCACCGCCGCACCTTTTTTAGCCATTACTTTCGCCGCTATAAGCCCAATACCGCTATTTGCTCCCGTAATAACAATCCGCCGACCTTCTTGATCCGGTATATCCTTCTCTGTCCAATTATGTTTTTTCATTGACAATCTCCTCTCCTTCGAAGGCTTTACTCTCTATTCATTTCAACCAAGGTGCTCATAAGACGAATCTTTTAGCAGTTTCGATGATTATAATTAAAACCACAACAACAACCACAGCAATAATAATTTTTTTCCTCATTTAAAGGTCTCCTATCTAGTTTTATGGTTGAATATCCATTGGATATTAACGAGAATTATATACCTAAGTGATCTTTAACGATATCTATAAAACTGCCGCCAACTAGAAGTGATATTACCAGAATAGCTATGATAATACCAACAGCAATAAAAAATTTTCTAAAATTTTTTTTCAACATCTATATTTCCTCCTTTCTTTATTATTCGTATGAAAGTGCATTTCTTACCGACATTTGAGAAGCTTTCCATGAGGGATAGAAGCTTGCCAGTGCAGCGAAGATTATAACGATCCCCAGCCAAACTACGATACCCATAATAGATGGGGCGAATTCCAAAGGTGCTTCAAAAAATATCATACCGAAGTTATAGCTGACAAATTTACTAAGCTGCCAGGATAATGCCGTTGAGATAAACCAGCTTAACACACCTATGATTGTCCCCTCAGTTACGATGGTGCCAGTAAGAGAAGGGGTGGAAGCGCCAATTGCACGCATTATACCGATTTCCCTAGTTCTCTCTAGGACATTGATACTTATAGTTGTTGCTAATCCTAATCCCCCGACAATCACTACCAGAACAGACATGATGATGAGAAAAAGCGAAATAATTAGCAGATGGTCTTCAATTACTTTACGGTACTCTGCGATTTTTGTAAGGGAACTGACATGTATGCCTTTATCTGCCATACTTTTTTCTACCAGCTTTGCTACTTCTGATTGTGACGACGGACTTCGGTCATCAGTAACAATAACCACATTTCTTGCGAGTTCTTCTTTCTCTATGACCTCTGCTAAATATTCCGAATTTACATAAGCCTCCGGCATACCTATCAGCTCTTTGGAGATACCAATAACCTTCCATTTTGTATCCATTTGGTTAATCTTAAGAAGGATTTCATCTCCTACCTTTATATCCGGTTCATCAGCTAACAATCTTTGATTGATAACCAGTGCATTTCTATCACTAGGCTCTAACCATCTTCCGTTGTAAAGCGGAAGTGCTGACATAAGTTTGGTGGAAGATGGGGGTGCAATGATGCTAAAGCTATTTCCGTTTGTCCCATCCTTATAAACACGTGATGCTCTTATTCCACCCCATGCTTCTACTTTTGCTACACCGGGGATTTCACTTATATAACCTTCTATTTTTATGAGTGGCTGTGGTTGATCGAAAGTAACTTTTATATCATAGGAAATGGAGTTTATTTTTATGTCAACCGTATTGTACATAGAAGCGAAAATGTTCATCGCAACAATAAATCCCGTTCCTCCTGCAGCCATGACCAGTATAGTGAAGATTAATCGTCCTTTACGTCGAAAGGTATTGCGGAATGAGAGTAGAAATGGACGGGGAAGAAATCTAAGTATTTTGATGAATGTATCCTTAGTATTACCTCCGTATTTCTCCTGACTGATTCCGTAATCAGTAATTGCTTCACGAACTGTAACTCTACTGCCTTTTATAATAGGATACGCAGCTGTTAATAACGGTACAAGCAAACCGACAGCAAATTCAAGTATATAAACATATATCGGAATGTAATAACTGTAAATATTAAAATTTAACAACTCAGCAGCTATTCTTGCTAAGCCGCGTCCCGCAAAAATACCTGCAGGCATACCCGCTAGCATAGCTGTAAAAGCTAGAACCGAAACCATCCCCTGATAAAGACCAACTAATTGTAATGAACTGGCGCCTACCGCTTTCATATTACCTATCTGACGGATTTGTTGCTCAAGTATTGAAGTAATCATATTTGCAACTAAAACACCGCTTAATATAAGAGCAAGTAAGCCGAATATTTCCATAAGGAATAAAAGAGCTGCCATCTGATCATAATGCGGATGCTTGCCCGGTTCCGGTATATCTATCCTTGTGACTTTAATACCTTCTTTCTCTAGATAATCCTTAAGCATATATGCACTATTCCGGATGTTATCCTTGTCCATTGAGTCCTCATTAACAATAATCTTTAATTCCGTATTCTTAGGTTCACCCCCAAGAAGCGTTAAAGTGTCCGGTGTTATAAATCCATAAGCAAATCCCTCCATCCACGCTGGAGCCAATCCGGGGGCATGAACTGTCCCGGTTAAATTTAAATCAGTAATGCTTCCATCGGGAATTTTGATATTTAATGATTGGCCGATTTCTGTTTTGGCAATTGACAGAGCTTTTCGTTCAAGTAGTATTCCACCTTGACCGGGAACTGCTTTTCCTTTTTCTGATGTAAAGGTATCCAAGCGGACATCGTTAAAATCATTAACTACGAAAAGCCAAATATCCTTCCATTCATTATTTCCAACCTGTACACGACCGACTATCTTTTCTCTTTTTTCTGCATCCTTAATGTATGGTAAATCCCTAACATTTTGAATAAATGAATCACTTAAGGGATCAGTCCATAATGTTGCGGATGCAGGATTGGTATTCAGATAGTTTTTATCCATTTCACGAAGGAGAATGGAATAAGAATTTGCAACAACTGAAATTCCTAATACTCCAATAAAAATGGCCATAATAACAAAGAACGTACGCATTTTATTGACGGAAAGGTCTCGAATCAGTTTGCGCCACCTAGTATTAAACATATGGGAAACCTCCTTTTTTATACAATCTGACCATCGGACAATTTTATGGTTCGGGAACAACGTCCTGCAATATCCTGATCATGTGTTACAATAATTAGGGTTTTTCCGATACCGACCAGTTTATCGAAGATGCTGAATACATCCTTTGCTGTACGGGAATCAAGATTTCCGGTAGGTTCATCTGCCAGAATTATTGGCGGGTCATTTGCCAGTGCTCGTGCAATTGCAGCCCGCTGCTGCTGTCCGCCTGAAAGTGTAGTAGGAAATTTATACGCTTGGTTTTCTATACCTACCTGGTTTAATAATCTAAATGCGCGATCCTTGCGCTCAGATATGGGATAGGTATTGCAGAAGTCCATCGGAAGCATCACATTTTCAATCACAGATAAGGTTGGGAGAAGTTGAAAAAATTGAAATACAACCCCTACATTTACACCGCGCCATTTAGATATTTGATTTTCACTCATAGAATGAATAGCTTTCTCCCTGATAAAAACTTCTCCAGAGGATGGTTTGTCTATTCCTGCAATCATATTCATCAATGTTGATTTTCCGCTTCCCGACTTCCCCACAATAGATACAAATTCCCCGCTCTCAATAGTGAGGTTTATACCTTTAAGGGCATCAAAGGTTGTGCTAGAAGTTTTGAAGCTCTTTCTTACATCATACAAATTTATTAATGTGCGTTCTTTAAATTCTCCAAACATGAATTTCACTTCCTTTTTTTTGATATTTAATGTATACTATATTCAGTACTGAACACTTTGTACGGTTTTACTATAATGATTTTCCATATACAAGTAAACAACTAATCTTATTGAAATGTACGTTATGAAACAATTTGTTTAAATTGTTCAGAAACGGGGGAATGAAATGATAATTAACGAACAAGACAGAAGAACAGTGAAAACCCGCCAAGCAATTTATGAAGCTCTGTTTTCTCTTATGCAGGATAAACGGTACCATAAAATTACAATACAAGATATTATTGACCGCGCCAACATTGGCCGTTCAACCTTTTATTCACATTTCCCCACCAAAGATGAATTGTTACTTAGCAGTATAGAGAATTTGCTAGATGAACTTGACCAATTTATGACGAGTAATATTGAAAACGGAGATGATAAACCTAGGCTGATTCCTGTTGCAGAGCTTTTTGAACATATAAAGGAAAACACCAAAGTAATAAAAGGGTTAATTAAATCGGATGGTGCAGAATTATTCTTTGCTAAGGCACAAACCTATTGGAATATTAAAATAGAAGAATACCTCTCTTCAAAACTTCCAAAAGGCAAGGTACCTAATGTTCCCATAACAATTTTGACAAACCATATTTCATACACTTTAATTAATCTGATCAAGTGGTGGGTTAATAACAAAATGTCATATTCTCCATTACAGATGGAACAGTTTTTTCAGGAATTGATTAACCCAAGTATTGATTCAATAATTGGCAATCAATTAGAAAGAGGATGAAATAAGCCCCTCTACTTAATAGTGAGGGGCTTCAAGGCAGTCACAAATTCGGCTGCCTTTTGACTTTATAATAATACCTTATCGTACCAGATTTTTTTCCGTTTTGTAGAGTTCACCTTTCATAATTTTTTCTGCCAGCGCCGGCAAGAAACGATTAATTTGGTGAAGCAATTTTACCTTTCCGATCTGTATTTCGTACTTGTCCTTCTTAAAACTTCTCCAGAATTCATCTGTTAATTGTTCAGCTGTTATTTTTCCTTTTCCCCGACCTTCAGTCATTTTTGTATCAACCAGCGGCGGGATAATTTCAAAAAGTTTAATGTTTGTTGACTCCAATTGATAACGTAACGATTTTGAAAACATATGCAAACCCGCTTTGCTGGCACAATAAACAGGAGCACTTTGCTTAGGAACAAGCCCTAAACCGGACGAAACATTAATAATTGCTGCCTCTTTTTTAGAGATCAAATTTGGTAAGAAATACTTAATTAATAAAAGAGGTCCGATTAGATTTATAGAAAACTCATCTTTAATCAAAGCAGGGGCATCATTTTCCTCATTAAAAACATAATTGTATTGTACGCCGGCATTATTAATTAGAATATTCACATCTTGATATTTTTCCGCGAGCATTGTTAGATCAGATTCATTACTGCTGTCAGCTGCTTCAATGATTATTTCATGATATTTTTCTTTTACTTCTAAAAGTTTTTCTTCATTTCTACCTGTAATAATTACCTTATTATTTGCTTGCAAAAACTTTTCTGCCAAAGCATGACCAATACCTGCACTACCTCCGGTTATCAAGACCACATTTCCGTTTGTTTTCATTTTAAATCCACCTCTTCTTTTTTCTTTTAACATTAACCACAATTAGGTGAATTTTCATTAACATATGTTAATCAGTCAAACCCAACTTAGCTCGAATTCTGCTGATTGCCACCGGAGTTATACCTAAATAGGATGCTATATGATATTGTTTGATTCTCGTATCCAATCCGGGGTACTCCTCTAGAAATCGAAGATATCTAGTCTCAGCATCATCTAAGAGAAACTCACATTCTCTTTTTTCTTTTTTAATATATAAATCTTCAGCTATTTTCCTGCTAATAATCTGCCAGCAAACATGTTTATCAAGTAATTCTAAGAAATCAGCAAATTTAGCTGTTAGTAATGTTGCATCTTCAAGGGCTTGAATGGATAATCTGGATTCAGAATTAGTTAATAATGCACTATATGATGCAACGAAGTCATCTGCTAAACAAAAGCTTTTATTAAACTCTGTACCAGCTTCGGAAATATAGTAAAGACGTAAAACCCCTGATGCAACAAATCCTATTTTTGATGGTTTTTCACCTGCTCGAATAAAATGCTCTTCTTTTTGTAAATGAAGAACACTAAAGATACTTTTAAACTTTTCCCATTGGTCTGTAGGAATGTAATTATGTTTTTCCAGTAGACGATTTAAACTTGCAAAAACACCTTTGTTCATAATTCCTCCTGTTAACATAAATAGACTCCGACTCCTAACTTTCTTTCTGATACGGTTTAGCGTAGAGTAAATGTTTCACTTTATTTTTCTTTGCCTGCTGTTTCCAACCATGGAAACCAAACATAGTGTAGAGGCTTTTACTGAAAAAATTTAAAAACCCGAAGGTAGGTGAGCTATATTCAATTTTCCTGTTAAAATCAGTTGATACAACAGGTTTTCTCAAATGTTCAATAATAGCATCAAAATGTCTTTCTATATTTTTCATCGGTCGTGATTTAATGGGGACTTGACCTGCCATAG
>Ga0209346_1000622_pt1 | contig 27404 bp, 30 predicted proteins | sample AutmiccommunBRH9_FD_187381 | JGI IMG/M metagenome (GOLD analysis project Ga0209346, IMG submission 187381) | Deep subsurface microbial communities from Mt. Terri, Switzerland - Autotrophic microbial communities BRH/9 (SPAdes) (version 2) | ecosystem: Environmental > Aquatic > Deep subsurface >...
TGCTAGGCGCTGCCATCATTCGAACCGGACATAAGACCGGTAACAGGAAATTTGAACCATGACATTATCCCGCAGAGATTTCATGCGCTCCGCCCAGGCCGTTGGCCTGTTCTATGCATCCTTCTCCCTCGCCGGATGCGCCCGGGCGCACAGCGCCAATCGCTCGTTCGAACTGATCGCCGACCCCGCCGGACGGCTCGATCTGCCAGCGGGCTTTTCCTACACATTGATCAGCGAAACCGGCGGCATCATGTCCGACGGCTTCTTCCGCCCCGGCCGCCCCGACGGCATGGCCTGTTTCGCCCATCCCGACGATAGCGACAAATGCATATTGATGCGCAATCATGAAAACTGGAACAGCGTTCCGGTCGGCAGTCCGTTCGGCAAGGGCAATGAACTGCTCGACCGGGTTTCGGACAGCCAGCTCTACGACCGCAAGCAGGACGGATCGCCCTTTTTCGGCGGCGTCACCAAGCTCGTCTATGATCTGAAGAACCAGCGAATGGAAAGCGATTTTCTGGTGCTGACCGGCACCGCCGCCAATTGCGCCGGCGGGCCAACCCCGTGGGGAAGCTGGCTCAGCTGCGAGGAGGAAATGCTGAGGCCGGAAGAAGGGCCTGGCAAATATCACGGCTTCGTGTTCGAAACCCCGTCCGCTGCAACCGGCCTGATCGATGCCGTGCCACTCAAGGCGATGGGCCGCTTTGCCCACGAAGCCGCTTCGGTCGATCCGGCAACCGGCATCGTCTACATGACCGAAGATTCGCGCACTGGACTTTTCTACCGATTCATCCCCGCCGTGCCCGGAAAATTGCACGAAGGCGGCCGCCTTCAGGCGCTGGCGATTAGCGGCAAGCCATCCGCGATCACCTCCAACTGGCCGGAAGACTGGAATGGCAGCGGAGCAGACCGGTTCAAGGTCGGGCAGGATCATGTGGCGGAATGGATCGATCTCGACGATGTCGAAGCCCCCGCCGGCGATCTGGCCCAGCGCGGCCATGCGGCGGGCGCGGCGCAGTTCATGCGCGGCGAAGGACTGGATTATGCGCTGCGGGCCGACGGCAGCACGGGAGAATTCTACTTCACCTGCACCGAAGGCGGCACTCAGCGCGTCGGCCAGATATGGTGCTACATGCCGGGAGCAGGTATCGAAGCCGGCGGCACCTTGCGGCTGTTCTTCGAATCGCCCGGCGCCGATTCGCTCGACATGTGCGACAATCTGGTGGTGGCGCCGTGGAACGATATCATCCTCTGCGAAGACGGGCGCGGCGACCAGTATCTGCGCGGCCTGACAGCGGACGGCGTGATCTACGATATCGCCCGCAACGCCCACAAGGACAGGAGCGAATTCTGCGGCGCCTGCTTCTCGCCCGACGGAACGACCATGTTCGTCAATGTGCAGGAGCCGGGATATACTTATGCGATCACCGGGCCGTGGGAGAGCCTGCGGGTCTAGCCGCCCCCAATCAGTTCCCGCCCGATCAGCATCCGCCGGATCTCGTTGGTCCCCGCGCCAATGTCGAGCAGCTTGCTGTCCCGCCAGTAGCGCTCGACCGGCCAGTCAGTGGTATAGCCCGCGCCGCCCAGCGCCTGGATCGACTCTTCGGCGACCCGCACGCTATTCTCGCTGGCCAGCATCACCGCGCCCGCGGCATCGAACCGCGTGGTCTGCCCTGCATCGCAGGCCTTGTTGACATTATAGACATAGCTGCGCGCGCTGTTCAGCCGGACATACATGTCGGCGATCTTGCCCTGCATCAGCTGGAAGCTGCCGATCGGCTTGCCGAACTGCTTGCGCTCGCGGACATAGGGAATGACCGTGTCGAGACAGGCCTGCATCAGGCCGAGTGGAATCGCCGCCAGCACGGCGCGCTCGTAATCGAGACCGCTCATCAGCACGCCGACGCCGCCGTTCAGCGGACCCATGACATTCTCTTCCGGCACCTCGCAGTCATCGAATACCAGTTCGGCGGTAGGGCTGCCCTTCATCCCGACCTTCTCGATCTTCTGGCCGATCGAAAAACCCTTCATGCCCTTCTCGATCAGGAAAGCGGTGATCCCGCCCGAACCCGCATCGGGCCGGGTCTTGGCATAGACCACCAGCGTATCGGCATCGGTCGAATTGGTGATCCAGAATTTGGTGCCGTTGAGTACATAGCCGCCCTGCACCGCCTCGGCCTTGAGCTTCATCGAGACCACGTCCGAACCGGCTCCGGCTTCCGACATCGCCAGCGCACCGACATGCTCGCCCGAGATCAGTTTCGGCAGATATTTCGCCTTCTGCTCGGCGGAAGCCCAGCGCCGGATCTGGTTTACGCACAAATTGCTGTGCGCGCCATAGCTCAGGCCCAGCGCGGCGCTGCCACGGCTGACTTCCTCGACCGCAATCGCATGTTCGATATAGCCGAGGCCCAGACCGCCATCTTCCTCTTCCACGGTGATCCCGTGCAGCCCGAGATCGCCCATCTGCGTCCACAATTCGCGCGGGAACCAGTCCTCGCGGTCCATCTTCTGCGCCAGCGGCATGATCTTCTCCTCGGCAAAGCGCCGGGTGGTGTCGCGGATCTGGTCGGCCATTTCGCCGAGCTGGAAATCAAACTGGGGCGTGGCAATCATTTTCGGTCCTTTGATTATTTGGTGCTCGTGTAGCAGAATCTTCGGTGTTTTCCAGAGCTTGTTCCCCTGCGCAGGCAGGGGTCCATCTCTTGCAAGTGCGTCAAGAACGGAGGTCGGGAGATGGGTCCCCGCCTGCGCGGGGAAACAGGGGTTTTGCATTGCTCAATATGGCGTCCAATGCCATAGCCCCACCATGCTCTACAACCTCGCCAAACCCTTCATCTTCCAGCTCGAGGCGGAACGCGCCCACGGCCTGACCATCGCTGGCCTGAAGACCGTGCCCATGGGCCCTGCCCCGAAATCCGATCCCGTTCTGGCGAACAGCGTCGCCGGGCTCGATTTCGTCAATCCCATCGGCATGGCCCCGGGCTTCGACAAGAATGGCGAGGTGCCCGATGCGCTGATCCGCATGGGCTTCGGCTTTGCCGAGGTCGGCACGCTGACCCCGCTGCCACAGGAAGGAAATCCCCGGCCGCGCATCTTCCGGCTGGTCGAGGACAAGGCGGTGATCAACCGGCTCGGCTTCAACAACCGGGGCCAGCAGGAAGCCATTCCCCGCCTCAAGCGGATGCGCGGGCGGATGGGCAAAGGCGTGCTCGGCATCAATATCGGCGCCAACAAGGACAGTAGCGACCGCATCGCGGACTATGTGATCGGCGCAAAGAATATGGCCCCGCTGGCCGACTATTTGACCGTCAATATCAGTTCACCCAATACGCCGGGCCTGCGCGCGCTTCAGGACAAGGGCGCGCTGGCGGAATTGCTCGCCGCCGTCATGGAAGCGATGGGCAAATCGAAAACACCGGTATTCCTGAAAGTCGCGCCTGATCTGGAACCGGCCGATATCGACGATATTGTCGAGGTTGCCATGGACCAAAAGATCGCCGCGCTGATCATCTCCAACACCACCATCACCCGGCCCGCCCTGCAATCCGCCAACCGGAGCGAAAGCGGCGGCCTGTCCGGCGCGCCGCTCAAGGATCTCGCGCTGCAACGGCTCAAGGATTTCCGCCAGGCGAGCGGCGGCCACATCCCGCTGATCGGCGTCGGCGGCATCGCCACCGCCGAAGACGCGCTCGAACGAATCCGCGCCGGTGCCGCGCTGGTCCAGCTCTACACCGCGATGATCTACGACGGCCCGACCATCGCCGCCGCGATCAGCTGCCGGCTGGCCAAATTGCTCAAGGCCGAGGGCTTCGCTTCGGTCAGCGAGGCCGTGGGTACCGCCTAGCTTGCTCGGCTAGTCGCCGGTCCCGACCAGCACCACGCCCTCGCGCCGCGGATCAAAACCGCCATCGACCCTGCCATCGCGGATCATCACCGCGTGCACGCCGCTGTCCTCGCCCTGCCCCGGCTTGAGATCAATGCCGCGCGCGGCAAGCCCCTGCACCACAGCCGCATCGAACTTTTCCACTTCCCCGCCGAAATTCGGCCCGCGCGCCACCAGATTGGGCAGCGCCAGCGCCTGCTGCATCGACAGGTCCCAGTCGATCGCCCCGACCAGCGACTTGGCGACATAGGCGAGAATGCTGTTGCCGCCCGCCGAACCGATCGCCCCGGCAAACTTGCCATCGCTGTCGAGCAGGATCGTCGGCGTCATCGACGACCGCGGCCGCTTGCCGGGTGCCACCGCATTGGCCGCAGGATGGCCCTCGGCATCAACCGGGCTGAATGAAAAATCGGTCAGCTGGTTATTCAGGAAGAAGCCGTCGACCATCCGGCCGGTGCCGAAGATCGATTCCACTGTAGTGGTGATCGACACGACATTGCCCTGCCCGTCGCGGACGATGAAATGCGAGGTCCCGGCCGGCTCCATCGTATGGTCGACGCCCACCTGCACCGCACCGGGCGGGCTGCCCGCCTTGGGCGGAGCCGATGCGGTGTCGCCGATCAAAGCCGCCCGCGACGCGACATAGGCCGGGTCCAGCAACCCCTCGACCGGAACCGAAACAAAGGCGGGATCGGCGACATATTGGTCGCGGTCGGCGTACATCAGCCGGCTCGCCTCGGCGAACAGAAACCATGCCTGCGGGTCACCGGGACCGCGCGTGGCAATATCGGTCTTCTCCAGCATCGCCAAAAGCTGCAGCATCGCCACGCCGCTCGACGGCGGCGGCGGCACGCAGACCCGATAGACGCGATAGGGATGGCACAAAGCCTCCCGCTTGACCGGCGTGTAGCCGGCGAGATCGGCCATCGTCATCCGGCCCTCCAGCGGTGCCGAGCGGGTCTTGGCGACAATTTTCGCCGCGGTCGAACCGCGATAGAGAGCGTCCGGACCGCCCGCCGCCAGACGCCTCATGAAATCGGCATAGTCCGGGTTCTTCAGCCGGTCCCCGGTGGTCAGCCGCTGGCCGTCCGCGCCGCTGAAATAGGCACTGGCATCGGGCGTCGCCAGCTGCGGAACGCCCATGCCGAGAAAGCGCCCCAGCCGCGGGCTGATCACGAATCCCTGCTCCGCGGTCCGCTCGGCTGCACCGAAAAGGCTGTTCCATTCCAGCGTCCCATGTTCGTCATGCACCAGCGCCAGCATCGCGACCGCGCCCGGCACGCCGGTGGCACGCCCGCTGACCACTGCGTCCCGAAACCCGATCGGATTGCCGTCGGGGCCCAGAAACATCGTCGGGCTGGCCTGTGCCGGCGCGGTTTCGCGCCCGTCATAGACGGTCAGCTTGCCGGAGACCCCGTCATAATAGGTCAGAAAGGCACCGCCGCCGACGCCGGAGCTCTGCGGCTCGACCAGCGACAGCATCGCCTGCACGGCAATCGCCGCGTCGATCGCGCTGCCGCCGCGTTGCAGGACATCCTGCCCCGCCTTCGCCGCCAGCGGATTGGCGGCAATCACGAACGGCTCCACCTGCCGGGTGACGGCAGCCTCGGGCGCAGACACGGAAGCCGGTTCGGGCAATCCGGATTGGGTACAGGAAACGGTGAGCAGCGCTGCCACGGCAGCGACGAGAAGGGACATTTTCATATGGCAAAAGCTATAGACCAGGTCGAACGGCGATGTCCATTGGCAGTCCGTCACCGCGATCGATCGGCGCAGCCGATGGCATTCTCACCAAAATAATTGCCCGCCCGTGCGAACCGCGCTAGTCCGGTCGCCAATGATCCAGCTCCGGCCATATCCGGAGCATGAGAGAGAGGAATCACCGCGTGGTCCGGAAAAAGGCAAAAAACCGTTATCTCGAAATCGATCAATATCAGAATCTGGTATCGATGTTCTTCGACCGCGCCCGCCAGGGCGGCGACAAGCCTTTCCTGCATGCCAAGATCGACGGGGCCTGGCAGGCGACCAGCTGGAACGAGGCGGCCCGGCAGGTCGCGGCGCTGGCGAAATCGCTGCAGCGCATCGGCCTGAAAAAGGGTGACCGGGTGATGCTTGTCGCGGAGAACCGCCCCGAATGGTGCATCGCCGATCTCGGCATCATGGCCGCCGGCTGCATCACCGTGCCGACCTACACCACCAACACCCCGTCGGATCACCAGCATATCCTCGACAACAGCGGCGCCCATGCGGTGATCGTCTCCGACAGCAAGCTGGCGAAAAACCTGCTGCCCTCGGTGATCAGCTCCTCCGACGCCAATATCATCATCGGCATCGCCGACCTGCGCATCGGCCAGTCCGGCGATTTTGACCTCTACCGCTGGCACGACCTCGTCCAGGGCAGCGACGCCGATGTCGCGGAAGTGACACAGCAGGTCTCCGGCATCACCCGCGACGAGACCGCCTGCATCATCTACACCAGCGGCACCGGCGGCAAGCCGCGCGGCGTGATGCAGCATCATGGCGCGATCCTGCACAATACCAAGGGACCCGCCGAAGTCATCGAAACCGATTTCGGCTGGGACGAGGAAGTCTTCCTCTCCTTCCTGCCCTTGAGCCACGCCTATGAGCATAGCGCCGGCCAGTTTTTCCCGATCGGTCTCGGCGCCCAGATTTTCTATTCCGAGGGGCTGGAAAAACTGGCCTCGAATATCGAGGAAGTGCGCCCGACGATCATGGTCGTGGTGCCGCGCCTGTTCGAAGTCCTCCGCGCCAGGCTGATCAAGACCGTCGAGAAACAGGGCAAGATCCCCAATTTCCTGCTCGGCAAGGCGCTGGCCATCGGCGAACGCGAGGCCGAGGGCAAGGGGCGCAAGCGCGACAAGCTCATGGAGCTGCTCCTCGACAAGACCCTGCGCCCCAAGGTGCAGCAGCGCTTCGGCGGCCGGATCAAGGCGATGGTCTCCGGCGGCGCCCCGCTCAACCCCGAAATCGGCACCTTCTTCCAGTCGCTCGGCCTGACCCTGCTGCAGGGCTATGGCCAGACCGAATCCGGCCCGATCATCGCCTGCAACCGGCCGCGCACCGGCCTCAAGATGGACACCGTCGGCCCGCCGATGATCGACACCGAGGTGAAAATTGCCGAAGACGGCGAGATCCTGGTCCGCGGCGAACTGGTGATGCACGGCTACTGGCGCAACCAGGAGGAAACCGACAAGGTGCTGAAGGACGGCTGGCTGCACACCGGCGACATCGGCCATATCGACGAGGCCGGACGGGTCGCGATCACCGACCGCAAGAAGGACCTGATCGTCAACGACAAGGGCGACAATGTCGCGCCGCAAAAGGTCGAGGGCATGCTCACCCTGCAACCGGAAATCCTGCAGGCGATGATCAGCGGCGACCGCAAGCCCTATATGGTCGGCCTGATCGTGCCCGATCCCGAATGGGCGCTGGAATGGTCGCGCGAGCAGGACATGCCCTATGACTTCATCGAACTGCAGGCCAACCCAGCCTTCCGCGCCGCGGTGCGCGAAGCGATCGACCGGGTCAACCAGGGCCTGTCGGTGATCGAAAAGGTCCGCCGCTTCGAATTTGCCGACGAACCCTTCTCGATCGAAAATGAGGAACTGACCCCGAGCATGAAGATCAGGCGGCATGTGATCCGGGAGCGGTATCTCGAGCGGATGGAGGGGTTGTATAAGAAGTGAGGGGTGGCAGAGTGGGGAAAGGGGCGATGATTTGGTGTATTTGGTGAGCTGTCGCCGTAATTGGCGCTGACAAATGTTCAAAATAATATCAGATTACAGGCTTTTGAAATCCCTAGAATACTATTCTAAGGACGACATCTCACGATCTCGCCTATATCTTGATAAAGTGCTCGGAGTTCGAGACCAGGATTATGAGTTTATAATCGCTCTCGACGCGCTAATTATTGGCTCTGAAGGTCGTCACCAAGATTCTCTGGAAAGATTCAGGGAGTGCAGAGCCCTTTTGGAGAACGAATCCGATCCGGACAGCCAATACGTCAAGCTTTTCTGCCAGTTTTTGAATGCGTGGGTGTTCAGGGCGGAAATTGTGAAAAATATATGGATAAAGCTCTTTCACTAAAGACTGGGAAAATAGTAAGAAAGTTCTTGAAGTTTCCGCCAACATGGCCGGCAACTGAATTAGAGCGCAAGGAATTCCGCGAGAAATTACGGTGACGTCGCACCAATCCCCTCTCCCTCAAGGGAGAGGGTTGCGCAGACTTGGCAGCTTGCTGCCTAGTCGGAGCTGGGTGAGGGTGTACCACTCTCGAGGGGGCACAACGCCCTCATCCAACTGCGCCTGATCCGCTTCGCGAACAAGGCTTCGTATCCTTCTCCCTCACGGGAGAAGGTATAGCAATCACCCTCGCGCACAATCGCTTCGCGGCTTCATGTCTTCGTGCGATTCCTATAAGTGCCCTCACCGCGAACACCGCATCATGAGGACTTCTCCTAGCGCAAAAGTTGAAGCCAAGGGTCCCCCAAACCGGAAAAACGTGCACTGTCACTGTTATTCTGTCACCATATTTCGGAGGGATCGGGTGCACTTGATTCCCGCTTGCCACACTATCGCCGCACCCCCCAATCCCAGGAGATCAGACCCGCCATGACCGACCCTCTACTGGCCAACGAACCGCTGATCCGGATGGGGCTGTTTCTCGGCATTCTCCTGGCCCTGGCGCTCTGGGAAATTGCCGCACCGCGCCGGCGGCGGGAGATTCCCCGCCTGCTGCGCTGGAGCAGCAATCTCGGCATCGTCGCCCTTGACACGCTGCTGGTGCGGCTGATCTTCCCGGTCGTGGCGGTCGGGCTGGCGGTGGTCGCGGAGCAGCGCGGCTGGGGGCTGCTCAACATATTCGACCTTCCCTTCTGGCTCGCCTTCCTCCTGTCGCTGCTGGCGCTCGATCTTGCCATCTATCTCCAGCATGTGATGTTCCATGCGGTGCCGGCGCTGTGGCGCTTCCACCGCATGCACCATGCCGATCTGGAATTCGACGTGACCACCGGGCTGCGCTTCCATCCGGTCGAGATCCTGCTGTCGATGGGCATCAAGCTGGCCGTGGTGATGGCGCTCGGTCCGCCAGCCATCGCCGTGCTGGTCTTCGAGGTGCTGCTCAACGCCACGTCGATGTTCAACCATTCCAATATCCGGCTTCCGATCGCCATCGACCGCGTGCTTCGGCTGCTGGTGGTGACGCCCGACATGCACCGGGTCCATCATTCGATCCACCCGAGCGAGACCAATTCCAACTTCGGTTTCAACCTGCCCTGGTGGGACCGGTTGCTCGGCACCTACCGGGCCCAGCCCAAGGATGGCCATCTCGGCATGACCATCGGCATCGAGCAGTTCCGCACCCGCCGCGATCTCTGGCTCGACCGGATGCTGGTCCAGCCGCTGCGCGGCCCGGCCAGCGGCTATCCGATCAATCGGGAGGACACGGAGCCGGAGCCGTGATGGCCTGTTGATGTCCGCCGGGGAAGCGGCCCATGGGTCTCGACCGCAGGCGCCAGGCACCGCCAGCTTATTTTCAGGGAACCTTTTTGCATCTGCAGTGTTTAAGGTGGCTAAGGAGCATCAATATGCAAACGAAAATTATTCTAGCCGGGATTGCGCTGATCGGCCTTCCCTTGTCCTTGCCTGTGCAGGCGCAGGGCAATGGGAATAACGGACAGGGCAGCGAGAAGGGCAAAGCGGATGCGCGCAAGGGCGGCGCTGGCGAAGCCGCTGGCCGCGCGGACAAAGGGGCGGGCAAGGCAAAGGAGCGATCGCCGAACGGCGCTGGCCCTGACGCCCGGTCTGCCGGCAAGATGGATGCCGCCAAGGACAGAAAACTCGCATCCCCGGCAAACAAGCCGGTGCGCGCCGATCGCAAGAACGACCAGCGCGGCAATAGTGACCGGGCGGCAAATATTCCGCGCGGTCAGGAGGAACGCGGCGACAATATGCGGCTGCGTATCCTGGAGAATGGCCGCTATGTCTGGCGCGAACCAGCCTTTCAGGGCTGCCCTCCGGGCCTTGCAAAAAAGAACAATGGCTGCCTTCCTCCCGGTCAGGCCCGCAAGCTGGGCGGCAGGGATGACCAGGCATCGCGCTGGCTCCGCTATGCCAGCTGGTTTGGCGGCAATCGCGGCGATGACTGGCGCTACAACCAGGGCTATGCCTTTCGGGTTGATCCGGCGACAGGCCTTGCAGGGACCATCCTGCCGCTTCTGGGCGGCGCCTTGTTCGGCGGCAATATATGGCCCCAGAACTACAGCAGTTCCCAGCTTTCACCTTATCAAGCGCGCTACTACGGATCGGGTGCCACCGACGGCGTCCGCTATGCCGATGGTGCGATTTTCAGGGTCGATCCCGAAACCCGGATGATTGGCTCCATCGCCGGCCTGTTGACGGGCGACAACTGGAACGTCGGCTCGCCGGCACCGCGGGGATATGAACTGTACAATGTCCCCTATGACTATCGCGACCGCTATGCCGACAGCGCATCGAGCGCCTACCGCTACAATGACGGCTATGTGTACGAGATGGATCCGACCACCCGGCTGGTCCGTCAAGTCATCGAACTGGTCGTATGATGGCGCACAGCAACAGATCCCGTCGTCCGGTCCAGAAATTGTCGATGGTTATCGCGCTGGCCGCCATGCTCGGCGCTTGCCAGGACAATGACCGGCAGGCACCCGATGATGGAAGTGTCGAGGCCAGCGCGGACAGCAACATGGTAACAACCGCGATTGGCGATGCGGCCGACCTGTCCGTATCAACCAGGCTCATCACTGCGGCCCAGCTGGGAACGGCGCTGGACGGAGAAGGCAGTTACACCGTGTTTCTGCCGGTCGACGATGCCTGGCAGTCTCTCGAAGAGGCCGAGCTTCAGGCCATCGAAAGCCCGGACAACCGGCCGCAGCTGATTGCCGTCCTGCGGCAGCATATCGCGCCAGGCTATGTCCTTGAATCGGACCTGGAAAAAGGCCTGGCGGCCAAGAATGGGTCGGTGTCACTGACAACCATGGGTGCAGCGCCAATCACGTTGCACCGCGACGGTCAGGCGATCACGCTCGGGCAGGGCAAGGATGCGCCGCGCATAGTCGGTGCGCCGATTGTCGCCGGAAATGATGTGGTCTATCGGATCGATCGGCTCATTCCCCCGCCGGAATGAGATGCAGAAAATGTCGTCGGGCACGGCTAGCGCCGTGACCTTTGCCGGTCGGCGCATGCCTCTGCGCCGCCGGCAACCCGCGCGGCCCGGACCGGATCGCTGATGCGGCTGGTCCTGCTTGTCATCGCGCTCGCGCTGCTGCTGCGTGGCTATGAATGGGTCGCGCATGATTACCGGATGCCGTGGACGCCGCTGTCCCTGGCAGCGCCGATCGGCCCGTTCACCACCCGCAAGATTGGCGCACTTGCCGACGATACCCCGCGCTGCCACCGGCTGCTCGAGGAAGCGACAATCGGCTATTCGCCCCTGCCCTCCGTCGAGGCCGGCCCCGACTGCGGCTATGACAATGGCGTCACGCTCACCCGGGATCAGCCCCGCGATATCGCCTACAGCCCCGCCGCCAAGACCAGCTGCCCGATGGCGGTCAGCCTGGTCCTGTGGGAAAAGCAGATCGTCAACGTCGCGGCGCGCCGCCACTTTGACACGCCGGTCGAGCAAATCACCACTTATGGCAGCTACAGCTGCCGACGGATCAACAATGACCAGACGGGAAATTTCAGCGAGCATGCCGGGGCCAATGCGATTGATATCGCCGCCTTCCGCCTCGCCGACGGGCGCACCGTCTCGGTCGCCGGCCACTGGGACGCGGATGACGCACGGTCCCGTTTCCTGAAGGAGGTGCGGGACGGTGCCTGCACGCTGTTTGCGACGACCCTGTCTCCGGATTATAACGAGGCGCACGGCGACCATCTGCATCTCGATCAGGCGCGGCGCGGCGGCTCCCGATACTGCCGGTAGCACCGCGGGGCACTGTCAGAAATTCATGCTGCCCAAGGCAGCCACGCAGGAGGATAGCTTATGTTTGTCGCGGCCTATTGGTGGAAAGTGCATCCCGGCAAGGAGGAACAGTTCCGAACCGCCTGGCGGCGCGGGACGCGGCTTATCCGCGAGAAATATGGCAGTCTCGGTTCCCGGCTGCACCGCGACCGGGACGGACGGTTCATCGGCGTTGCCGAATGGCCGGACGAGGCCACGTGGCAAAAGGCATTTGACGCCCGCATGGCCTATGATGACCCGGAAACGCGCGCCGCCTTTGTCGATGCGATCGCCGATACCGCGGATGAGCCGTTGCTGCTGATGGAGGTCACCGACGATCTGCTGGATCGCGATTGAGCGCGACCGGCCCGCGGCTGCGGTCGGCCGGACCCCGCTCGGGCCAAATTATCTGCCGCTTTCCGGGGCCCCGGTGGAACAGGATTGCTTGCCGGACGTTGATGACACACAACCAGAAAAGAAAGAGGAGCCTACCATGGACAAGAGCCAGATCAAGCCACATATGGAAGTCATCGGCGCCGACGGCGTGCACGTCGGGATTGTCGACCATCTCGATGACAGCGGCGAACGGATCAAGCTGACCAAGTCCGATAGCCCGCAGACCAGGAGCGGCAAAGGCGCGTCCCACCATTATCTGCCGATCGGGCTGGTGGCCGAAGTCGAAGCCGACAAGCTGCGGCTGTCCGCAACCGCGGAAAATGCAGTGAACATGTTTGAAGAAGACAAATAGGACAGTCGACTATAGTGGCAAAAAGCCCCGACCTCGCTCTGCGCGGCCGGGGCTTTTGCTTTTCGGGCTGGCGATGGTTCAGTCGGTGTTCTTCGTATAGGGCACGAAATCGCCAAAGGCGCAGCTGCCCATGGGCATGCGGGAGGCGCTATCCGTCAGCGTGATCGCCTCGCCCTTGCACAGCGAGGAAGTCGGCCGGCTGTAGGACAAAATGCTGCGATCGGCATTGCGGCAGCCGCCATAGGGCTTGTTGACATAGATCGTCCTGGGGTTGCGGCTGGATCCGAAAATCAGGATGTCGTCGCTGATCACCGTCATGTTCCGCTGGTCGTTGGCATTGATGCAGGATCGGGGCTCGCCCGCGGTCCGCCCCGCGAGATGCTGGTCAAGCTTGGCTTGCTGTTCGGCGCTAAGCTCGGGTTTCTCGCCGCTGATCGCCGGGGCAGCGAGCAGCATCGCGAACGGAAGGGCGAAAATCAGTTTTTTCATGACCTGTCTCCTGTTTTCTGTGCACTATTGGCGAAACAGTAAACAGGAAGCGGGCTGAACCGGGAATGAAGCCGGTTCAGAAATTGTCCTTCGCTGTTCTTCTCGCAGCCAGCTCCTCGGCCGACGCCGCCCGCATGAACGGGTTGGTCGCGCGCTCCTGCCTGATCGTGGTCGGCACGGTGGCCTCGCCGCGCGAGCGCAGGGTCAATACCTCCGCCATCCGTTCCTTTATCGCCAGATTGTCCGGCTCGGCGACCAGGGCATATTCGCCGTTGCTTTGCGTATATTCGTGGGCGCAATAGACTTTGGTGCTGTCCGGCAACGACTCCAGCTTGCGCATATTGTCGTACATTTGCGCCGCCGTCCCCTCGAACAGCCGGCCGCAGCCCATGGCGAACAAAGTGTCGCCAACGAAAGCGACCTTTTCGGAAGAGATGTGAAAGGCGATATGGCCGGCGGTATGGGCCGGCACGTCGATCACGTCGGCGGTCACGTCGCCGAGCTTCACCCTGTCGCCTTCCCTGACCATCGTGTCGAGGGTCGGGATGCGCTCCTTCTCCGCTTCCGGGCCGGTGATATGGCAACCGGTGGCTTCCTTGATCGCGGCATTGCCGCCGGTGTGGTCGGGATGCCAGTGGGTGTTCCAGATCTGGGTGATGGTCCAGCCGCGCTTCTCCGCTTCGGCCAGCACCGGTTCGGCCACCGCCGGATCGACCACCATGGTCTCCTGCGACTCGGGCTCGTGGACGAGCCAGACATAATTGTCCGACAGGACGGGGATGCGGATGATTTCTAACATGGTGATAAATTAGCCCGCAAATGTAAAATTGTCGATGGTTAACAGTAAAATAGGGGTTTGGTCCTATCCGGACAGCTTCTGCAGCAGGGATTTGGGGAAAGGGGTCGTCTTTTGCGCTTGTTGGTCGCGTTTCTGGCATATCTGTGCATCTGTTCCCCTGCGCTTGCCGAGGTGCCGATGTCCGATCGGCTTTGCACGCAGAGCAGCGCCATGAATGTCAGCGTCACCGCCCTGCTGAAGTCGGGCAAGACCTTTGACTGCTCCGCCGACAAATATGCCGTCAAAGGTCCGCGGGTGTGGGTCCGGTTCCCGTTTCTCGCCGACACGCTGCCCGACGGTATTGTCGAGGTGCAGGGTGACAATAACGGGCTGTCCAGCATGCAGGTGCATGCCGAGCTCGACGATGGCGGCATCCTGTCGTCCGACTTCTCGGCCCAGGAAGTGGCGCAGCACTGGCGATCGAAAGGCTCCTATGGCCTGCCCGTGCCGGGCACCGACAAGCCGGAGCTCCGCAAGCGGATCAGGACGGTCTATCTCGCGATAGACCATCCGAAAGTGGTCAGCTCGATCTCGCTGATCCAGCTCGCCTCGAAGCAGAAATGGGATGATCTGACGCTGCCGCTGTCGATCATGTTTGCCGCATTGTGCGGCATGGCGATCATGCCGCTGATCTACAACGCCTTCTTCTATGCCGCGCTGCGCTACAATTTCATGCTCTGGCACAGCGTGATGATCGCCGCGACCGTCTGCTACACCTTCAGCTCTTCCGGCCTGATCTTCCTGTTTTTCCCGGAGATCAGCCTGATCACCAAAATGCTGCTCAACTATTCGAGCCTCGCAATCGGAGTCGGTGCCGGCGGCTTTTTCCTGCTTCGCTTTGTCGAACCGGGCAAAATCGCCCCCTGGCTGCAAGCCCTCATCACGGCAACGGCGCTGTTGCCGGTCATTGTCACGGCTTCGGTCATGCGGATCGACGGCGGCTACAGCATGGATGCCCGCAATTACTATCACGCCTCCTTCCTGCCGGTCTTTTTCGTGGTGCTCTACGCGATGGGTCATGCGCTGCGCCGGGGCAGCCGGGCGATCTGGTTCCAGATCGCGGGCTGGACCCCGATCATCCTGTTCAGCCTCGACCGGGTGGCGCGCGGCATGGACCTCTATATCGGCTGGCCGATTCTGGACTATGGCCTCTATTTCATGCTGGTGCTGGAAACCGTCATTCTCGCGCTCGGTGTAGCCAATCGGATTTTACGGCTGCGCCAGCGGCATGAACATACGTTGCGCCAGCAGGCCGAATTGACCGTGCTGGCCGATACCGACGGATTGACCATGTTGCACAATCGCCGGTCCTTCGAGCGGGAATTCGAGCGCAACCGGCACGAATGGCGCTACAGTCATCTTGCGATTATCGACATTGATTTCTTCAAGCGGGTCAATGACCGTTATGGCCACGAGATTGGCGATACGGTGCTGCAGGTAGTCGGCCGCACGCTCAATGCGACACCGCATTTCGCTGCCCGCATCGGCGGCGAGGAATTCACGCTGCTGATGCACAACGACAGCCGGCAGAAGCGCAAAAATTATCCGGCCAACACGCTTGCCGAAATCTGCCAGATGCTAATCCAGGCGATCGATGACGAGGTACCGGAAATCCGCGAGCCGGTGACATTCTCCGTCGGCCTCGCCTCGATCGGCAGGCGCGCTTCCCTGCGCAGTGTGATGGCGACCGCCGACCGGCGCCTTTATGATGCCAAGAACAACGGCCGCAACCAGATTGTCTGGGTTGATATATCGACAAGAAAGCCGGAGAAACCAGCCGGAACCGCGACCCTCTGAACGCGATCAGGCACCTACCACTCGCCGATATTTTCCATGCTTGCCCAGGGCTCCTGCACCGGAAGATTTTTCCCCTTCTGCAGCAATTCGACGGAAATATTGTCCGGTGAACGCACGAATGCCATATGACCGTCCCGCGGCGGCCGGTTGATCGTCACACCCGCGTCCATCAGTTTCTGGCACAAGGCATAGATATCGTCGACCGCATAGGCGAGATGACCGAAATTGCGGCCACCTTCATATTGCTCGGGCGCACTGCCGTCTTCGGGCGGCCAGTTATAGGTCAGTTCAACCTCGGCCACGTCCTTCTGCCCCGGGGCGGCCAGAAAGATCAGGGTAAAGCGCCCCTGCTCGCTGTCGTAGCGGCGCACTTCCTGCAGCCCCAGATGCCCGAAAAATTCGACGGTCGCGTCGGGATCGCTGACTCTCAGCATCGTGTGCAGATATTTTATCGTCATGGAAAATCTCCATTCATCGCTATTCAGAAACGGTTCATCGCATGCGCTGCAAATCTCGTCCGGGTCATGTGGAACAGCCTATGCGGCTTTTGAACGGAGGGAAAGAGTGATGAGCGAGAAATTTATCGAGAGCAGGAACAAGGTCTGGCTGGCGAGCGCGGGCCTGCTGACCATTGGTCTGGTTGCGGGTGGCTACCTGCTCGGCGATGGTCTGCTCCGCGCCAAAATGGCGGACCGCAGCGTCACCGTGCGCGGGCTGGCCGAGCGCGACGTTACCGCCGATCTCGCCACCTGGACCATTGCCTACAGCGCCCAGTCGACCGACCTGCAAAGCGCGCAGGCCGATATCGACCGTGACACGACTGCGATCACCAGCTTTTTCAAGGAACTCGGCTTCAAGGCAGACGCCCTCCAGCCAACCGGCGCGAACGTAAACCAGTACAGCAACGACGGCATCCCCCAATATACCATCCGCCAGCGGCTCAGCCTGCGCACCGTTGATATTGACAAGGCCCAGGCTGCGGTCGCCCGCCAATTTGATCTGGTCCGCCGGGGCGTCGTGCTCGAAGACGGGTCCGGGATGAGCTACACCTTCACCAAGCTCGAGGATATCAAGCCCGAAATGGTGGCGGAAGCGACCAAGGATGCCCGCAAGTCTGCCGAACAGTTCGCGGAGGATAGCGGCACGGATGTCGGCGGCATAAAATCCGCCACCCAGGGCTATTTCAGCATCGACAGCCGCGATGGCGATGCCGGCGGCTATGGCGTCACCGACACGCCCTACAAGAAGGTGCGCGTGGTGACGACGGTGAATTTCTATCTCGATTAAGGTCGGGTCGCTTCACGGTCCGCAAGCTGGCCCGCATCTGGCTATTCCTCGACGCTGGTCACCAGCTGCGACAGATAGCGCTTTGCGGCTTTTGCCGATACGCTGTCCGGCCCGAATTTGATCGCCTGTTCCCAATTGCTCTTGGCGTTCACAACGTCGCCGGCTTCATAGGCGATATTCCCCGCCTCAAGTGCGATCGCGGGATCGGTGAGGGCCAGCTTGGCGGCCCTTGCGATATCCGATTTGGCCAGCGCCAGATCACCCGTCCGCCGTGCCAATGTGGCCGACAAGAGCCAGCCGAGCGGGTCCTCGGGGACGATTTCGTGGACCAGAGCAAATTGCTGCTTTGCCAGATCATATTGATTCAGGGCGACATGCGCCCTCGCCATATCAAGATACACTTCACCTTTTAACAGGCCATTGAGCGTGTCTTGCGCCAGCGCAGCCTCGAGATGTTGCAAAGCGACCGGATAATTGCCACTGGCGAGCGCGGCATTGCCGGCCTGGGACCAAAATATTGCAGCCCGTTCGTCGCCCGCAGCTTCCGCTCCCTCGGCAGACTGGACGAATTCCGGAACCGCCTTGGTCCAGTCCTGCAGTTCCGCATAGGCAAAGCCGAGGCAATTGCGGGCCAGATATCCGCCGCCTTCGATCTGCCATTTATTCGCTGCCAGCAGACCTTTGCCCGGATCCTCTGCCGCCTCGTCGACGCACTGCATGAACCGGATGTCCAGCGGGCTTTTCGCTTTCGGCACCGACGGCTCGGCCTTTGTTTCGGGCCTGGTTTCGGAAGGACGCATTACCGGGTCTATCGGGGATCCGAATGGGGTAGCCGATTGCATCAACAGGGGCAGGAGCAGTGACGAAATCATGAATGAAAGGTCCGTTCAAGACTGGAGGGAATGAAGCCGGGATTCAGCCCAGTCGCGCGACCACGTCGATCAGCAAGCCAATGTCCTGATCGCGCGACAGGCGGTGATCGCCATCTTTTACCAGATGGACCTGCACATCATCTGAACGGATCTTCCTGGCCGTCTCGAGGCTATATTCCCATGGCACATCAGCGTCTTTCTGGCCGTGCAGCAGCCGCACTGCGCCATCAAAGGCAATGTCCTTGTGCAGCAGCCGGCTGGCCTCGCCCGACTGCCAGAAGGTCTGGGTGGTGACATAGGGTTCATCCGAATAGGCGCTCTCTTCCTCCAGCCTGCCGTCCCGCAAAATGGTCATTTTCTGTTCCTGGGTGAAGCCCCAGTCGGTAAAGTCCGGTGCCGCAGCGATGCCGACCAGATTTTTTATTCGCATCGGACGCGACAGGGCGACCAGCAGCATCAACCAGCCCCCCATGGACGAGCCGATCAGCGTGATCGATCCCGAGGTCACCCTGTCGATCAGAAACAGCACGTCATCGCGCCAGCCGGTCAGGCTTTGGGTCTCGAACGCGCCGCCGCTCGCGCCGCATCCGGCATAGTCGAGTCGCAGCATCGCCCGCCCCTGCCCTTTCGCCCAGGCGTCAAGCGCCAGCGCCTTGCTGCCTTCCATGTCCGACATATAGCCGGGCAGGAACACCAATGTCGTGCCCTTCACGCCCGGTTTGGGCGGTGTATAGCAATAGGCCAGCGAAGCGCCGCCGGGTCGATCAAGATACAGAATATCGTCTTCCATATGGTCCCCAATTCCTGCCCCCGCGAAGGCGGGGGTCCATCTCCTGCCCTATAGCCAAAAAATCCGGGGTGAGAAGGTGCGGTGGTCTAGGCGGCCGCAAGATAAACGATGGCGAGACACAGAAAGGCAATGATCAGCATGCCGATATTGGAAATCATTGGCGGCTTGGGTGAAGGGAGCAAGGCAGAAAGTTCGGCGGGAATTTCACCCTTGATCCCAAGCTTCCATTTCGGCCGATCCTTGATGCCATCCTCGAGACCGAAGACATGGGATTCGCCTTGCTTCCCGCGGTACACCAGATCACCGAAAAAAAAGGTCTCGCTCCGCCATTGCTGTTCATAGAGCAAGAAGGTCTTGCCAATCACTTCGATCCGTACCGGTCGTTTCAGGGCACTTTTGCCATCAATAAGCCATGCGTTCGCAGGTTCCGACATTGGTAGAGCCTAAATTAACTTTGATGGCAGCGCATCAAAAATATTGCAGGCTTTCAACCGGGCAGAAAAATCTGTTCGATAGTCATCTCGAACAGGTCGGCGATCTTGAACGCGAGGGGAAGGGAAGGGTCATATTTGCCGGTTTCGATCGCATTCACGCTCTGCCGCGAAACCTTGAGCTGATCGGCAAGGTCGGCTTGCGACCAGTTCCGCTCCGCGCGAAGCACCTTGAGACGGTTTTTCATGCGTTGAGCCCGCGAAAACGGTAGAAGAAATAGCCAAGACTCCAGCTTCCTATCAGCGCCCCGGCCAGTTCGTCTCCCGACAAAGCCGGCAGCAGATCATCCAGCATGCCCCATATCATGTTCGTGAACAGGGTCGTCACGACGGCGATGATCGCCCCGTTTGCCATCAGCTGGAAATAATAGTCATCCAGCTTGCGCCGGTCGAGAGCCGCACCGAAAGTTGCGAAAAGCGCCAGGAAAAATACAATCCCGATCAGCAACAACAGTCTCGGGAACAGCGGAGCCGGCGAGCCAAGGCTGTCGCTCGTCCCCGGATCACCGAGCGCCAGAAGGCCGATGCCAAACAGCAGCAGCAGGGCAAACAGCCAGTCCGGCTTGATCAACCTGCACAGCTTGCGCCACAAGCCGGGCCCATCCTTGCCCCCCGTCACAGGACCGACAGAAACAGGATGGTCAAAGCCGCCCAAATGGCAATATTCTCATTGGGGGTCATGGCCCGGCCCGAACAACGTTTCAATTTCATGGTAATTCTCCATCAAGCTACATGGACATTTTGTCATGCTTCCTTGACTTAACTGATCGATTCGCGATCAAATGTCAAGGGTCCCTTACATAAAATCTCATGAGGCGGCTGTGCCCTTCTTCTATGTTCCCGGTCTCCCCCTGATTTGGTTGACTTGAAACCCCAAAAGACTAAGTCCGATCCAGGTCGATGAAGGCGGCTTTTTCGCTTCATTGGCCCCAACTTTGACAAACTTTGAGATGACCAGAGCCCATGACCAAGATGATCAAGATCACCCTTCCCGACGGTAGCTCGCGCGAAGTGACATCGGGCACCACCCCCGCACAGATCGCGGCGGATATCGGACCGGGCCTTGCAAAAGCTGCACTTGCCGCGAAGATTGACGGCGAGCTGCGCGACATCATGCGGCCGCTGGAGCAAGATACCGAGCTGGCCCTGGTGACGTCGCGCGACGAAGCCGATGCGCTGGAACTGGCCCGCCATGATTATGCCCATGTGCTCGCCGAAGCGGTGCAGAATCTGTTTCCGGGCACGCAGATCACCTTTGGTCCGTCGACCGATGACGGCTTCTATTATGACTTCGCGCCCGCCGGTGATCCCTTCACCGACGAGGACCTGCCGAAGATCGAGGACGAGATGAAGCGGATCATCGCCGCCGACAAGCCGCTGCGCCGGGAAGTCTGGGACCGCGACGACCTGATCGCCCGCTGGCAGAAGGATGGCGAGACGTTCAAGGCCGAATGGGCTGCCGAACTGCCGGAAGGCGACGAGATCACGGTCTACTGGTCCGGCGACGACTGGATGGACATGTGCCGCGGACCGCATCTCGCCTCCACCGGCAAGCTCGATCCGCAGGCCTTCAAGCTGATGCGCGTGTCCGGCGCCTATTGGCGCGGCGACCAGCGCAATCCGCAATTGTCGCGTATCTACGGCACCGGCTGGCTCAACAAGAAACAGCTGGGCGTCCATCTGCTGCGCCTCGAGGAAGCGGCCAAGCGCGACCACCGCAAGCTCGGCCAGGAAATGGACCTGTTCCACTTCCAGCACGAGGCGCAGGGCTCCTGCTTCTGGCATCCCAAGGGCTATTTCATCTGGCGCGAGCTGGAACGCTATATGCGCCGCCAACTTGACGCTGCAGGCTATGACGAGATCAAGACGCCGCAGCTGATGGATGTCAACCAGTGGCAGAAATCGGGCCACTGGGGCAAATATTCGGAGAATATGTTCGCCGTGCCGGACGAGGTGCCCGATGCCGAAGGCGAAGGGCCGGTCATCACCGGCACCGCTGGCATGATGGCGATGAAACCAATGAACTGCCCCGCCCATGTACTGGTGTTCAAACAGGGTATCAAAAGCTATCGCGACCTGCCGATCCGGATGGCGGAATTTGGCTGCTGTCACCGCAACGAACCGCATGGCGCGTTGCACGGGCTGCTGCGCGTGCGGCAGTTCACCCAGGACGATGCGCATATATTCTGCCGCGAAGACCAGTTGATCGACGAGATTGTCGACTTTTGCGACTTGCTGGATGCAGTTTACCGCGACCTCGGTTTCGGCGATTACCAGATCAAGCTGGCACTCCGTCCCGATGAACGCTTTGGTTCGGATGAAGAGTGGGACAGGTCCGAACAGATCTTGCGGGACGCGGTGGCGAAAGCCGGTCGCGCAACCGAAGCCTATGGCTGGGAAGAATTGCCCGGCGAAGGGGCATTTTATGCACCCAAGCTGGAATTCCACCTGACCGATGCGATCGGCCGCACCTGGCAGGTCGGCACGATCCAGGCGGACACGGTGCTGCCGGAACGGCTGGACGCGAGTTACATCGGCGAAGATGGCAGCCGCCACCGTCCGGTCATGCTGCACCGCGCGATCCTGGGCACGTTCGAACGGTTCATCGGCATATTGATCGAACATTATGCCGGCAAGCTGCCGCTCTGGCTCGCCCCCACCCAAGCGGTGGTGGCCACGATTGTAACCGATGCCAATCCCTATGCCGAACAGGCCGTTGCAAAACTCAAGGCGGCTGGACTCCGGGTCGAGGCGGACCTGCGCAACGAAAAGATCAACTACAAGGTGCGCGAGCATTCTGTCGGCAAGGTACCGAATATTCTCGTCGTTGGCATGCGGGAGGCCGAAGAAGGCAAGGTGGCGCTGCGTCGGCTGGGCCAGAAGGAACAGGAGTTCCTGACGCTGGACGAAGCCGTGGCGATGTTGCAGAAAGAGGCGCTGGCACCGGACTTGAATTCAGCTGCTGAATAGCGATATAGACATCAAGCTGTTGCATTCGCACCACGGCTTATGGGGCTTATATCTCTTTCGCTATCAAGAAGGCTTTATTCCCGTAAGCTTTGCGGCTAATGAGCCAGCATAAACAACCACTCAGGAGTATTTAACATAGCTGCACCCCCTCGTCGCCCCACGCCACCCGTCAAAGGTGGCCCGCGCTTCAACGATCTGATCAATTCCGATACCGTCAGGGTTATCGACGACAAGGGCGAGAACCTTGGCGTGATGAAAACCAGCGAAGCGATCGAGCGAGCAGCAGAAGTTGGCCTTGATCTGGTCGAAGTCTCTCCCAATGCGCAGCCTCCGGTCGCCAAATATCTCGACGTCGGCAAGTTCAAATATGAGGCCCAGAAAAAGGCCAATGCCGCGCGCAAGACGCAAAAGGTTCAGGACGTCAAGGAAATCAAGATGCGTCCGAATATCGACGATCATGATTATGACGTGAAGATGCGCAACGTGAACAAGTTCATCGACAATGGCGACAAGGTGAAGGTCACCCTGCGCTTCCGTGGTCGCGAAATGTCGCACCAGCAACTCGGCATGGCATTGCTCGTCCGGGTGCAGGAAGACATGAAGGAAACCGCCAAGGTCGAAGCCTATCCGAAGCTGGAAGGCCGTCAGATGCTGATGGTGCTCAGCCCGAAATAGAACTGGCGGCTAGCGGGCGTCGATGCGGGCGATCCACAGAAATGCGCAACCGACGACCAGTGCGGCGATTGCGATCAGGATTTCAAACTCGTGATTTACCATTTTGGCCTCTGTTGCTGACCAATCCCATAGCAGGGCGAAGCTAACAGCGGGTTAAACAACCCGCTGTCTCAGGATACGGGCGTTGCCCTGTACTGGGCGGGAAAATACTGCTTGAGATTGGCCAGCTTTGGCTTGTCCCAGCGCACGATATAGCCCTGGCGCGGATTTTTCTGCATGAAATCCTGATGATAGGCCTCGGCGGGATAGAAGGCCTTGTAGGTCTCTATTCGCGTCACAATCGGATTCTTCCAGTAACGGCCTTTCGCCAGCTGCGCGATATAAGCGCGGGCCGCTTTTGCCTGCCCGCCGTTCATCGGCACCAGCGCGCTGCGATACTGCTTGCCCCGATCGGGGCCCTGGGCATTGAGCATTGTCGGGTCGGCGACGACCGAGAAATATATCTGCATAAGCTTGCCATAGCTTATCTGCCGCGGATCATAGACAACGCGCACGGCCTCTGCATGGTCGGTGAGACCGGCACTGACCAGCTGGTAGGAAGCGCTGCCTTTGGTACCGCCATGATAGCCGGACGACGCGCTGATCACGCCCTTGCTATGTTCGAAGACCCCCTCCACGCCCCAGAAACACCCGCCGGCAAATATCGCAACGGCGCGCTTTCCGCTTTCGGCGGCATCAACGCGCGGCGTCGGGATGATGGTCGCTTTCTCCGCCGCATGGGCCTCCGTGACAAAGGAAACGCCGGATGCCCGATCCCGGGGCGTGGCAGACTGAATACCGGCCCACACCGCACCCATTGCAGCAAAGGCAAAGCCGAATGCAATCGTTCTGGAAAGGACCGGGTTCATAACAGCCTAGCTGAGCAACTGGCTGGCGGCGCTGACGGTAGACGACAGATTGTTGCCGAGGTCGGACCGCTGCTCCGCGGGTTGCATCAGAAACAGCATCAGCGCGCCGGCAATGAAGCCGCCGCCAAGGCTGTAGGTCAGATCGGACTTGAATATTTTCATCATGCTCTGTTCCTTGGGGCTATCTGTTTGTTCGAAACATCCCGCCTGTTGGTTACAGTTTCTAATATAGTCTTCCTGTCCGCGCTGTGAACCTGATCACAGGGGCATATTCAGTTTGCCGACGACAAGCTTTTCTATTTACCTCAGCGCCGAACAGGCTCGCTGGATCCGGGTACAGGCTTCGATCAGCATTTCTTCGGAGGTTGCATAGCTGATCCGGAAGGCCGGCGAGAGCCCAAAGGCCGCGCCATGGACGGCGGCAACCTGTGCCTCGTCCAGGAAATAGGCGATCAGATCCTCGTCGGTTTCGATCACTGCCCCCTTTGGCGTCACCTTGCCGATCACGCCGCTGGCATCCGGATAGACATAGAAGGCCCCTTCCGGTGTCGGGCATTCGAGGCCCGGCGTATCGTTCAGCATCGAGACGACCAGATCGCGGCGCCGTTCGAAGGCGGCGTTGCGCTCGATCAGGAAATCCTGCGGGCCGTTCAGCGCGGCCACTGCGGCGGCCTGCGAAATCGAGCTGGGGTTGGAGGTCGACTGCGACTGCAACTTGGCCATTGCCTTGATCAGCCAGGCCGGACCGCCGGCATAGCCGATCCGCCAACCGGTCATCGCATAGGCCTTGGAAACGCCGTTCACGGTCAGCGTCCGGTCATAAAGGTCCGGGCAGACCTGAGCGATGGTCGCGAACGGGAAGTCGGCATACCAGATATGCTCGTACATATCGTCGGCCATCACCATCAGATTCTGGTGCGGCAGGATCACGTCCGCGAGCACCTTCAGCTCCTCCGCGCTATAGGCCGCGCCGGTCGGGTTGGAAGGCGAGTTGAGGATCAGCCATTTGGTCTTGGGCGAAATCGCGGCCTCGAGCTGCGCCGGAGTGATCTTGTAGCCCTGGTCCGCGCCAGCCTCGATGATGACCGGAACACCGCCCGCAAAATTCACGATATCGGGATAGCTGACCCAATAGGGCGCCGGGATGATCACTTCATCGCCCTCGTCCAGCGTCGCCACCAGCGCGTTGAACAATGTATGCTTGCCACCATTGTTGACGGTGATCTGGCTGGGCGCATAGGTCAGGCCATTGTCGCGCTGGAACTTGCCGATGATCGCCGCCTTCAGCGCCGGCGTGCCGTCGACCACGGTATAATTGGTGTCGCCGTCGCGGATCGCCTGAATCGCGGCTTCCTTGACAAAATCCGGCGTGTCGAAATCCGGTTCGCCCGCCGACAGGCCGATGACATCCACGCCCGCCGCCTTGAGTTCGGAAACCTTCGCCGACATGGCGAGAGTCGCGGAAGGCTGGATACGGCCGAGAGCTTTGGATATGTTGGTCATCGGAAGTCCTGTTGCAGGGAGTTGGCGCGGCCTTGCCTAATCAGAAACTTGTTGCACCGCAACACCGCTATTCGCCTCAGCCGCGTTTTTTGACAAATTCGGCGCGCAGCACCAGGCCCTTGATGCCCTCGTGCCGGCAATCGATCTCCTGCGCGTCGCCGGTCAGCCGGATCGACTTGATCAGCGTGCCCCGCTTCAGCGTCTGGCCCGCGCCCTTGACCTTGAGATCCTTGATCAGGGTGACGGCATCGCCGTCGGCCAGGATATTACCCACCGCGTCGAGCACCTCCGGTCCGCTCGACCGCGCCGCCGCATCCTCCGGACTCAGCCATTCGCCGCTGTCCTCGTCATAGACATAGTCACCTGCGCCTTCGCTCATCACAGCGACTCCAGCGCTTGCGCCATGTCGGCGATGATATCGTCGATATGCTCGATCCCGACCGACAGCCGCACCACGTCCGGTCCGGCACCGGCGGCGACCAGTTCCTCGGCCGACAGCTGGCTGTGAGTGGTCGAGGCGGGATGGATGATCAGCGACCGCGTATCGCCGATATTGGCGAGATGGCTGAACAGCTTGACCGCGCTGACCAGCTTGACGCCCGCATCATAGCCGCCCTTCAGGCCAAAGGTGAACACCGCCCCGCCCTTGCCGCCGAGATATTTCTGCGCCAGCGCATAATATTTGCTGTCCGGCAGCCCGGCATAGGAGACCCATTCGACTTCGCCCCGGCCCTGCAGCCATTTCGCCAGCGCCAGCGCATTGTCGCAGTGCCGCTCCATGCGCAGCGCCAGCGTTTCCATCCCGGTCAGGATCTGGAAGGCGTTGAACGGCGCCAGCGCCGGGCCGAGATCGCGCAGCGACAAGGCCCGCGCCGCCAGGATGAAAGCCATTTCGCCAAAGGCCTCGGTGAAGACCTTGCCGTGATAGCTGGGGTTGGGCCGGTTGAGAAAGGCGAACTTCTCGCTCCGCGTCCAGTCGAACTTGCCACTATCGATGATCAGGCCGGCAATCGAATTGCCGTGCCCGCCGAGGAATTTGGTGCCGCTTTCGACGACGATATCCGCGCCATGCTCGATCGGGCGGCAGAGCACCGGCGAGGCCATGGTATTGTCGACGACCAGCGGGATGCCGGCCGCGTGCGCGACCGCGGCGATCGCCGCGATATCCTGCACCACGCCGCCGGGATTGGCGAGGCTTTCGATGAACACGCAGCGGGTGTCGTCGGTGATCGCATCCTTGACCGCGCCGACATCATCGGCATCGACGAAGCTGACATTCCAGCCGAATTTCTTGACGCTGTGGCCAAGCTGGTTGAGCGAGCCGCCGTAGAGCTTCTTCGCCGCGACGATATGCGCGCCGGGGTCCATCAGCACATGGAACACCAGCAGCTGCGCCGCATGGCCGGACGCCACCGCCAGCGCGCCGACGCCGCCCTCCATCGCCGCGATCTTGCCCTCGAGCGCGCCGTTGGTGGGGTTCATGATCCGGCTGTAGATATTGCCGAAGGCATCGAGATTGAACAGGTCGGCGGCATGGGCGGCATCGTCGAAGACATAGGATGCGGTCTGGTAGATCGGCGTGATCCGCGCGTTGGTCACCGGGTCCGGTGCGGTCCCGGCGTGGACGGCCATGGTTTCGAGGCGGGATGTTTCGACAGGATCGGTCATTGCGGGACTCCGTTTTGATGCAGGCACGGGCTATGGGATCGCCGCGCCTTTTACCAGAGGCTTTGGGCCATTGCCGGGAAAATAGTGGCGTGGGGCGCAGCCATGGCTGGCACCGTCTCGGCCAGACTACGGTTATTGATACATATGTTGCCCGATGCAAAATCGCCCTATGCCATCCGCTATATTTCCACCATAATGCGCCTGAACAAAACCTCGCCCCCCGATCTCATCCGGAGAAGTCTCATGATCTTTCGCAAATCCGCACTATATTTCTCGCTCGCTGCCTGTTCCCTCGCCCCGCTCGCAGCGCCTGCTGCGATGGCCGCGCTGCCGAGCGGAGCCAGGGCGATGGACTTCACCACCCAGGCCGTGCTCGGCGGCAAGCCGTTCACCTTCCACCTGAAAGACGCGCTCAAAAAAGGCCCGGTCGTGCTCTATTTCTACCCCAAGGCCTTCACCTCGGGCTGCACGATCGAGGCGAAC
>Ga0209346_1000627_pt1 | contig 27325 bp, 32 predicted proteins | sample AutmiccommunBRH9_FD_187381 | JGI IMG/M metagenome (GOLD analysis project Ga0209346, IMG submission 187381) | Deep subsurface microbial communities from Mt. Terri, Switzerland - Autotrophic microbial communities BRH/9 (SPAdes) (version 2) | ecosystem: Environmental > Aquatic > Deep subsurface >...
GCAAGAGCCACAGAAAAAATTGAGTTTACTACAGATATTAAAGCGGCAATTACAAAATCTGATGTACTTTTCATTACAGTCGGCACACCTCCTCTATCCGACGGAAGCGCCGATTTATCCCAGCTCTATACCGTAACTAAGCAGGTCGCTGAATATAGCGATAAAGATAAGCTTGTCGTGATCAAAAGCACTGCCCCTGTAGGAACAGCTAAAGAAGTTGCCAGAGCTTTAAAGGATCTGACAACTACCAAGGGCTTTAAGATCAGTGTCGCCACCAACCCGGAATTTTTGCAGCAGGGCAAAGCTATAAACGATTTTCTTGACCCTGATCGGATTATTATCGGTACGGAAAGCAGCAAGGTTCAAGCGATTATGCTAGAGATCTATGAGAGATTTGCCGAAAGAATCCAGTTCCATGATTGCAATAGTGCCGAAATGATTAAATACGCCGCCAATACCTTCCTAGCGATGAAAATATCTTATGTTAATATGCTGGCAGGACTCTGCGAACGGGTTGGTGCAAATATCGAAAATGTGGCGGCCGGTATCGGGGCAGATGAGAGGATTGGGTCCGCCTTCTTAAGAGCCGGCGTTGGTTATGGAGGTTCTTGCTTCCCCAAGGATACCGCTGCTTTAGTGCAAACGGCGAAAAATGTTCAGTTAGAGTTGCCGCTTGTTGAAGCAACTATCAGAATCAATCAATTGCAGCCGGAGACGATTATCAATAAATTAAGAAATGCACTAGGAACATTAAGCGGTAGAAAAATCGCCTTGCTCGGGCTAACCTTTAAACCGAAGACCGATGACCTGCGGGATGCTCCTTCTTTAACGATAAGCCGTCTTTGTCTACAGGAAGGGGCATTTATTAATGGCTATGACCCACTGGCAAGAAGCTTCCCGATCAAAGAGGTTAATTTGTATGATAATCCTTATGCTGCTTTAGATTCTTGTGATGCTGCAGTAATCCTTACGGAATGGGATGAGTTTCGCTCACTTGATTGGGAGCAAGTTGCAAAGCATCTGGCTACGCCTTTAGTCATTGATGGCAGGAATATTTTTAGCTTGGAAGAAATGAGAGAGATTGCTGAAACACTGCAAATCACTTATTTATCCGTTGGTCGCACACCAGTTGTTCCTTACAAACATTAATTTATCTCAATAACCACTCCAAAAATAATCATTGAAATGTCGTTGGAGGCATTATGTTAAGTTTATTATTCTGACTCCTGAATTCTGAATTCTGACTTCTTGCAGCTTTGCTGCGGTGTGTTATAATGATACGATACAATTAATAGGAGCGTATATATGATAAGTAGACAAGATGTGCAGTATCTACGGAGTTTTCTCTTTTTCTATCATTCGTCAGCAATCATTATTATAAGTTTCTTGCCACTTTATTTTGAGGAAATCGGCTTGTCTGGAACAAAGATTGGTTTATTATTGGCAATGGGACCCTTCGTTGCTCTTATTTTCCAACCTCTATGGGGATATTTTAGTGATAAATATAAAACAATTAAAAAAAGTCTGATGATTCTATTGGTTGGTGTTGCAGCAACCGCGCCTTTACTTTTTCAAACTACAAATATCTATCTTCTACTAGCGTTTATGGCGATCTTTTATTCTTTTTTTAGCCCAATTGGGGCTTTAGGAGATAGTCTCACCCAACGGACTTCCATGCAGTATGGAAATACCTTTGGCAGTATCCGCTCTTTTGGTTCAATCGGTTTTGCTGTTACAGGGATTATAGCCGGATATGTTCTATCAGCCATCGGGATTAAAAACATCTTATTCCCTTACCTATTCTATACTCTTATTTCATTAATTATTGTTACTAAAGTATCCGATGTAAAGGATGAAGGGCGTTCAATCAGTTTTTCCGACACTAAAAAAATTCTCAAAAATAGAGAATTTGTCTTTTTTATCTTTTTTATGTTATTTATTGCGATTACTCACCGAGCAAATGACACCTATCTCGGGATTTTTATTTCTTCTATTGGCGGAAATGAATCTCTAGTTGGCTGGGCGTGGTTTGTCGGGGTAAGCAGTGAGGCTATTATTTTTGCTACAAGCCACTATTGGCTAAGATATTTCAAAGAGATTACGTTGATTAGTATTGCTGCGCTACTTTACTCAGTTAGATGGTTTTTATTTTCAATTATCGATTTTCCTATGGGTGTAATAATTCTCCAGTTATTTCACGGAGTAACATTTGGTGTTTTTTACTTGACAGGGTTTCAATTGATTACAAACCTACTCCCAAGAGAGTTGTATACTACAGGACACTCTATTTATACCTCTTTCTTTTTCGGTCTGGCGGGTATCGCCGGTTCGTTAATGGGAGGAGCCATAATTGAATATTCCGGTGCAGCTCAGCTCTATTTGTATTTAGGTATAACGGCTTTAATTGGATCAATAATGCTTATTGTTTATAGATACATATTTTTTAGTAATAGCACTTAGACATAAGGCGGATCCCAAGCTTTTTTGCGCCAGCCTAGCGAGTATTTTACTACATTCAAATCTCGATCAAGCTGCACATCAACCCCGAAAGGCAGCCGTTTTTTGTACCAGAAACGAACATCGCTAAAACGGACCTCATACCCGTCAAAAGTACTGGAATAGGTTACATGTATCCGCTGGGCAAATCTTAAAAAGGCACGAACTCCATCTGTTTGCAGTGTCGCTCTAACAACAGGGCTATCGTTTATTCCTTTAGAATAACTTTCCACTAACGCAATTTTATTATAATCAATAGTTCCCGTACAAAAATTTTCTGCTGTTTCTACTACAAAACGCCAATTAAACCAATGGAAGCTTGGAAACACGTGACAAATTCCATTCATTTTTAGGCTCTTTAACACTTTGTTCACTAAGAAATAATGCTGAAATGCCCTGATTGCGATATATAAAAAGGATATTAAATATACTGCTGGAAAAATGTCCACCGGATTATAATCGAATCCCAGCCAAAGCACGGCGCCAAGCGCATGGACAAAAAATAGAAAAGGTTCAAATATAGATAAAATGTCAAGATGAATCCACTTTCTGCTAAATGGTCTTAAACTTTGAACGCCATATGCATTTAAGGAATCCAAAAAAACATGGAACAGCACCGCTGCAAAACTCCAACTAAAAAGAATAAACCAATTATCCATTAAGCCGAATATCGCTGCTAATGGAGTACTAATTAGTGCTGCCCAAATAAAAATTGCCGGGATTGAGTGCGTTATCCCGCGATGGAATTTAATATACGCTTCAATTCCCTTCATCCGAACAACTGTATCAAAATCAGGAGCGTGAGAACCGATTAATGTACCAAGAATTAAGGCCTGCTGCAAGGACTGATTTTGAGCAACCTCAGGATGAATATAAGCTAAACCGGCCAACGTTGCCCCAAACAACAGATGACTTCCAGTATCCATTGTATCTCCCCCAAATGAATTAATTGGTGTTCTACACCTTAATTCTATTAAACAAGAGTTAATTCAGCATTGAGGCAATGTTATTGCTTTGTAAAGATAATTAGCAAAAAAAACAGGAGAGGATAACCTCTCCAGATTTAATTACTCATCCTTGTTTGCTTGATAAATACCATTGTCACCGAAAGAAAAGCTGCGGCAAAGCCAATGACTATAAACATGTTTAAAAATATCGGTGTTAGGTTTTCCATATTAAAGGTTGCTATATTAGCAATACTATTGTTTGCTGTAATATACCAATAATTCGGAGTAAAGCTAGCAATTTTTAGTACTGCCTTACCCAGCAAAGCCTGAGGTACAAACACCCCGCTGATAAAGGAGGTTCCTAAAGCAACTACATTTGCAGCTGCTGACATAGCCCCCTTGCTTTTAACGATATTTCCGATTAAATAGCTTATGCTCAACACTGCAAAGGTAAATACAAAGGAATTTAATAGTAACAGCAATCCTTTGGCAGTAAGCAAATAACTTCCATACATAAAAAAGCTGGCAAGAATCAGGATGAACCAAACCAAGACGGCAAAAGTCAAATTCCCTAATATCAATTGAAAATTGATGCTTTTAAGATTCATCGGCGAGCTAAGATTTCGCTTTTTCAAATCCGGATCATTAAAAACCATCAAAACGGAGCTGACACCCAAAATCAATACTGCATACAAAGAATAGGCCAAATAATTGAAATAGTAAATTAGATTTTCATTTTTGGAAGTTACATCTGCAGAATTATTTAGCTTCACTTCTATGTTTTGTGACAAATCATAAGTAACGTAGCTTATTATCTGCTCTTCAGATAAATGTCCCATACTGCTGCTATACATTTTTGCTGTGTTTAAATATTTATTGATCAGGCTATCCAGATATATTTCACTAGTTGAGTTAGGAACAGCGGTCCTTTCTATCTTTACGGGTTCTCCATTCATTAGCCCTTCCGTAAAGCCCTGGGGAACTCTTACTATATATTCGATCTTTCTGTGGAATAACGCATCCTGCAGCTTCTGTGTTTCATCAGGAATGTCGATAATGTTGCTATTTTCACTAAGATAATCTCTTAAGCCTTGTACCAGCTTCGACTGACTGTCATGACTGATAAATGCAATATTAACCTTTGTTTCTGTAAAATTCGTATTGATTATAGTGGAATAAGTATTAGCAAGAGCTATTGCTATAGATAAAAATACAACAATATAGATCATGATTTGAAGTTTATTTTTTAAGATAATCTTAAAAAAAGCTTTATAAACTTGCATATTGCTGCCTCCTTAATACCAAGTAAGTTGACACGGTAAATATCACCGTAAAAGCACAGAGTAAAATGATATCCATAAAAAATTGTGTGTGCGTACTGTAATAATAAAGAGCATAAAAGCTGTCTGTTATTAAATTTGCCGGGTTTAGATATCCTAAAATAGGAACATTGGAGCTAATAATATATTTCATTCCGTCATACATCATCCCTGACATAAAGGATAGAACCATGGTTATTCCAATTAAGATCCCAATTTTTAACCCCTCCCCCTTCTTAATAAAGGAGGAAACAAAAGTACCAAAGGATACTCCAGTAATGGTGCCAATGAAACAAGTTAGTGCAATAAATCCTAATTGACTTCCAAAGTCGACTTTTAGAATCAAGGTTAAATACCCAAGCAAAACAAAAATATTAAACAAATGAACTGTTGTTGCTGCAAGCATAGCAGCAATAAATAGTTTAAACTTGTGGGTAGGAGCAATATTCACTCTGGCTCCCTGAGAAGAAAGATTTCCCTGGATTGCCGTTACTTCATTTAACCCGAAAAAGCTGCCATAAAGACTTGCCATTGCCATTAATGCATAAAAATAAGTTACAGTATTGTTTGGTGAAGCTTTACTGACTGCTACTTCTTTTAGATAATTCGTTTTGTTAGAAACACTGCTAATCAAATTATCTACATCAACATTAGGATTTGTGATAATAATGGTCATAATCGTTGAAGATGTTTGTTGATACTCATCCAGAAAGCTTTTAATGATCGTTTGATTAATTCCCGACTCCTTTACAACGAGCTGTAATCCATTGTCAAAATAGATATAGCCTGCAATCTTGTTATTATTAAGAAGCTGATCTGCTTCTTCCTTCGATGTATACTGCACATCAAATAATGGATTTTCTTCTCCGTTTTGATTAGAATTCGAGACAGATTTCATTGCTTGAATAAAATTAGTATTGCTTTGATATTCCTCATTATCTACAATTCCAATTTTTATGGAAGAAAAGTTATCTGCACTAGACAGGTTTGAAAAAGCTAAATTAAATAATGTTGCTAAAACGATTGGAAAGATTAATGTCCAAAACATATTTTGCTTGTCTCTCACAATACATTTCAACCGATAAAAATAATGATGCAAAACCATGATACCCCTCCTCAATCCCTAAGCTCTTTGCCGGTTATTTCTAAAAATACATCATTTAAAGTAGGCGGCTCAGAATAAACTTTTCCTACATTCACATTCTTCGTTTTTAAAAAATCCATTAAAGCTATCAAATTATTTTTCCCTTTACTGGACTTGACCACGAGTAAATTGTCAATGTATTCTGCAGATACTATATTAGGAAGATTTCTGATCTCCTCTAAGCGGTTGTTGTCGATTTCCAATAGCTCCACAGTAACCGTTTCACCGGAATTGATCATCCCCTTTAATTCATCATTGGTCCCTGTTGCGATAATTTTTCCTTTATCCATAATCGCAATCCTTGTGCAAATCTCCTCTACCTCTTCCATATAGTGAGAAGTATATACAATGGTAGCGCCCTCTTTGTTTAATCGTTTGATACCTTCTAGGATATTGTTCCGACTTTGAGGGTCAACCGCAACGGTTGGCTCATCAAGAATAATCAGCTTTGGTTTATGGGCAATCCCACAGGCAATATTAAGTCTTCGCAGTAACCCTCCGCTTAATTTCTTAGGATAAAACTTCTTAAAATCATTGAGGTGAACAAAATCAATTGCTTCTTCTACAAGTTTGCGGCGGGTTTTCTTGTCTTTCACATACATCCCGCAAAAAAAATCAATATTTTCATACACAGTTAATTCTTCAAATACCGCAACATTCTGCATGACAATACCAATATGACGTTTAATATCATAAGCATCCGGTAACATCGGTTTGTTGTATATTACAATGCTTCCCTTGTCATATTTCAAAAGTGATAAAATACAGTTAATAGCAGTCGTTTTCCCGGAGCCATTTGGTCCTAGAAGACCAAAAATTTCGCCCTCCTTTACCTCCATATGGAAGTGATCTAGGGCAATTAAATCACCATATCTTTTTACCAAATTTTCAACTTTGATTACCATAAGTGAAACCTCCTGTCTTCGATTAAACTATCTAGCATGAATGATAATACATTTTTTTGTCATATATAAGTGAATATGCTCCGAGTTGAACATGACAAATGTAATAATATGCTTGAGCCTTCTATCATGAAATGCTAGAATTTAGGTATAAATACTTTAATAATGTAAAGGATTCAAGCCATTATGAAAAAGTTAACTGATAAAGTCGTTATTTTTATTGTGTCCCTTGCCTTATACATACCGATAGCAGATAACCTGTACATGATCATACCAATACTGATCACCGTTACTTTAAGTGCGCTTCTAAGTTACTTTGATGGATTGCTAATTACAATAACCGTCTTTGTTTCCTATTTGCTTGTTTCCTTATTTATCCCTGCCTTCATTTTTTTCCTGCCGCTTATTTCCTATGATGTCTTAATGCTTAAAGTTAAGTGGATATGGGTCTTGGTCTTCCTTCCTTTAGCTATTAATTCTTCCGTTTTACTTTTCCACTCCAGCTGGTTAGTAGCTGCTTTCATCATAATCACGTATCTCTTAAAGCATCGAACGATTACTCTTCAAAATCTAGAAAAAGACTATTATAAGCTTCGAGATGACGCCATGGAAATATCTATACAGCTTGAAAGACAAAATAAGGAGCTTTTGGAAAAACAGGATTACGGAATAAACCTTGCTACATTAACCGAGCGAAATCGAATCGCTAGAGATATACATGATAATGTGGGGCATTTGCTTTCAAGATCTATTTTACAGATAGGGGCACTTTTTTCCATCAATAAGGAGGAAAAAACAAAGAAAAGCTTAAGGGAGATTAAAGATACTCTTTCAGAAGCGATGGACAGCATTCGAAACAGTGTACATAATTTACATGAAGCTTCTGTTGATTTAAAAACTGAATTACTTAAATTAATCAAAAACTCTCATTTTTGCCCGATTAAATTTACCTATGATGTGGATACAAATCTGGAAAAAGAAATCAAATATTGCTTTATTGCAGTGACCAAAGAAGCTTTATCTAATATTATTAAGCATTCAAATGCCACCGAGGCATCAGTCGTTGTTAGGGAGCATCCAGCCTTTTATCAGTTGATTATTCAAGATAACGGTACGAAGGGAATCTATCGCAGTGAAAATGGCATCGGCATAAAAAATATCACCGATAGAGTTAATGCTCTTGGCGGTAATGTGCATATTACTGCTGATAAAGGCTTTCGTATTTTTATTTCCATACCGGGAAGATAAGTGTTTTGAAAGGATAGGATAAAACATGAGGATAGTTGTTGTTGATGATGATAATCTGGTTTGTGTGTCACTCAAAACAATCTTGGAAGTGGAAGAAGATATTACTGTAGCGGGAATCTGTCATAGTGGAGAAGAAGCAATTGAAATTTATAGTCGATTAAAGCCTGACGTCTTGTTAATGGATATAAGAATGGAAAACATGACAGGTTTAGAAGCTGCTGAAGTTATCTTACAGACAGATAAAAATGCAAAAATATTATTTCTAACCACTTTTTCCGATGATGAATATATAGTGAAGGCACTAAGGTTTGGTGCTAAAGGCTATATTATCAAACAAAATTTTGAAAGTATTGTACCATCACTTAAAGCCGTGCATATAGGACAAAATGTCTTTGGAGATGGTATTGTTTCCAAAATTCCTTCCATAATGAGCAATAACCATCCAACAGATTTTTCTTCATTTGGTATCACGGAAAAAGAGCTAGATATTATCATCCTTGTGTCTGATGGCCTCAACAACAAAGAAATAGCAAATAAGCTATATTTAAGTGAGGGTACTGTTCGCAATAGCCTAACCGCCATTTTAGAGAAGCTGAACCTAAGGGATAGAACACAGCTGGCAATATTCTATTACAAGAATAAATGAAAGAAGACTTTTCATACAGTGTTCTTCTGCTGGCGGGGGAATTGACAGTCCAAAAAGATTATAATATAATCTAATTAGCCATTTTAGCTAAAATAGCCGATTTAATTGGAGGTGTTTTTGATGATAGTTAATTCAACTGACTTGAAAAACAATCTAGGAAAATATCTGCGACTTTCTGCCAGAGAAGATATTATTATAACCAGCAACGGCATAAAGGTTGCTAAACTATCCGCTTATGAGGATATTAAGAAAGTTACGGACAGAAACGAGCTTATCAAGGAACGGGCTGAAAATTATGATGTTACACCACGGAAAGCTTCGTATGAAGAGTTCCTCAAGCTGACCGAGAACAGCGATGAGCGACACGAATTTATTGACGGGGAAATTTATCTCCTTGCTTCACCAAGAACTTTTCATCAAAAAATTCTCAGTGTTCTTCACTTCGTCTTCTACTCTTGGTTTCAAGGAAAGAATTGCAGGCCGATGTTTGCCCCTTTTGACATTACTTTAAAAAGAAACCAGGAGAACATCAACGTAGTTCAGCCTGATCTGATGGTGATCTGCGACCTTGAAGAGAAACTGGACGATAGAGATTACTATATGGGTGTTCCCACACTAGTTATAGAGATTCTCTCAGAAAGTACCCGCAACAAGGACATGATAAAAAAGCTGGATTTATACATGTCTACCGGAATCAAAGAATACTGGATCATCAATCCATTCAACAGGGAAGTGAGTATCTACCTATTCGAAGAGAACAATATCAGTAAAAACGTAACCTATAAACACCATGAAACTGCAGTCTCGTATCATTTCGCCGATTTGGAAGTAAGTTTAGAGATGCTCTTCGAAGGCTAAATCAACCCTTCAAAGCAAAAGTACTCTTGCTATAAAGTGAGGATTGATTAACCGTGAAAACCCAAAAACCACCTACTGCTTAGGCATTATAACGGGAAGTCTTCCACCTAGGCTGATGGCCAAAAATAGCTCTCATTACTGCCTTCTAATATTTGATATTTATGCCTTGAAAGAAAGGCCATATTCAAAAAGGGTATTTTCTAAAATTCCTAATGCCTTGGGTCCAAATCCGTGCAGTGCAAGTAAATCCTTCTTACTATAATGTGTTAACTGTTCAAGAGTCTCTATCCCTGCATCTTGTAGTGCTCTATGGGCAGGCTGACCAATTATAATTGTTGATAGCTCTGGTTTCATATTTACTCCCTTCTGTTACTCAATTAATGTGGGGGTCATAGGCTGGTTTTCTGCAAATAAACGGACGACCCTAGGCATGTCAATACGTGCCCCCCAATACCTTTACTAAGCCTGCTGTTCAAATTTGCAATAGGTGCTACTGATATCTGATATTATCTTCGGTTTCAACAAGACTCCACGTCTGGTTTTTGGTCTGCACCATAACGAAAAATATTACCAACCTTTGAATCTAGAAATATCGAAGTGTAGAAATTAATAGCCCTCTTCCAGCTGATAGAAACCAGCAATCAGCGAGGCTTTTATTCGGGATGTTGTCAGACAGCGCATAAGATATGGAATAAACTATAGTGCTTTTTCAAGAATCTTTTGGCTTATATCCAATGTAAGATCTTGAGTTTCCGAGAGTGCTGTCAACCCATGAGTCTTTAGCTGTTCTACAATAACCGGTATTTTATCGGCTCCAACGCCATATTGGGATAGATGAGTTTTTACACCAAGGCTTTCAAAAAATTCTCTAGTTTTCTGAATTGCCAAGTCTATCTTTTCCTCTTCGCTGCCACTCTCTAAGTGCCATACACGTTCGGCATATTGCAGAAGTTTAGTCTGTTTTTGTTCACGTCTTACCTCTAGTAATGCCGGTAATACAATTGCTAGAGTCTGACCATGATCAATACCAAATAATGCGGTAAGTTCATGTCCAATCATATGAACCGCCCAATCCTGCGGAACCCCCGCCCCAACTATTCCATTCAATGCAAGAGTAGCACTCCAAACTAAATTTGCACGAGCATCATAATTTTCCGGCTCAGCAGCCGTAGTTTCACCTATTTCAATTAATGTTTGCAAAATACCCTCAGCTATTCGATCCTGTACTCTGGCATCTACCGGATATGTGAGATATTGCTCAGTTACATGTACAAAGGCGTCAATCACTCCATTGGCAACCTGAATCTTAGGAAGCGTAAAAGTAATGGTCGGATCTAATATTGAAAATTTAGGGAAAGTTAAGGGACTCATAACGGGATATTTTCCTTGCTCATAGCTGATTACCGCTCCGCTATTCGCTTCAGAACCGGCAGCAGGTAAAGTAAGCACCGTACCAATTGGAACTACTTCACCTACTACTTCAGAAGTAATAGGCATAAAGCCGTATTTCAACAGGTCACGGGAGTCTCCTTTGTAAGAAGAAGCAATTGTTATGAATTTAGTTCCGTCGATAACAGAACCTCCGCCAACTGCTAGTAAGAAATCAATATTCTCATTGCGAACAATTTCTACGGCTTTTACCAATGTTTCGTAACGAGGATTCGGCTCGATACCACCAAATTCATAAACTTTTCTGTTTCCAAGTACATTTTTAACCTTGTCGATAAGCCCACTCTTTTTAGCACTTCCACCGCCATAGGTAATCAAAACTGTGGCATCGGCCGGAACATACTTATCGATGCTCTCAAGTCTGTCCTTCCCAAATATAATGCGTGTTGGATTATAAAAATCAAAATTAAACATAATAGAACCTCCTTGATATTTTTGTAATTAATCCTTCGATTTTTTTAGCTCTTTTTCTTTTTCAACTACTACCTGTTTATATATTGCAATTTTATAATTCAGGCGTTCCAACGTTTTCTGCATATCTTCCATTTTTGCTATGAGCTGCTTACGCTGTTCGACTAAGAGTTCTTTTCTTATCTCAATGGTTTCATCACCTTTTTGAAACAGCCCAACATACTCAATCAATGCTTCAATTGGAAGACCTGCATTCCGCATACATTTAATAAATTCGACCCATCTGCAATCTTCTTCCGTATAATCCCTGATTCCGCTTTTATTGCGATTCACACGAGGAATCAGTCCAATACGCTCATAATAGCGGAGTGTATCCTGGCAAAGATCATATTTTTGACTTACTTCTGCAATCATCATGCTGTTTCACCTCCTAATATCCAAATATCATATCCGCACCAACTATTCCATTCAATGAAAGAGTAGCACTCCAAACAAGATTTGCAAGTGCATAATTTTCCGGTTCAGCAATTGTAGTTTCACCTATTTCAATCAAGTAGCTTTGCATACTGGTTGTTTGCTTTATTTGCATCATTGAAATACAAAGCTCAGTCGGCAAGTGACCATGTAACCTGTACATTGTCTGAACCAAGAGCAGAAGCAAGGTTTGACGGATCGTCCACCCTTCCCAGCGGTACATAACCCCCGTAAGAATTGGAGTAGGTTTTATAAAAAAGAACTAGAGTGTTTCCCGACCAGTACATAATGTCACCGTCATGAATGGTTGCAGGGCGCTCCGTAGATTCAGCAGGAAGATTCTCCGACAGATGATAATACTTTTCCTGACCATTCAGTTCATTCATCTGGAGTGTCATAGGAAATTGTGCGACTAGCGCCTGTGTCGTTTCGTTGTCATTTAATGTTGCTTCAAATGTAGTGCTTCCTACAGTAATATTGATGGACATCACGTTTTCCGTCGAGTCGTCATCTCCTTTTTCAGCCGGTGTGCTTTCCGTAGGGGACGCGGATGGCTGCTCTGTTACTTCTACGGTTTCATTACCCGAGGGGGGAATATCCGACGGATTGCCTTCCTCGCTCTCCGTAGGTACAGGTGAATTTGTACTTTCCTCACTTTCGCTGGGAGAAGCAGATTCGGAATTTAGCTCATAACGTGCTAAATTGCAGGCTGCCAAAGCAAATATAAGCCCAAAACAAAACAGCAAGCATAAGATTTTTCGCATATTTTACCCCCTATTTTTAATTAATATGCCTAGTTTATGTAACCAAGCTGAGACATCATTCTGAGCCTTATTAACGCTACTTTCGTATTCCCAGGATGAGAAAAATACGCAACAAGTATATTTTCCATTTATAAAACCTCATTTTCTTTTTATTATCTAGAAAGATTTTCTCTTCCCATATGATAGCTTATCACTTGGAGTTAACTCTAAGTCAATAGTTTTCAGCAGATTTTTAAAATAAAAAACCTACCGCAAAAAAATCATAATCATTATAACTGGAACCAAATAATCAGTTATTTTCTTATACCGGACTGCTAAACCGATGCCAAAAATCGTAAGGATCAGATTTAAAATCAACACGCCAACGAAATTCAACAGACTTGAAAAACAATTTGGGAAAATATCTGCGACTTTCTGCCAGAGAAGATATTATTATAACCAGCAACGGCAAAAATGTAGCTAAATTATCCGCTTATGGGGAAATTGAGAAAGTTACGGACAGAAACGAGCTTATCAAGGAAAGGGCTGAAAATTATGATGTTGCACCACGGAAAGCTTCATACGAAGAGTTCCTCAAGCTGACCGAGAACAGTGATGAGCGTTACGAATTCATTGACGGGGAAATTTATCTCCTAGCTTCACCAAAAATTTTTCATCAGAAAATACTTGGTGACCTTTACTATATCTTCCGCAATAGCTTTCAAGGAAAGAAGTGCAGGCCGATGTTTGCCCCTTGTGACATAACTTTAAAAAGAAACGATGAGAACATCAACGTAGTTCAACCTGATCTGATGGTGATCTGTGACCTTGAAGAGAAACTGGATGAGAAAGACTACTATATGGGTGTTCCCACACTGGTTATTGAGATTCTCTCAGAAAGTACCCGCAACAAGGACATGATAAAGAAGCTGGATTTATACATGACTACCGGAATCAAAGAATACTGGATCATCAATCCATTCAACAGGGAAGTGAGTATCTACCTATTCGAAGAGAATAATATTAGTAAAAACGTAACCTATAAACACCATGAGACTGCAGTCTCCTATCATTTCGTCGATTTGGAAGTAAGTTTAGAGATGCTCTTCGAAGGCTAAAACGAACTTTCATAGCTCTTTTGTTATTTTAATATCCTCATTGTTTAATCTACACTTATTTTTGGCTTATTTATGCTTATTAAAAACATTATGGAATGAATACCAATCCAACAATTCGCTCCCTTAGATCCTTTCGGAAAAGCTCATTAAAGACTATCCCAATTTTTCCTACCAAGTTTCTTTTCTCTATATCCTTCAAAGGAAATAATATTATCGTTCATAAGTACTCTTACCCCTTCTCAATTACGGCATCCAAGTATTCATATCCATACAAATAACCCTGTTTTTTTTCTATATCGTGACTTTTCACACGCGACTTCATGTTCGTTAAACATCGCACAAAATATAGAGATATTATTATCCCTACACATGCCCGTTTATTTCGCGTCATAATCACGGCGCGATTATTTGTTGACAAAATCGAACGATATAAATATATTATTAGTGTAACAACCGTAATAAAATCCTAAAGGAGGTACTTACCATGATCATTACTGCCACCGAGTTAAAAACAAATATCGGCAAATACCTTCAATTGGCGGAAAAACAGGACATCATTATAACTAAAAATAACAAACCCATAGTTAAGCTGACGAACCTACAGGAAAATAAGCTTGAGCTGCTTGACGGTCTTGTTGGCATCGTTGAGGACGACGGCTATACACTGGAAGACGCTAAAAAGGAGCGGTTATCCAAGCAATGAAGATATTAATCGATACAAATATCGTTCTTGATGTTTTATTGCGCCGCACTGATTTTTTTGACGCGTCTTATAATGTTTTAAAGCTGGCCACGCTAGGCAAAGTTGAAGCACTAGTTACTGCCAACAGCATCACTGACATTTATTACATCTTGTATCGAGCAAACAAAGATATTGTAAAATCTAAGGATGCCATCGTTCAATTGCTAAGCCTTGTTGGTATTGCTGACGTGCTTGCATCCGATATTATGACCGCATTATCAAGCAAAGTAACCGATTTTGAAAACGCTCTCGTCGGGGCAATCGCTAAAAGAGCAAAAGCCGATTACATTGTTACGCGCAATACAAAGGATTTTGAAAATTCCCCGGTACCTGCCATCGACCCGCAAGACTTTCTTTTACAGTTGGGTAGCGGGCAATGACTTAGAAGCGATGTTCCAATTCTTTAATGAATTGATCTACACCAGCAAGACGTTTGACAGTCTTTAATTTTATACCGGTCTTTTTACAAAAGTCGTCCAATATAGCAACCATCGACTCACTTCTTACCTTTATTTCTTTGGGAATTCCCTTTTCCAAACACACACCGATGAGCTTATTAAGTGTAACATTTGTATCATCATCAATACTTTGGTACATTTCGAAATCTAATATCAACCCGGAATTTTGCTCTGCTATAATAAAAACTCTGGGAAAATACGGGCGTTCATCTTTATCTTCCTGTACGGGAGAAGGCATATAGCATACATCCAACTGTAAGGTAATATCACCCATACTACTCGCCTTTTTCACCTTACGAATAAGCATGTCATCGTTTATTACAACTGGCTTATACTTAACAGTGGGGACGGATAATTGTATCTTTTTACTATACCATTTCAGTTCACCATCTTTTTCTTCACTATATCTTAAAATGGTTTTCCCCTGTTCCATATCCATTTTAAGGCGACCCGCCATCAAATCGTTTGCTACATAAAGTGTTTGTCTCAGAGCATGAGTTAGAAATATACATTCCTCTTGATTAATAACCCAGGGATAATATCCCGACTCATGCCGACGAAACAACGGCCAGGCATTTCGTCCGCGAAATGATAATCCCAAAGTTTTAATTTGTTTCCTATCATCATTAGCTAACTGTTCTCTATCTTCAAAAGAGCACATCAAACAGTTCTGAAATTGTATTGCTTGATGACTAGGTATGGTGTCCGCATTTTCCATCAAATGATAAAATCCAAAGATGCCTTCATCTCCAAGATATACACCAAGAGCATAATGCTCCCCGCCTTTACCCATAACAGAACAATATCCCATCATCTTATCTTTTGGGTTTTCAACGCAGATAATATCAGCATCATAAAGCCACTTCCATGGTTGATCCCGTTTAAAATCCAGAGCTGCTTGATATAACTCTTTTAATTGTGCTTCAGTTGGTTTGTCATTTTTTCGCAAGTATTTAGTCACTCCTTTTTTTAGGCAAAATCTTTCGATACTCTTTTTACCTATTGCATCATATAGCATCTTTCTGTAATTAATTCCTGCATCGAAGAACCGTTTACTTATACCATAACTAATAGGAATACATAATTCAAGTTTATTTATCGAAACCCACTTTAAATTTTTTTTAGGCAAAAAAAAGAGCCCTGATTTTTCAGTACCTTTTAATAAAACTAATCCTGCGATCTTTTCAGCTCTTTTTCTTTTGGTATAATTGCCTGTTCATATACTTCAATTTTATAATTCAGGCGTTCAAGTGTTTTCTGCATATCTTCCATTCTTGCAATTAAGTGCTTACGCTGCTCGGTCAAAAGTTTTTTTCTGGCCTCAATAGCTTCACCACCCTGCACAAACAGACTAACCCCAAGAATGTCCTACTAGATATATCTTTTCTTTTTGGTATTTTTCGGTTAAATAATCAATAAGCACTATTGTATCCTTTATAAACTGATCCTTGTTCATAGAATCTTTTGAGATGTTAAATGAATAAGACTTTCCAGTTCCTCTTTGATCCCAGTTAACAACAGTAAAGCTTTCCTCTAACTTTTCTTGATACTTGCGACCAAATGAAATTTGAGAATAACCAGGTCCTCCATGCAAAAAGAGCATTATCGGATTAGAGACATCTTTACCTGCAAATATAAATAGGGGATCTGTTACTTTACACTCTCCACCAGTAATCTTATTTTTTGTTTTATAGCTGTTAATTCGCCTTCGACAATCTTTGTTTTCTCTTCTAGCTGCTTAACTATTTCCTTAACATGATCATACATTTCATTTGCGCCGTCTAATGACTTATTTATTTTTGATTGTACCACCCAGTCAAATATTAGTCCGTCCAAGAAATAATCAGCGAAGGTATTGAAAGAACCGATATTGATATTTAAATCCGCTGATAAATGAACATCCTGCAGTTCATCTTGAAACCTTCTTAACATACTTTGGGCATGATTGACGTAATCTCTTGCTTTATCTATCTTAGAATGTTTAATTGCTGTCGATATTAAACCACCGCCAAGCATATCCCATGTACCCCAATTTCTCGCACTATTAAGAGAATCTATTACATTATACAAAGCCCCTTGAGCCTGATTACCGGCTTCAATTGCTTCATTTAATTCCTTTAAATCAGACTTAAACTCGGACATTTTTTCCGACATTTCTATAAGCTTTTGTGCATTCTCATCTTCAGAATTTAAAATTATTTCTTTTTTTCTTTCCATAAGGGAGTTGTAATCTTCTTCTACATTAACATATTTCTTTAAAGCAATAGCTAATTCATTAACATCCTCTTCTATTGCTTCGGCGGAATTTTTGCATTGATCATATTTTAGTTTAACTGCTAAAAATTCTTGTCTTTCTTTTTCGATTTGCTGCTCCTTATTTCCTAATACAGTATAAAAAAGTCCGGTAAGACTTAATGATTCAAGTTTTTTGACGTCTAAATTTTCTTTCAAGAGGCTTTTTTCCAGCTCTCTTAATCTCTTTTTTTCGTTTACTAAACTATCTTGAGTTCTATTCAATCTGTTTGTTAATCTTTGTTTTTCCCTGAGCCTTTCCTTAACCTCAACAATTTGTGTGTTTAATTGCTCTAGCAGGTACTTTTTCCAAATCATCTTTTGAATAGCCAATATTCATTGATGCTTCTTTTACACCAATAGACTCATCACAGCAACAATTGGAGTTGCTGCAACATCCACTACCCTGTGAACCTTTCAATGCAATATCAGCATAATTTTTACGATTAAAACAAAAAAAGACGCATTTCTGAGCGTCTATTTCAACAAAATTTGCTATCACTTCATTTACGTCGATAATCAATAACATTCCCCAAAAGGTCAAATTCAAAATGACAACATCACAATTATCTATATAACATTACCTCACCAACCAACCATAATCTTGCCGGCAATCCACAATAAAGTCGACATACACCGCCTGATCCTTAATTTGATATAAAATCAGATACCATTTTTCTACGAACATCTTGTGATATTTATTTGACGGGATAAATTCAGCCTCTAAGAACGGGAAACGTTCCGGCATTTGATGTAGGGAGCGAATGGCATTCATTAAGTCATTTTTTAATTTCCGGGCTGCAGAAGGGCTTTTCTGCGCCAAAAAACGGACATGGTTCGCCAGCATCTTGCGTGAGCGGTCGGAAACAATGACTTTATTATGTGGTGCCTTTTCCATGTTCCACCTCTTCAATTATACTTTCCAAATAGCTGTCCAGTTCATCAGGTGTAAATCCGGCACGACCGGCTAAACGGCCTTCCTCAACAGCCAATAGTTCTTCCCGTAGCTTCAGCATTTTCTCACGGCGGTTAAATGCCTTAATATCCATAACAACTAGATCGCCCTCACCGTTTTTCGTAAGATACACAGGTTCTCCGGTTGACTTGCACAACGCCGCAATTTCATTGTAATTCTGTCGGATGCTTGCGGATGGCTTAATCTGCATGGTATCATCTCCTTGTAGTAATATTCTAATCATATTATACTATTTTTTTGCTATTAAAACCAATGAATAGCAGCTAATTTAATTTTAATAATTTTTTACTCATCTCCCTGCAACTCATTTATAATCTTCTAAACGATATTAAAATGCTGATCTAGAACTTGTGCACAGACATTATTCTTTATGGTTCTTAATAATGCACTCATATTTGTAATGCTATTGATTCCATTTTTACACAGGCAGAAGTTCAAAGATTATTTTGTACTTTAGCTGAACGAGTTGACTTGATAATATTAACCTATTTATAATTCAAAATATTTATTAGATTAACCGTACTGTCATAGCAATTGATAAATTCATGAGGTAGTTCCCCTTTAAATCGAATTGAATCACCTTCATGTAATACAAACTCTTCATTATCCAAAATAATTTTTACGTTACCTTTTACTACAAATATATACTCATCCACACCGTTCATATGTCCACTATTAGAAAGCTTGGATTGTGGGGCAATTTCAAGCTTCAATATTTCAGATTTGTGTAAATCGTAATATGGGAAAACACTGTAAATACAGTATTCTGCTTTTTTTTCTACTGCTTTTAATTCGTATTTTCTGACTAGTGAGTAATCCAATTCTTCTTCTTTGATTAGCATTGTAAGTGGAATTTTCAAACCATCTGCAATTTTCCACAACACTAATATAGTAGGATTTGTACTACCTCTTTCTATTTCACCAAGCATACTTTTGCTAACACCAGAGATTGCCGATAAATCTTCTAGAGTTAGACCCTTCTCTTTACGAATCTGTTTTAAATTTTTTGAAATACTGTTATTTATATTCTCCATAATAATTCCTCCTTAAAAAATTATATAATATATTGCATAATAATCCAACATGATATAAAATTCGGTATATAGGAATTAAATATAATATATCGTACAAAGAGGTGATGAAGTTTGGAAAAATTTAATGTTAATTTATTATTTAACCAATTAAAGCAGGACGTGAAATCTGATATTCAAATTCTAAAACTTATAGACGGGACAATGTCACTGTTAATTGCCGAATTAAAAGCCGGCAAAAAATTATCAACACATTACCATAATGAAGGAACAGAGATATATCAAATCCTTGCTGGAGAAGGTAATATTGAACTGGGTGAATTATCAGGTGATACCGTCATATGGAATGACAATCTTACAATTAAACCTGGTGATATTTTTGAAGTCAAACCAAAGACAGTGCATAGACTATCAAATAACAGCACTGAATCCTTACGAATTATTTTCTTTGCACCACCCTCACACTTGGATGATGACAGAGTATTTCTTTAAAATAAGGAGTGAGTATCATCAAAACTTTAAAGTTTAAGAAAATTGACGCTTTTACAAAAGGGATATCCTCCGGAAATCCTGCAGGTTATATTTATATGAGTGAACATGAATTATTAAGCGAAGAAGAAATGCAAAAAATAGCAACTGAACTCAAAGGTTTTGTTAATGAAGTCGGTTATGTTAATAAAATCGGTGAACAATACAATCTAAGGTTTTTTTCATCAGAATGTGAAGTGGCTTTTTGCGGACATGCGACTATAGCAATTATGTATGACTTGATTAGCAATAATAAAGAATTATTGCAAAAAAGGGAAATATTCATCAATGTTAGTGCTGGAACTTTATCAGTATTTAACCATATTAATGAAGATGATGCTGTGTATATCATGGCACCAGCACCAAAGTTATTAGATTTCGATTTAAAACCTATTCAAATAGCAGATATACTTGGAATTAATTCTTCTGATATAAATAACGTAATACCTATTAGGTTAATAGATGGAGGTCTAAGAACATTAATAGTACCTATATTAACATTAGATAGGTGCTTAAAAATAAATCCTAACCAAGAAAATCTCAGACTGTTTTGTCTAGAAAATGGAATAGACATCATACATGTATCAACAAACGAAACATATACATCATCAAGCAAATATCGTACTAGAGTATTTGCACCCAAATACGGATACCTTGAAGATCCAGCTACCGGCTCAGGAAATGCTGCATTTGGATATTATTTAATTGATCAGAAACTGTGGAGTGAGGATATTACAATTGAACAAGGTCCAAATAAGACTAATCCTAATTTTGTTAAGCTTCGACTATTTGAAAAAAACGGAATATCTCACATTGTTTTCGGTGGCTGCGGAACAATAAGAATTAACGGCAATTATTGCTTGCATGGGTATTCTGCAAAGCTTGAATAGTATTCTTTCTTGAAAATTTGTCATACAGTTTAAAGAAGAATACTTGGTACGCACCTCAAATGTATCGGCTGCCGGAACGTATCAACGGGTAAACCCAATCCCGTCTTCCGGCAGCCTTACATCATTACCTAACTATTTTACCCACTTAAACTCTAATCCTTCATATATTCTTATAGGATTACCACGTTCCAAAAGCTCATGCTGAATCCACATTGCTTGTTTAGCTAGAGACTCAGCATCTGAATTTTGTTTGCTTATAATCTCACTTAGGCGGTTCAAGGCTAGTTTCTTATTAACATACTGCGTTCGGGCTTCCGTACAGGTAACAGTTAGTCCTGTGGGTATATGAATAACTCTAACCCCTGTTTCCACCTTATTAACATTTTGTCCACCGTGTCCCCCACAGCGAAAGGTCTCAAAGCGAACATACTTCTCAGAAAAATCAACCTTTTCCTGTTCTTTAAATAAGTTTACATCAATGAACCAGTTTTTTCGTTTATGCTTTGGCCTAAAAGGGCTTCGGGCAATCCATTTTATTGTACCTTCAAGGTGACTGGCATCCTCAGCAACTACTAACACTACCGATTTATAGCAGTCCAGATATTGTCCTCTTATCTCTTCTATTATCTTTACATTTTTCATTTCTTTCATGAGGATTTTTAAAAACTTTCCCACTGCCAACTCACATTCAGCCGGACCTTTCCCTGAACTAATTTGTAATAGCACTTAATCACCCCTTATATGTCAGCACTGGCTTTAGCGTTGCGATAATTTTAATTAATCCAAACTCTAAAAGACTCTCTATAACAGCTTCGATACTCTTATAAGCTTCTGGTGCTTCTTCAAAAAGCAGGTCTGTATCATGGCAAACAATATGACTTTTGAGGTTTGTTTCTCTTATGGTATCTCTGTTATACTTATTGCGAATCCGAGATTTACATTGACTCCTGGCCCACTTCCTGCCAGCTCCGTGGGATAAAGAATATGCTGATTCCTCTCTTTTATCCGTCGGTTTAACAATGTAGGTAAGTGATCCCCTGGAACCAGGGATAATGACTGATCCGACCTCTGCTGAAACTGCTCCTTTGCGGTGTATAAATAATTTGCCTTTTTGCTCTAAAAAATTATGCATACAGTCAATTACAGTTGTAACTTCAGAAGCATATCCTAAATAATTAATCAGCTTGTTCGCCACTACCATCCGATTACGTTCTGCCCAAAGCAAAGCATTTTCATGCTTTTCAAAATAATGTTTGGCTTCAATACTATTTACAGAATACCCCTGTGAATCACTAAATTGTGACAGTATACTATGCCCATACCCTCTTGATCCGCTATGGACAAGCAGCAGCAAGTCTTCCTTAGTAATTTTAAGTTTTGCAAATTCCTTCTCGTCAAATATTTTCTCCAAAATCTGAAATTCTGCAAAATGATTGCCCGACCCAATTGTCCCCAAATCATAAATAGGACTTGGTTCTGCATAAGGGTTGACTGTTTCAATATCAGCCAATTCCCGAATATGGTTAAGCTTTGTTACCCAACGATTCATCTTAAACTTCTTTCTTGCAATACCTGTTTTAAACAACCCCATACCACAGCCAATATCACTTCCAATAATATGAGGATAAATAATCCCTTCAGTTACTACCGCCACACCAATAGGTGTTTTCCCGGCATGTAAATCAGGCAATCCAACGACTTTAATCATTCCATTCAGTTCTGACAAAGCGTTTAATTGCTTTATTGCGGTTTGTTCTATCCAGTTCTTACCGCTATTTATCAATAATGTTTTACTCATTCAATTCTCCTTTTCAACTAAAAAAATGCATAAAAATACCGTGGGACAACAACCCACGGCTAATTCTTTCCCCAAAAAGGGCAACAAAAAAACACGATAACCAAAATCGTGCCTCCAGCATACATCAGGCTTATGGTTGTCTCAAAATGTCAAATTTAGTTGTCCTTCACCTCGTAATTAGTTACCAACATATGAAAACACTCCTTTCACCTAATACTGTTATAATCACATTATAATTTTATGGCGTTACTGACCATTTGTCAATGACTTTCTTAAGTTGGATCACGAATGACTATATAATAATGATGGGATAGGGGGACATGTATAATTCCAGTTGGTTCTTCCAGGGCTATTTGCACACTTGAGCCTACAGCAATTTCTACACTAGCTCCCATTTTATTTTTTCTAGCAAGCAAGATCGCTGCAAAATGTTCCGCCGCATTCCCAACTAACGCTAAAATAAACCACCAATGAAGAGATTCGATATATCCTCCTAAAATATTTCTTCTTCATAGACATAAAACAACCACTTACCATAAGCAAGGGGAAATTTATCTTCGTTTTCAGCAAGACTCCCTCTTCAACCCCGTAAGAGGGAGTTGCGACCATACATTTCGTTCAACGTCGATTAAGCTTCTATGTCCGAAATAATCGTTGTACTCGAAGAGTGTTTCAATCCTCGAAATAAGTCTCGCTAAATTCAGATGGAGTTAAAACTCCACATGAATAAGTCTCGCTTTATGAGTTACTTTAGAAAAACATTAGATTTATTTTATGTAGAGTTTAGAACTGCTGTCTATAATGAAAATCGTCAACACTTATTAAATAATTTAATCAAAAGGAGAGTGTATTATGAAGAAAAGAAATGCAGCTTTAATCATTACGTTAGTTGCAGCTGTAGCTTTGTTTGGGATTACTGTAGCAGCATCCGGGAATCCTTATAAAGGCTATGAAACCTTCAAAGAGGTTATGAAAAACAATCATGAAGTAGCCAACGGAACTATTGAAGGTACCATTACCCTTACGGATAATGGAAAAGTCACAGGAGAATTTACAGGAACCATGAAGATGGATGAAGAGGCTCAAAAAATGAGTGGAGATTTTTCTCTTGTAATCGATGATCTCCAAAGAACCGGTCAGGTATTTGGTGACCAAGAGGCTAAAGTATTTGTCGATACACAAAATGATCTGTATTATCAAATTCAACAAAACGGCAAAGACTCAATTGATGAGATGTCTTGGAAGCATGAGTCAAAAGAGCAGGAAATGACAAAAGAGCAAGAAGCATTATTAGACTTGCTAGTAAATGATTATAAAGCCGATTTTGTTCTTTCTGACAATGCCGACGGCACTCAATCCGTAACGTTCGCTCTTAGCGAGGATGAGCTTCCTGCTGCTTTAAATCTGCTGGTTTCTGCAGCCGCTTCAAAAGAAGAGCAGTCAACTCAGGAAAAAGTATTTTTTGAGCAACATCCGCAAATACCATTTTTTGATGGCTTCAAGAATTCTCATGAGTTAATGCCTCATTTAGTAACAGATATCAAGATCAAAGGCTTAGAAAGCAAAGTGACCTTTGATGAAAACAAGGAAATACAGGCAATAGCATTTGAGCTTGCTGTAGAAGGCAAGGACAATGCAGGTGTCCAGCATGACCTTATTGTAAAAGGACAATTTCAAATTAAAAATGCAGGGACAACAGTTGTAGATTCAGTAGATTTAACAGGTAAGTCCGTTGAAGCTATTGAGATACCAGACCATCCAAAAGGTTTAAAGCATCAATAGCAGGATCTATATAAATGTGCAGCAGTCTTCATAAGGAATTTCTGTGAAGGCTGCTGTAAAGTTCTTTTTATAGAAAGGAGAGATGGCAATGAGTCTATTAAAAATTGAGAATTTGACAAAAACCTATGCAAATGGAAGAGGGATTAAAGGCTTAGACTTAGAAATTCATCATGGTGAAGTAGTGGCTTTACTTGGTCCAAATGGTTCCGGCAAAACTACGGCCATAAAGACGATGCTAGGCTTGCTGCATAAAAACAAAGGATGTATTGAAATACAGGGTTATAATGAGGAGACTCATATGAAGGATATCTTAAGGCTTACAGGAGCTGTGATCGGCAACCCTGCCCATTATGAATATATGACTGCCTTTGAAAATCTGGTTCTGATGCAAGCCTTCTTTACAGGTATCACCAAAGAGGATATAGAAGCCATTTTGGAAAAGGTTGGCTTATTAGAATTTCAAAACGAGAAGGTCAAAGGCTTTTCAACAGGGATGAAGCAGCGTTTAGCAATTGCTAAAGCCATGCTCCATCATCCACCCTTATTAATCTTAGATGAGCCTTTTTCAGGTATGGATATTGAAGGAAGAGCAAAGATTAAGGCATTACTGAAAAATGAAATAGAGAAAAAACAGCTTGGCGTATTAATATCCAGCCATCAAATTTTTGACATTGAAGACTGGGTAACCAAGGTTTGTATAATTAATGAAAGCCAGTGGCTAGGAACGGAATCAATGATTGAAATTACTAAAAAACAATTAAGCCTGGAAGCCCACTATTTAAATAGAGTTCAGGAAGAGAGGGGTCATTCGGCATGAAAGAGATTATTGGAAGTGTAAAAAATGAGTATCGGAAAATACTCGCAAGAAAAAAATCGCTCCTATTATATATTCTGACTGGAATCATTGTACTGGGATTATTTGTTTTGTATTATACCCTTAGTGAGAACTTAAATTTAACCGTGATGAGCGGCGCCTATTATCCTATTTGGGTACTCGGATGGATGATGAAATTAATTTTACCATTATTCTTAGTAATGACCTCTATCGACAGTATGACAGGGGAATTTCAGGATGAATCCATCAAAAATGTGCTTCAGTTACCTATAGAAAGACATCAGATTTACTTAGGAAAATTACTTGCCGGTCTTATTTATGGGGCAGGTCATTTGCTGATTATTCTGCTGGTTTCTTTATTGGGAGCAACCGTTATAGATGGCTTCGGTACTTTTTTAGCACTGCCGCAAATTTTATCATCCTATGTTATGGCGCTATTCGTTTTAGGTCTAGTAATTGTGCTAATCTCTCTATTGTCTTTATTCTTTAAAACATCAAGCACAGCTCTGACCATGAGCATTTTACTGTATCTTGGATTGAATGGACTGGGGCTCTATTATGGCTTTCTGCAGGTCTATCTGCCGACAACATATCTGTCTATGTATGAAAAAATGTTAAATAACAGTATGTTGTTGTACATGATGAGTTACTATATAATATTCTCTGTATTAGGTATTTTCAAATTTCAAACAAAGGAAGTATAACGTATGTCGATACGTGTGAAGTTGATTCTGATATATGTGATTTTAGTTATTTTTTCAGCTGCTTTTATTGCTTTTGCCGGTATGGGCATGATTGCAAGCTTTTTTGCTGGTATAACCGATGCGATACTTGAGGATATAGAAGTGGATGAAGCCATTGAAATCGTTATAGATTTAATAGCAGAATTAAACGTTGCTGAAAAAAGTGAAGAGGGAGCCTTACTAGACCCATCTTTTATTAAGGACGTCGATAAACGGCTACAGAAGTTTGATGGGCACCTATTCGTTTTTCATGAGAATCAATGGATCAATGTAGCGGGACAAGAATTTACTGAACCCTTTTTTAATCAGCTTGAAGCACATAATATCAATGTAGCTAAACCCCATCAGCCCCCAAATCGTGGGATTGAGTATCATAATAAAACCTATTATTCCTTTGCTCATGAATTTAACGTCCAGGACAAGAGCGTTACCTATTACTTTGTTATAGATGGATCTGACTTAGATGAGGTTTGGGGAAGCTTAGGGAATTTCATAATCAAGTTTATGTTGGTTATTCTATTAATTGTGATTTTACCGTTAGCCTATGTTTTATCAAAGGATATTATTAACCCATTGAAGGTGCTGGAGACTGGCGCCAATAAGATTCGCGAAGGAGATCTGGATTTTAAACTGGAAGCTAAATCCAACAACGAAATCGGAAAAGTCATCCAATCCTTCAACAAAATGCGTGTAGAGCTAAGAAAATCTCTTGAGAAACAGCTTCAATATGAGGAAAACCGCAAGGAATTGATCGCCAGCATTTCCCATGATCTAAAGACGCCTATTACTTCTATAAAGGGCTATGTGGAAGGGATTAAGGATGGGGTTGCCAATGACGAAGAAAAGCTTAATAAATACCTGGAGGTTATTTATAACAAATCTCTATATATGGATAGGTTGATTGATGACCTCTTTATGTTTTCTAAGTTAGACCTTGATCATCTAAGCTTCGATATGGAGGAGGTAAATGTAACAGACTATATGAATTCCTGCCTCAATGAACTGATGCTGGAGTATAAGCAACACGGAATCGAAATTGATTATAAAAAGCAAATAGCGAATCATGAGACGGTCTGGATGGATCAGCAAAAAATTACCCGGGTAATCATGAATATTGTCCAAAACGCAGTGAAGTTTATGGATAAAGAGGAACAAAGGGTAACCATAGGAGTTGAAGCTCAGGCGGAGGGAATTAGTTTTTACATTAGAGATAATGGTAGTGGAATCCCGCAAAATCAATTATCCTATATCTTTGAAAGATTTTATCGCGCAGACGGGGCAAGAAACACCAAAAATGGTGGCAGTGGGCTTGGGCTTGCTATTGCCAAGCAAATTATTGAAAAGCATGGCGGAACCATAGCTGCCGAAAGTGAACTTGGTGTTGGGACGATCGTTTATTTTGTTTTAAAAAAGGGTAAGGTGGCTAAAACTCATGAAGAAGACAGTATTAATAATTGAAGATGAAGTAAGTATTGCCGAGCTAGAGAGAGATTAT
>Ga0209346_1000631_pt1 | contig 27252 bp, 27 predicted proteins | sample AutmiccommunBRH9_FD_187381 | JGI IMG/M metagenome (GOLD analysis project Ga0209346, IMG submission 187381) | Deep subsurface microbial communities from Mt. Terri, Switzerland - Autotrophic microbial communities BRH/9 (SPAdes) (version 2) | ecosystem: Environmental > Aquatic > Deep subsurface >...
CGCCGAACACACCCTCAACGAAATCCGCGACTACCACCCCAAGAAACGACAAGAGGCCCCTCCCAAAGGAGGAGCCCCTGTCAACAATGCCCCGAGACACCTGTAAACGATGTCCCGACACATCACATGGCGGAGACGGTGGGATTTGAACCCACGGAGGGCTTTAACACCCTCACGGTCTTAGCAGGACCGCGCACTAGGCCGGACTATGCGACGTCTCCTAGTACTTGTTGTACGGCCACCCAGGATACCGGGCCGACGGGCCCCGCGAAACCGCGGAAACGACGGGGGGTGATCAGGCCGCCCGCCGCCTCATGCCGCTAGCAGCAGCCGTTGTTGCAGCAGCCGTCGTCGCAACATCCGTCGATGTCATTGAGCACCATCGTCTCCACCTCCATTCGATATTCGTCTAATAGCGAGAATCTCCCCCATTATTAGATGAATGTCAAATCTCGTGGGAGACTGGGGACATGCCCCGAGCCCTGCCGACCATCGATACCTCCACAGCTGTGTGCTGCTCGCCGATCGGCGAGCACTCGACGGACCCCGAGGCCGACGCCCTCCAGATCGCGACGCGACTCAAGGCGCTGGCGGACCCTGGCCGCATCCGCATCATCCAGGAACTGGCCTGCTGCGATGGCCACGAGATCACCACCACCGGCGCGGGCGTCCTCCTCGGGGTGAGCGAGGCAACCGCCAACCATCACCTCAAGCGCCTACAGAAGGCCGGAATTCTGGCACCGCGGCGCGATGCGCAGAAGGTCTACTACCGACTCGACCTCAGCGCGCTGCGCCAGTTGGGTGCGGTGCTGCAAGTGCGCTGCTCTGCCAGTTGCCATTGCGCTTGAGGCCTGCGCGGCTCGCGGGCCAAGAGCGGAGAGTGCGGGATTCGAACCCGCGGAGGCGGGTTACGCCTCAACAGTTTTCAAGACTGTCACCTTCGGCCGCTCGGTCAACTCTCCTTCACGTCCGCAACGGGCGACGCGGAGCCATTGTGCCAGCCCGCGGGCATCCCCGGCGTCACCACGGCTAGCGAGTACAACTCAGCGACCCGCGCCAACTCCATGTCGTAGGTGGCAATCGTGTCGACCGCCGGGTGAGTGACGGCAGCTCCGAGGTGCAGCGCGGCGAACGGTTTCAACACAGTCGCCGCGTGCGTCGACACGTTCACGTTCTCGTCAGAGAACCGAATGATCGGCACTCTCGCCTTGACGCGCTCGACAATCTCGAAGGCGCGGGCCTTGGCCTCCCGGGGATACAACTCGGCCGCTTGGCGCAATTCGGTAAGACCCAATTGCGTCGTAGCCAACTCATTCAGTCGTGGCACGGCCCAGCCGTTCCACTCCTCATAGAAGCTCACACCCGGCAGAAACCGGATGAGCGCAGAGCCGTCGACATAGATCACGCCCACCAGCGTATCGGGGCGTGATCGTGCGTGGAGCCGCGACTAGCCCTTGAGACGCTTCATCGCGAGCTGCACGACCGCAATGAGAGCCTGCTTGGTGGCGGCACGCTCGCGGGCATCGGTGTACATCATCGGCACCTCCGGCGGAACACCAAGGGCCTCGCGCACATCCTCAAGCTTGTGTCGAGCGACACCGTCGAAGCAGTTGACGCACACCACGAAGGGGATGCCCTTGCCCTCGAAGTAATCGACGGCCGGGAAGCACTGGTCAAGGCGCTCAGTGTCGACGAGCACAGCGGCGCCGATAGCGCCGCGCACCAAGTCGTCCCACATGAACAGGAAACGGTCCTGCCCGGGCGTGCCAAACAAGTACAGCCACAACGAACCAGGCAGCGCGATCCGGCCAAAGTCCATGGCGACCGTCGTGGTCGTCTTGCGATCGGTGACGCCGCCAGCGTCATCGACGCCGATCGACTTCTCCGTCATAGCCGCCTCAGTGTTGAGCGGATCGATGTCAGAGATCGAACCGATGAAGGTGGTCTTGCCGACGGCAAAACCACCCGCGATCACGATCTTGACAACGGTGGGGGCCTGCGCCGCATCGCTGGACGCGACGGCGGCGTTAGAGGGCTGCGATGCCATCAAGGACACTCTCCAGAAGACTCAAGGACAATCCGCCATTGGCGTCGTGCGTTGCCGCATCTTCGGCCGTCCCAGCGGTGTGAATAGTCAGGTATTTTTCTTCAGCAAGATCCGTGACCAGCACCCGGACCACACCCAACGGAAGTCGGGTATGAGCCGAGAGCTCAGCAACGGATTGATATTGGCCCGCAGCGAGCTGCAGGATCTTCTTCTTTTCCGGGGTGAGACCCCGAAGATTCTGTGGTTCGGACGGCGCTTCAACCAGCGCTTCCATCGGCAGGTGCGAGTTGGCGGCACTGACGCGCCCCCCGGTCACGGCATAAGGCCGGACCGTGTAAGCCTCGTCTTCCGCCCCCTCGGAGGGCTCAATGGATTCCGTCATGTCCTGTCCCTAGCGGGTCGGCCCGTCGGTGGGCAAGTTCTGACGCATCTCCGTGATGAGCTGCGGCGTCAAGGCGTTCTCGGTGCGTGACACCAAGAGCGTCATCTCGTAACCGACCAGGCCCACGTCGCAGGTGGAATCAGCGGCGACCGCAAGCACAGCGCCGTTATTGACGCTCATCAGGAACAAGAACAGTTCGTCCATCTCGATGATGGACTGTCGCACCTCTCCTGCCTTCAGCTGCCGCGCAGCACCCCGAGTCAACGACGCCATTCCGGAAACCACCGCTGCGAGGGTGTCGCCGCCCGTGCGGTCAAGATTCTTCGACATCGCCATCAGCAAGCCGTCGGCACTGACGACAAGAGTGTGGCGCGTCCCTGGCACGGTCTGGACGAAGTTGTCCAGCAACCAGCCAAAGTTGGCGGCCTCAGTACTGAGCGCGGTCACTGGTCCTCCTTGTTTCTGTGGCCCCTAGAAGGGAGACACGTGATGGTGTTCACGGCTCCGTCAAGGAACCTTGCGTACTGTCATTGAAATTCTTCACGTCGTCGCGAGCCCGGTGGGTTCCAGAATAGAAACTTGAGAAGCGGTGCCGTATTGCCTCAGCGTCTCGCGGAACTTCGGGCTCCGCAACGTCCGCGCTTCCCTCTGAATCGGCCTCGCGCTCCACAGGGGTGCGCTTGACGAGGCCTGCTCGCGTCTTCTCGACCTTCGGACGTTCCGCCGCCAGCGAACTGAGCTCGGAGAATACTTCTGATGTGAAGTCTACAGAGCCGCCGCCCTGCTGCTGAGACTCAACCTGCACCACCGGGCGATACTCCGTTGCCGCCTCGGGCGCCGCTGCCTGAAGGGCGCTCTCGCCCGCAGCCTCCCAGCCGAGCGGTCGCGCCAGTTGATCCGGCGAGTACATGGCCGGTAGGCCCCCCGGGCCAAAGACCGCGTGCGAATCCGCGGGATCCGGCTCGGCGGCTTCGCCTAGCGGCGACCATTCCGCGTCGGCGTTCTCCTCGCGCGTCGGTTCCGGCATGAACTCGGGACGGTTCTCGTCGGGCGCCGACTGGGCAGCAACACTCTCGGGCTCATTGAGCTCAGCAGCGGGCGCCTGTCCGATCCACATCGACCTGTCTTCGCGCGGCCGAAGTACTTCCGGGACGGGCACACTGGAATCGGCGCTCTCCGGCTCCTCCGCCAATCGCCCTTGGTCCTCGTAGAGCGTCGTACTGGGCACGGAACCCTGCCACGTGGGCGGGGGAAGTGACGGCGCGTCGGTCGGACCAGCGAGCGGCTCCAGGAAGGCGGGGGCTCCAGCGTCGGGAGCAACATCGTCCGACCGCTCAGAGGGGTCCGCCTCCGGCGGGGCCTCTTCCTTGTGGCCTCGCCCGAAGACGCGTGAGAAGAAGCCTCCGCGCTCCTCGGCACCCTCGGACCCCGAGCCGTCCGAAATCAGTTCATCGAGGCTCGGCGTCGAGGTCACCGGATCCGACTCGAACTGAGGGCTCTCACCCTGAGAGCCGTGACGCCAGTCACCGGCCGAGGCCCCGAACGGGCCCTGAGCGGCTGGCTCCTCCGCGCGCGGAGCTGCCGGGTACAGCGGCGACCGGAACACGGGCTCACCTTGCGTAGCCGGCGCCTCCCACCCACCATTCTCACCGTGCGGCTGAGACTCCGGGGGGCGCGAATACGGGTTGTCATCTAGAGAGACCGAGTCAACGCCGGCACTCTGCGGCTCACCGTGCTGGCTCCACGGCCCCGCCTGCTCAGGCTCGGGCTCAGGCTCGGGCTCGGGCTCGGGCTCAGGCTCAGGCTCGGGCTCGGGCTCGGGCTCAGGCTCGGGCTCGGGCTCGTCCTCCTCGAGCATCGGGATGGCCACAGACGGCGTGGGTTCCGCACCCACCGCCGAAAACACGTCCTCACCGGTGAAGCCGGTCGCGATCAGCGGCGACTGGCGAACGACCGGAGCCTCGGAGTGGTCGGCGTCGGCGGCCTCCGCGGCGATGGGAGACTCGGGCCGCTGCGCCACCTCCTCGTCGGGCGCGCTGTGCTCCGGGGCGTCGGGCTCAAGAGAGGGGACCGGGGCCGGTTCCGTTGACTCACTCGGCTGGTCCGTCGCCGGCGCGGCGCGCCTGACGGCGTGGCCGAGAGACTCGGCATCGGGCCGGAGCAACTCAGGCTCGTCATCGTCGGAACGCAACGAGCGGAAGCCGCGGAAGACCCTGGCGCGCTGCTCGGCGCTCTCCGGCGACACTTCGTCGGCCGCGAGGATCGGCGTGAACCCCGGCGTCGTGGCGCTCTCCAAGGCAGTCAACTGCGCGTCGGAGGCCCGCATGGGCAAGCCAATGATGCTGTGGGTTTCCTGCGGCGCCTCAGAGCCTTCGTCGCCGCGCCTGCGCCGACGTGTGGGAAGACCGGCGGGCGTGGCACCGCCGGTGAGCGCGTCAAGATCGACGGGCACGGCTTCGGGTGCGGACTCCGCGTCGGCGGCGACAAGGCTCTCGATTCCCGAGGGGGCCTCGTCCGCTACCGGAGGCTCGATCGCGCGGCCAGCAAGGTCCGCACCGCCTCCGATGACGGTGGGCTGGTACCCGTGCAGTGGCGCGACCGGGCGCTGCGCTTCGGTGGGAAGGGGATCGCGCACCTCGGAGTCGGACACGCTGTGGCGCACCAGGGCCGCGGGGGCGTGGGTGACCTCGTCGACGGCGGTGCTCGACAGGTGTCCCTGCTCGCGTGGGGCAGTCGGATCGAACAGTGACGCTGGCATCACGACCCGGGCGCAGATTCCTCCGCCCTCGATGGACTCCAACTGCACACGAGCGCCCACGCGGCGGGCAATACGGCCGACCACGAAGAGGCCCAGACGCTGCGCACCAAGAATTTCCGAGGCCGCCGTCGAAGCAACGCGGTCGTTGGCGTCGCCCAGTTCCTCGGGCGTCATGCCGATGCCGTAGTCAACGACCTCAACGCAGATGTCGTCACCTTGAGTCATGGTCCGCACCACGACCGGCGTTCCAGGATCTGAGAAGACCGTCGCGTTTTCCAGGAGTTCAGCAAACATGTGTGCTGCGGTGAGGGCCGAGTGGCCAAGCATCGACGGGTCGGCGTCGAGTTCCAACTGAACTCGCTCGTACAACTCGATTTCGGATGAGGCCGTGCGGATCACGTCGGACAGCGGCATGGAACGGCGCAAGCGGCGACCGGTATCGATGCCTGCGAGCACCAACAGCGACTCACTGTTACGGCGCATTCGAGTCGCCAGGTGGTCCAGAGCGAACAGCTTGGTGAGGGTGGTCTGGTTGTCTTCGGTGCGCTCCATCTCGTCAATCGACGAGAGTTGGCGGTTGAGGAGAACCTGGTCACGACGGGCCACGTTGACGAACATCTCCGAGATGGAACCACGCAATGCGGCCTGTTCGGCGGCGATGGAGAGGGTTGCCGCATTGACCGAGTTGAACGCCTCTGCCAGACGCCCCACCTCGTCTCGCGACTCCACGGGGATCTGCACCTCGGACACGTCGACGCTCTGGCCAGGCAATGCCACGCGCTCCACGAGTCGCGGAAGCTCTTGTCGCACTGCAGTAGCCGTCGTGGTGAGGCGCCGCAGCGGGTTGATGATGCGGCGTGCCATCGACAGCGTCACGACGAGCGACACGGTAAAGACGACCACGGCGACGGCGATCGTCGCGAGCAACTGGACCAGGCTGTTTCGTACGAGGTCCGAAGAGGCGTTCCTCAGTTGGTTGAGGATTTCTGCGCGGACCGGTTCCATCACAGCGAGTTCTTCGGCCACCTGCCCTTCCCAGTCTGCCGAGCGCTGGTCGAGCAGCCCCTCACTGGTCCCGTCGACCACCAGGCGGTCACGTATCACCTGAAAGCCGTTCGTCTCGAGGACGTCGAACGACGCGCCAAATGGGGGAAGGTCCTCAACGTTGGGCAAGGGGTTGACCGCGAGCGTCGCGTTTTCCAGCGCGTTGTTCGTAGCGAAGTAGATCCGTTGGAACCGCGCAGGCTCACCAAAGAACCAACCGCCGTCACGAATCTTGCGCGTGACGTAGTTCTCTTCGAGACTGACCGCCTCAAACAGTTCGTTCATCGACCCATATGCCGTCAAATAGGTGGCCAACTGTCGGTTGGCGGAAGAGTCGGCAACGCTACGCGTCATGGAAAAAACGCCGCCCGTCACCCCGGTGTAGAGGGACTCGACGTTACCCGGAAGAACGATGCCCGTGCGGATGTCTCTTCGTATGGCGGGCAGTTCACCAAGTCGCCTTTCGGCGTCTACGAGCAGGTCGAGAACACCGGCGTTCTCGGGGCGATCCTCCACGTTGCTCACGGCGGCCAGGAAGACGGCGGCGGACAAGTCAAGCGCGGAAAAGTCTGCCGGCAGCGCATCCGCGTATCGCTTGGACTCGTTGAGGTACGTCGCGATCTCGAAGCCCTCAGTCCTGATCAGGTCGGCGAGCCCACGGATCACGTTTCCGATGTCGCTCACAGGCGCGCCCACGGTAGCGGCATCCACCTCGTCTGCGATTCGATTGAATCCGGCCTGCGCAGTCGCCACCTCGGCGGGCTCGGGCCAAGCGGCAAAGTCGCCTTCCACGGCGGGGACGGTCGTGATCTCACGGTAAGTGTCCAGGCCGTCCTCACCACCGACGCCGCTCACCGCGGCGGAGATGGCACTTGCGACTGCGGCATAGGCCGGGTCCGCAGCAGCCGCCGCTGTGATCGTCGCAACGGTAATGTCCACGGCAGTACCGGCGGTTGAGCTCTTCTCTAGACCGTCGCTCGTCGCACTGACGTAGTTCAGTGCGTCGCCGCGCTCGGTCTGGATGTCTTCGACCATGGCGGCACCGGTCTCAACCAGGGTCACCAACTGCTCGGTGTTGCGCGCAGAGGACTGGTCGGTGACGGCACCGAACACCACAAAGGACGCGGCAAGAAGAAGAACGATCGTCGGGAATGCGACGACCGCGAGCAGCTTGCCACGAATACCTAGCCCTTGGAGCATGTACCTCTCCCTCGTGCCCGTCAGCCGCATGCCAACGGGTCGCCAGCCACTCCGCCGACGCGTGTGATCCTCAGTAATATCGGCACTTTGCCGTGATCACATGAGGTCGCGCCACCGCGACCCGCACCATGAGACGGTATAACGGATCAGTTATGACGTGAAAGGGGCAAATTGCCTATGCGTGCGATCGTTGTCGGCTCGGGGCAAGCCGCCGGGAAGCTGTCGGTACGGGACGTCGCCGCACCCCAGGCCGGTCCGGGCGAGGTGGTGATCTCGATCGCGGCTGCAGGGGTCAACCGCGCCGACCTGCTCCAGCGCAAGGGCCAATACCCCTCACCCCCAGGCTGGCCCGAGTGGCCAGGTCTCGAATGCTCGGGCACCGTCGCCCACCTGGGCGAGGGCGTTGACGACGTGCACGAGGGTGATGCCGTCTGCGCCCTCGTCGGAGGCGGGGCCTACGCCGACGCCATAGCCGTTCCCGCCGATCTCACGCTTCCGGTGCCGCACGGTCTCGATCTGATTGCGGCGGGCGGGTTGATGGAGGCCGCGTGCACGGTGTGGTCAAACCTGGCCACCGCAGCGGTCACGCCGGGCGAGACCCTGCTCGTTCATGGCGGTGCTGGCGGAATCGGGTCGTTCGCGATCCAGATCGGAAAGGCGATGGGGCTCCGCGTGATCGCGACCGCCGGGGGCCCGGACAGGGCACGGTGGTGTCGGGATATCGGCGCCGATATCGCGATCGACTATCGGCGCGAGGACTTTGTGGCGGCAACGCAGGCCGTCGGTGGCGCTGATGTGATCCTCGACGTCGTCGGCGCTGGCTACCTGAATCGGAACGTGGACGCGCTGGCCACGGGAGGACGCCTGGTCGTGATCGGGCTGCTTCAGGGCGCCACGGCACCCCTTGACTTGGGCGCGCTGATGGCGAGGCGACTGCGCGTGATCGGCACTACGCTACGCTCGCGGCCCCACGCGGAACGCGCAGCGATCGTGGCGGCGGTTGGCCGAGAAGTGTGGCCCTGGATTCCGTCCAAGGTGTCGCCGATGCTGCACGCAGCGATCCCGCTTGAGGAGGCGTCGCGCGCCCATGACATGCTCGCCGACGGCGAGGTCGCGGGCAAGATCGTCCTCACCCCGTAGCGCGCGCTACTGAAGCAGCCCCGCCCCGAGGGCACTTGCCAGCGACGGCGTGATCGGCAGTCGCGGGAACAGGGTGGCCTGAAGGGCGTGGTAGATGTCCGGCTTGCCTTCCCACACGGAGTGACCGACGGTGTTGTCGGGGGCCAACTCATGCCACCACGATCCGCCAACGAGATCGAGGTGGTGCTCCCTCGCGTAGTTCCACCAGAGCGCGTAGTCGGCGGCCATGGCCTCGTCGCCCTCGCGGAGCCACAGGGTGAGCGCCGCGCCGATGGCCTCCGCCGTCACCCAGTGCATCCGGTCCCGGACCACGGGCACGCCGTTCCAGTCGATCGTGTAGACGAAGCCAGGTGCACCGTCGACGTTCCACCCTTCGCGCACCGCGGCGTCGTACAGCTCGCGGGCCGCGCCCACCATCCAGCGGGGCGCATCGAGGCCCGCACGCAACAAAGAGGCCTCGAGCTGGAGCGTCAGCCTCGACCACTCCAAGAGGTGGCCGATCGTCGCGCCGTAGGGTCGGAAGGGATGCGCCGGCTCGTCGCGGTTGTACTCCAGCAGCGGCTCCCACTCCGGCGTGAAGTGTTCCGGCAGGCGCCACTGATTGTTTCTGGCCCACTCGTTGACCACCCGGGTGGTGATCCGCAGAGCGCGCTCCAACAGGTCGGGGCGGGCGGCGACGTCGGCCGCCGCAAGGTACGCCTCGACGGTGTGCATGTTGGCGTTGACGCCCCGATAGTCGGACAGTCCAGACCAGTCCGCCGCGTAGGCCTCGCGGGCAAGACCCTGTTCGTCGTCCCAGAAGTGCTCATCGAACACCGCGAGCGCCTCGTCAAGAAGCGCCGCCGCCTCCGGGTGCCCGGCCGCCGCAGCCGAGGATGACGCCAGGATCACGAAGGCGTGCCCGTACGTCTCCTTGGCATCGTTCACGGGGCCGTCTGGCCCGATGCTCGCGAACCAACCGCCATGAGCGTCGTCCCTCAGCGCGCCTCTCAAGGACGCCACTCCGTGATTGACGAGCGCCCGATCGGCCGAGTTTCCCCGCAGCACCGACAGCGCATAACTGTGCGTCATACGGCAACTGATCCACAGCTCGACGGGGTGGGAGGGGTCGGTCACTCCGTCGTCGTCGAGCCATCCGAAGCCGCCGATGGCGGAACGGCTGGCGCGTCCGAATGCGAGCAGGCGATCGGCCTCGGCTTCAAGCCAAGCCAGGTGTGCGGGGTCTTCTAAGAGGTTCATGGGTCCAACCTATGGCGTAATGGACCGCTAGAAGACGAGCCGGGCCGGGTCGATCAGCGGTTCGAGGGCGTCCAACACGCCATCTTCATCCACCGGTCCGATCTCGCTCTTTGCGGCGGCGATGACACGCTCCGGCGCGTTGCCCATCGCGTAGGAGTCGCGTGCCCACTTCAACATCTCGATGTCGTTGTTGCCATCGCCGACCGCCACGGTGTGCTCGGGATGCACGCCAAGTTGCTCTCGCAACGTCTCGAGCGCCGACGCCTTGGACACGCCTGGCGGCGTGAGGTCCAGCCACGCCGAGTAGCCGACGGCATAGGTCACGTCGCTCAGCCCGATGCGGTGGACGATCTCCTCGAAGTGATCCACGTGAGCTCCCGGCGCCCTGATGACCACCCTGGTGACGTCGTCGTGGCACAACTCTTCGAACGTGACAGTGCGTTGCCGCCCCGCGAGCTCGCCCATCGGAAACTCCTTGGTCACCCTGAAGCCGACTCCCAAGTCCTCGACCGCGAAGAAGGCGTCCGGCATCTCGTCCCGAATCACTTCCAGCGCCTCACGCGGGTTGAACGTGATGGTCTTCGTGATGTCGTAGCCGCCTGGCGATCCCGGGTTGAGGCGGATGATGACGGCGCCGTTGGAGCACACCGCCCAGCCGCGTCGCATGCTCAGGCGTTCCGCGACGGGCATCGTCGCGACGATGTTGCGGCCAGTGGCGAGCACCACATGGTTGCGGGACATGCGCACCTTGGTCACCGCGTCGACGACGGCATCGGTGATCTCGCCGCCCCAGTGCATCAGGGTGCCGTCGATATCGAGGCCGACGAGCCGCCAGTCGTCCGGCGTGAGCGGCGGGTCGAGTTGTTCCGGATCAACGGCCATGGGTCGACTTTACGACGCGGGCCCGCACCGCCAGGTCACGCCACCGGCGTCAGCATTTTCAGGCCACCCAGGTACGGACGCAACATCGGGGGGACGTAGATGCTGCCGTCGGCCTGCTGATGATTCTCCAGCAGTGCGACGATCCAACGGGTGGTGCCGATCGTGCCGTTGACGGTCGCCACTGCTCGCGTCCCGTCCTCGCCGCGCTCCCGGATGGCGAGTCGCCGCGCCTGGAACGTCGTGCAGTTCGACGTGGAGGTGAGCTCCATCCACCGTTCCTGGCTGGGAAGCCACGCCTCGCAGTCATACTTGCGGGCGGCCGAGGTTCCGAGGTCTCCCGCCGCAGTGTCGATGACGCGATACGGCAGTTCGAGCGCCTGCAGCATCGACTCCTGGATCTCCAGGAAACGGTCGTGCTCGGCCGCCGCGTCCTCAGACCGGACGTACGAGAACATCTCGACCTTGTGGAACTGATGCACCCGGATGATGCCGCGCGTGTCGCGGCCAGCCGAACCGGCCTCGCGCCGATAACAGGCGGACCACCCGGCGTACCGCAGCGGGCCCTCGTTCAGGTCCAGGACTTCGTCGGTGTGGTAACCCGCGAGCGCCACCTCCGACGTCCCCGTCAGGTAGAGCTCGTCCTTCTCAAGGTAGTAGATCTCGTCGGAGTGCTTGCCAAGGAAACCCGTGCCGCGCATCGTCTCGGGGCGCACCAGCGTCGGCGTGATCATGGGCGAGAAGCCGTGCGCGGTGGCGACACCCATGGCGGCGTTGAGGATCGCCAGCTCGAGTTGTGCACCCACACCAGTGAGGAAGTAGAAGCGGGCGCCGGAGACCTTGGCGCCGCGTTCCATATCGATCGCCTTGAGGCGCTCGCCCAACTCCAGATGATCGCGCACGGTGACGCCCTCGGCCGCGAAATCGCGCGGCGTGCCCTCCTCGCGCAACACCGTGAAGTCGTCGGCACCGCCCGCGGGCACGCCAGGCTCCGCCAGGTTGCCGATGCTCATCAGCAGCTCGCGCGCCTCGTCATCGGCGGCGTCGGCGGCGGCCTGCAGGGCCTTGACTCGCTGCGCCAAGTCCTTGGTGCGTGCCAGGAGCTCCGCCTTCTCGTCACCCCTCGCCTGTGCGACCTCGCGGCCCAGCGACTTCTGCTCGGCGCGCGCCTGCTCGAAGTCGGTGAGCGAGGTGCGGCGGCGCGCGTCGGCGGCCAGCACCTGGTCCACGACCTCGACATCGTCACCACGCATCCGCTGGGATTCACGCACGCGTTCTGGTTCTGAGCGAAGCAAGGCTAGATCGATCATGATGGCGAGTGTAACGGCGGACACGTACGCTCAACCCATGACAGATGCGACGCTCGCGGTGGTCATTGCGGGATCCGCACTCGTGATTGGAATCGCGGGTCTGGTTCTCGCCGTGACCATCACTCGGCGCATCGGCACGAGGGATCCGATCGCCATTCCGCCCTTTTGGCGCAAGGTGTTGCGGATCAGGGCGTTGCCCGTCGCGCTTCAAGGGGAGTTTGCGCCCACCAAGCGCGGAACGGAGCGCATCGCTTTCATCGCCAACCCCACCAAGGCTGGCATCGCCGACGTGCGCGAACAGGCCATGCGCGCCTGCTCCGAGCGCTATCTGCCCCAGCCGATGTGGCTCTACACCACGCCGGAGGACTCGGGACACGAGGCCGCGCGCGAGGCGCTCAAGGCGGGAGCCGATGTGGTGGTCGCGATCGGTGGCGACGGCACCGTCCGTGCGATCGCCGCGGAGTTGGCCGGGACCGGGATTCCCCTCGCCATCATCCCGATGGGGACCGGCAATCTTTTTGCGCGCAACCTCGAACTGCCCTTGGGAGACACTCCCGCGTTGATGCGCATTGCGCTGGAGGGCGACAACGCCGCGATCGACGTGGGTTGGCTCGACCTGGATCGCGGACCACGCGCGCAAGACGAGCGTCACATCTTCCTCGTCATCGCTGGCGCGGGGCTCGACGCGGAAATGGTGGCCGGCGCCGACGAACGCCTCAAGCGGCGCCTCGGCTGGGTCGCCTACTTCTTCGCAGCCCTCAAGCACCTGGGTTCCCGGCGCATGACCGTGTCGGTGTCGGTGGATGGCTCCCCCGAGGTGACCGCCCAGATGCGCACCGTGCTGTTTGCCAACGTCGGCAAGTTGCCGGGTGGACTCATGCTGGTGCCGGACGCGTCCGCGGAGGACGGCTGGCTGGACGTGGCGACACTCGACGCACGCGCGGGCATCGTCGGATGGACGGCGCTATTCGGCAACGTCGTCGCCCAGGGCGCGGGCTTGCAGATGCCCGAAATCCTCAAGGCGTACGGCAGTTCGCGCATCGACCATGCGCGCGGCAAGTCGATCGTGGTGGCGATGGATCACATGCACAGGATCCAGGCCGACGGCGAGGGCTTGGGTCTCGCGCGTAGCGTGACTGCCACGGTCGATCACGGCGCGCTCTTGGTGAGGCGCCTCGCGCAGCAGAGGTCTTAAGAGCTAGCCCTCGCCGCGCCTGAGTGACTCCACCCACGCGTGCGCGGCGGCGAAGTCGGCCTCGCTGGTGCCTGCGGCCAGCGGCGTGACCTGGCCGTGCGCCGCGGGGTACGAACCAAGGAAGACGACGAGCGGGCACGTGCGCCTCAGCCCCACCAGCGCCTCCGCCAACCGCGCCTCGTCGATGTGGCCGAGGGCGTCCACGGAGAAGGAGTACTCCCCCACCTTGTCGCCGCGCGGACGCGACTCGATGCGTGACAAGTTCACGCCGCGGGCGGCGAACTGCTCAAGCATCTCGAGGAGCGCACCCGACCTATCGGTGGACAGGTGGACCACCAGGGTGGTCTTGTCTGAGCCGGTGGCTGGCGGTGCTGGCTGGGGACGCCCCACCTTCACGAATCGGGTGGCGGCATGAACGTTGTCCGCCACTCCGTCGATCAGGAGATGCAGCCCCAACCTCGCGGCAGTGCCCGGAGGCGCGAGCGCCGCGTCGAAGTCGGCCGAGCCGTCCGCGAGCGCAACCGCCGCCGCGGTATTGGACGTCGCGGAGATCTGGACCACTTCCGGCAGATGCGACGCGAGCCATCGTCGGCACTGGGCCAATCCGTGGGAGTGCGCCGCGACGCGGGTCACGGACTCAAGGGGCACGGGCGCTGCGGCTACCAACTCGAAGGCCACCGGGAGGACGAGCTCCTGCAGGATGACGAGGGGGGCGCCGTCGGCCAACGTGTCGAGCGTGGCGGTGACGCCGCCTTCGACCGTGTTCTCAATCGCGACGACGGCGAAGTCCGCCTCGCCGGCCCGCACCGCGGCGAGCGCCGTCGGGACATCGACAACCGCCACCGGTTCGACGTCGGAGCCCGCCGTCATGGCGCGCAGCGCCGCGTCGGTGAACGTGCCTTCGGGCCCCAGGTACGCGTACCTCGGGGCGCTCACAGTCCCGACTCCCGCGCGTCGGGGCTGGGAGTGCCCCCGGACCGGCTGGCGACGTGGAACGCGTCCTCGACGGTGTGCTGGGTGGAGCGGAGCGATACGCGAATGCGACGCGAACTGATGGCCATCATGACGTCACGGTACTTGCCGACGCGCGCGAGCGGGGTCGCCGTAGTCTTTTGGTAAGCACGGTGTCGCATATCGCATTCGACTTCCGTGACGGTCAGCCCGGCGTCGATCACGTCCAACGTCATTCCGGTCTCGAGGCCGGCGCCGTGGGACAACGGCATCGCGGCTTCGAGCGCCTCTCGCGTGACGCAGCGCACGCGACTCAGCGGTTGGATCGGGCTCCATCCGGACAGTGAGGAAATGGCTTTGCGTGCGGAGCCGGCGGACGCCCCTGTTGACTTGGAACCCCCGTCCGTCAGGCCAATCGCCATGTCGGCGACACTCTCCAGCACAGCCTCCACCAGGGGTGCCGCGCCAATCGCGGCGTTCCCGAGACCGGGTTCCATGAGCAACACGGCTCGCGGCGGCTTGCCCTGCTCATCGCGCATGCCGACCACGGCGGCGCCCGTCTCGATCGACACGGAACGACCGCGTTGATGCGAGTGACGCACGACCACAGCGCCCGCCTTGCGAGCGAGGTGCTGAGTGTTGTCAGCAGATCCGTCGTCCACCACAAGCACCAGGTCAACACCCGGGATGGCTCGCGAAGCGCGGACTGTCGCCGCGATCCGTCGTGCCTGATTGTGGGCCACGATCAGCACCGCGGCGGTGGGCGGCGATGCGGCCTGAGCGGCTCGCCGGGCGGCCGCGACGCGCCCTGAGCGCGCAGTCGAGCGACGCGCAGTGCCAGGCGCCTTCGGGGGCTCGGATCGTGGTTTCGCCACGCCCATAGCCTAACCAAGTTCTGGTCGTGAATAGAACCCCTCTTTACCCCCACATGGGAGGAACGTAACCAGCGGGGGCCTGCATTATCGCGTTCGAGATGCAAGACTTGCCCCATGCATGAGCGCGCAGGCACTGTTGCCCTTCCGGAAGACCTCGTCGACATCGATGCCCTGCTGGGCGCGTACTACGACCTGGTACCCGACCCACGCATCGCCGACCAACGGGTGGTGTTCGGCACGTCCGGTCACCGTGGATCCTCGCTCGACACGGCGTTCAACGAGGCCCACATCGTGGCCACCACCGCCGCAATCGTCGAATATCGCCACCACCAGGGCATTGACGGACCGCTCTTCATCGGCAAGGACACGCATGCGCTGTCCGGGCCGGCGCAAGAGACCGCCGTCGAGGTCTTGGCGGCCGCGGGCGTGGAGGTGAGGATCGATGCGCGGGACGGCTACACGCCTACCCCTGCGGTATCCCTCGCGATCCTGGTCGCCAACGGCGCCGTGTCCGAAAAGGGCCTGCGGACGTCGGGCTCCGGCCTCGCCGACGGCATCGTCATCACCCCATCGCACAACCCTCCGCGCGACGGCGGCTTCAAGTACAACCCGCCCCACGGCGGCCCTGCCGACACCGACGCGACCAGTTGGATCGCCAAGCGCGCGAACGAGCTGCTGGCGGGCGACTGGCGTCAGGTGCGGCGCTTCCAGTACGCGAGAGCGGTGGCGGCCGACACCACCAAGGGTTTCGACTTCCTCGACCTGTACCTCGCCCACTTGCCGTCGGTCATCGACCTTGTGGCGATCAAGAACGCCGACGTGCGCATCGGCGCTGACCCCTTGGGTGGCGCCGCGGTCGACTACTGGGGTGCGATCGGCGAGGAATTCAAGCTCAACCTCACCGTGGTCAACCCGAAGGTGGACCCGGCCTTCTCCTTCATGACGCTCGACTGGGACGGCAAGATCCGCATGGATTGCTCCTCCCCCTACGCGATGGCCACGCTGCGCGACCTGATGTCCGCATCGGATGCTCCGTATGACGTCGCCACCGGCAACGACGCCGACTCCGACCGCCACGGCATCGTCACCCGCGACGGCGGGCTCATGAACCCGAACCATTACCTCGCTGCGTCGATCGCCTACCTCTATGGCGGGGCGCGTCCCGCATGGCCTGCCGACGCCAAGATCGGCAAGACCCTCGTCTCCTCGAGCCTGATCGACCGCGTTGGCAAGGACATCGGCCGTACCGTGGTGGAGGTGCCGGTGGGCTTCAAGTGGTTCGTGCCTGGACTGCTGAGCGGCGAGGTCGCTTTTGGCGGCGAGGAGTCCGCCGGCGCGAGTTTCCTGCGCCGCGACGGCCGCGTGTGGACCACCGACAAGGACGGGCTGATCATGTGCCTGCTCGCGTCGGAGATCATCGCCACGACCGGCTCGTCCCCGTCCGCGCTGCACCGCTCCCTCACCCACAAGCTGGGCGAGTCCTGGTATGCGCGCGTCGACGCTGCGGCCACCAAGGAGCAGAAGGCCGCACTGGGCAAGCTCAGCCCCGAGAGGGTTCCTGCGAAGACTCTCGCGGGTCAAGAGATCCGCGCCAAGCTCACCGCGGCGCCTGGCAACGGCGCGTCCATCGGCGGGCTCAAGGTCACCACAGACGATGCCTGGTTCGCCGCCCGCCCCTCGGGCACCGAGGACGTCTACAAGATCTACGCCGAGTCGTTCATCTCCGAGTCCCACCTCAGCGAGGTCCAGGCCGAGGCGCGCGACGTCGTGTCGGAGGCTTTGGAAGGCTGAGGCGCTCGAGGGCTGGGCCTCCCCACGAGCGCCGCCTCATCTCGGCCCGTGTCGCTCCGGCCATCACGCCGTTGCCGTGTCACCCTCGACCTATGCACCGATGGCGACTTGTCCTGCTGGCTGCCGTGGCCACGCTCGTTCTGGGCGGCTGCCTGCGTTTCACCGCCGACCTCACACTCGACCCTGACAACACCGTGTCGGGACAGTACGTGGTGGCAGTGGAGAAGGGCACCGGGGACACGTACGGGATGTCCGACCGGGAACTGTCCCAAGAGCTGTGGGCGGAGTACGGCAAGGCGAACACCCTCGCCGACGTTGACTACGGCGATTACAGCAAGGACGGCTACGTAGGTGTCACCGCGTCGTTTGCCAGGGCCCCCCTCGACACCTTTGCGCCGAGCGACACGGACTGGGGCATTCAGCGCATCGGCGACGAGTTCGTGGTGTCCGGGCCGTCGAATGCTGTGCCCCCGGCCGCGCAAGGCGAAGCGCCGCAGGATGACCTCACGAGCGCACTCGCGGACGCGCAGTTTGTCGTCAGCGTGACGTTCCCCGGCACTGTGACGGACCACAACGGCAGCGTCGAAAACCGCACGGTGACGTGGCAATTGCAGGACGCCCCTGCGGAGCTGTCCGCGCGCGGTAGCGCGATCGCCGTGCCGGATCGTGCGACCCCGCTCGCGTGGTTCGCGGCCGCGGTGCTCCTGGTAGGAGGACTCGCGTACGGATTTGCCGGTCGAATCGCCCGCCGCCAGCGCTAGCCGGTTCACATCGACTGTGGCAGGCTGAGGATCATGAACCGCATCGCAAAATCCGCAGTGCTCAGCCTGGTCGCAGTACTCGCACTCAGCGGCTGCCTCCGATACAACATGGACATCACGCTGAACTCCGACAACACGGCTTCCGGCACCGTCATCACCGCGGTTCAGACGGGCATCGGCGAACAGATGGGCGTCGACTCGGACGAGGAGGCGCTGGCGCAACTCTTCGCCGACAGCCCCTTCGCCACCGAATCGGGCCAGTTCTCGGTCAGCGACTACGCCGAGGACGACTACATCGGCAAGTCGTACTCCTTCGACGGACTTGCCCTCGATCAATTTGGTGCGTCGTTCGACGAGCTTTTCACCGTCGAGCGAGTGGACGACGAGTTCATCGTGTCCAGTGAATCGGCGCCGACCAACGCGGAAGAAATTGAGCAGGTCCCGACCGGTGCCGAGTCGATGCTTTCCATCACCTTCCCTGGAGAAGTCGCCGACCACAACGGAACCCTCGACGGCAAGACGGTCACGTGGGACCTGTTCGCCCAGACCGAGCCGATCTCGGCGACGGCTGGCGCGACGTCCGGTAGCTCCTTCCCCTTGTGGCTTGTGTTCGTCGCTCTGGGGATCCTCGTGGTGCTGATCGGCGTGGCTGTCGTGGTGGTACTCGTGGTGCGCAAGAACAAGGGCCCCGCACCCACCGCGATGCCCGCGCCTCCCGCGCCTCCCGCACCGCCGGAGGGCAAGCAAGAGTGATCAAGTCAGTCGCGCGCGCGGCGGTGTTGCTCACCCTCGCCGCGTTACTGACCGGTTGCGTCAGGTTCCAGTCCACCCACACGTTCACGGCCGACGACACGGTCACCCAGGACCTGATCGTCGCCCTCACGCCGGACGCCGCCAGCCAAGTGGGCGTCGACCTCGACACCCTCACGGCGGCTGCCCTGACGGGCACCGACGCTGCCGGACTTGGCGTCGATCCCTCCAAGGTCACGATCGAGGACTACTCCGAAGGCGACCGCCGGGGCATCCACATCGTCGCCACAGACTTGGCGTTGGACGAGTTCAACACCGCGGCTCTTGCGGGCGTGGGCGAGATCGCTCCAGGACTCGGGACCCCCATGACGGTGGGGCGTGACGGCGACGTCTACGTGATCACCATCCCCGCGGACCCAAATCGAGACCTGTCGGGGGTTCAAGGCGCCAGCGCGATCGGGTTGATTTCCGACTCCATCGACTTCGCCATCACGTTCACGTTCCCCGGACCGGTCGAGTCGGCCACCGCCGGCCAGGTAGACGGCAAGACGGTGGTGCTTGGTCTCGAGGACCTCCTCACGCCCGACGAGATCGTGATCCGCGCCCAGGCGACCGAAGGTATCGCGTGGGGTCCCATCCTCAAGTGGGTCGGTCTCGTTGCGGCAGCAATCGTCATCATCGGCGGCGCGGCCCTGCTGATCTGGCAGGACAAGCGACGCACCTCCCACAACACGTTGCCACCGCCCGTCGAGACGCCGCACGATGGCGAAGGCGAGGATCACGACAGCGACGAGAGCCTGGGGAACCGAGCCCCTTAGCGTTCATCGGTGCCAGCCGGGGTGAGAACATGGCCTACGTGCCTAGCCCCTACCGCCCGTTGCTCCAGAAGCCCGGTGCGCGCCAATTCGCGCTCGCGGGACTGCTGGCACGGCTACCGATCTCGACGTTCAACATCTCCGCGATGCTCATGATCCAGATTCAGTACGACCGCTGGGAGATCGCGGGGCGGGTCGTCGCGGTGGGCGTGATCGTATGGGCCCTCCAGACGCTCCCCACCGCGCGGTGGGTGGACCGCAAGGGACAGCGAATGATGATCCCTTTGACCGCGCTGTTCGTGATCGGCACCATCATCTTGATCGCCACCGCCATGACTCGCGGTCCAGAGCCGTTGCTGTGGCTCGGCGTGACCATCGCGTCACTTTCGGGACCGCTCGGGTCTCTCACTCGGGCCAGGTGGTCACATATTCTCGACAGCGACGACGACATCCATACCGCGTTCTCGCTTGAGGGCGCTTTCGACGAGGTCCTCTTCGTGGCGGGCCCCGCGGTCGTCACCGCCCTGGCGTACTCCGTGCACCCGGCATCGGGGCTGGTGTTGGCCGCGATCGGCATGGTCTGCGGCATCGCCCTGCTCCTCGCACAGCGCGAGACCGAGCCCCCGGCGCACGGCGACGGAGATACGGGTGGCCTCGGCCGCCGGGTCCCCGCAGCGGTCATTGCGGCCGCCGGTGTGGCCGTCGCGCTCGGCGCGATGTTCGGCGCCTTGGACATCTCGACGGTGGCGTTCGCCAAGGAGGGCGGCCACGAGAAGTGGGCCGGCCTGATCATCGGCGTGATCTCCTCCGGGTCCTTCGTGGGCGGACTCGCGTACGGCGCCCGCCATTGGCGCACTCCCTTGTGGAAGAGACTCGTGATCGCGTCGATCCTGCTTGCCGTGGGGTTTGTGGCGCTCGCCAACATGCCGAACCTGTGGCTGTATGCGGGCATCGGCTTCGTCGCGGGCCTGGCCATCGCGCCGTCGATCACCAGCATGGACTCGGTCGCCCAGCGCGTCGTGAAGCAAAGCCAACTCACCGAGGGCATGGCGTGGCTACGCATCGGCCTTGGAGCCGGAGTGGCGCTCGGCAGTTGGGTGAGCGGGCGGGTCATCGACCAGGCCGGGCACGCGGCCGGGCTCCAGGTCATGGCCTGGTCCGCAGTGGGCGTCGCCGTCTTCGCGATCGCCGGCTCGCCGTGGGTGCGCCGCGACACGGAGGCCGCCGACCGACGCCGGGGCATCACGAGCGAGCCCGGCGACACTGTCCTGCCTGCGGCGGCGCTCAGCGAGCAGCCGCCCCTTCCGCCGATCGTCTAGACGGGCGCGTGGCGCGCGAACCCCAGGTAGCCCCGGGATACCGTGACTTGCATGGACCCTCGCATCGCCCTTGTCACCTCGCGCGACCTGCCTATTCTTGACGTCGGCGACGAGCTGTTGGCCTCTCATCTGCCCGGCGCCGAGATACTCGCCTGGGAAGACGAGTCGGTGACGTGGTCCGACTTTGACCTGGTCATCCTCCGTTCCACCTGGAACTACACGGAACACCTCGAGGAGTTCCTGGCGTGGGCGGAACGTGTCGCCGGCCAGACGCGGCTCGTCAACCCGCTCAGCGTGATCCGCTGGAACACCGACAAGCGATACTTGGCCGCCCTCGAGCAAGCCGGCATCCCCGTGGTGCCGACCACCTACGTCGCCCCGGGCGAAGAGGCCCCGGAGCATGTCCTCGCGGGACACATCGTGGTCAAGCCGACCGTGGGCGCGGGCTCTCGCGGTGCGGGCCTCATCCGAGACGACGTCGATGCGGCAGTCGCGCACGTGCGAATGCTGCACGCCCAAGGCCAAGTGGCCATGATCCAGCCATACCTGTCGCACGTAGACGCTCACGGCGAGACCGCGCTGGTGTACTTCGGGGGAACGTTCTCCCACGCGGCACGCAAGGCAGCGATCCTGTCTCGGGATCTCGAGTGGAGCACCGGCCTCTATGCCGACGAGAAGATCGTGCCGGCGACTGCGACCTCCTCCGAGCGGGAGATTGGTGACCGCCTTGTCGGGTTGCTGCCGGACCTCGTTCCCGGTGGAGAAGACGTCGCCTACGCGCGGGTCGACTTGCTGCCGACCGACGACGGACCGGTCGTGTTGGAGCTCGAGTTGACGGAGCCCTCCCTGTTCCTCCAGGTCGACCAAGGCGCGGCGGCGCGGGCCGCAGCTGCGTTCCTTTCGCTGGCAACTGGCGGGGACTACGATGCTCGGCTAGGAGGTAAGTGACATGACGGAACAGGACCCTTGGGCGACACCCCCAAGTCACGCGGCGAACGAGGGCGCGATGAGGCCCGCCGAGCCACTCAACGCCGAGCCATTCAACCCCGCGCCGACGAGTCCGCTTCCGCCGGTCGGGTACGCGCAGGTCCCGCCTCCGTACTACGGCGCTGCGGTGAGCACACAGAAGGACTGGATGGGAGTCACAGCCCTCGTCCTCTCGCTCGCGACCCTGCTGACCGGATTCACGTGGATCGGCGGCATCATCTTCGGTCACCTGGGCTTGGCCGCCGCCAAGAGGGGCGAGGCGAGCAACCGCGGCATGGCGCTCGCTGGCACCGTCATCGGATGGGTCTTCGGTGGCCTGGCAATCCTTGCCATCGTAGGGTTCGTCTTCCTCGTCACGGCCTCCCGCACCTCATCCAACTAACGCCCCGCGCCCCGTCACGCAGTCGCTTGACAGCCCCGGATCCCCGGGCCACCCTAAGGCCCAATCGCCTCCAGTTGTTCGCCATGGAAGGGACTGTGGAATGCGGCGCATGTTCGCACTCCCCGAGGACCACCCTCAGATCGTCATGACGGAAGAGGTCCCCGCTCCGATTGAACGAGCCTGGGTCGCCCGTTTCGAGCCGCTCTACTTGGCGCAGTGGTGGAGGCCCAAGGGCTACGTCAATCCGATCGTCGAGGTGGACCTGGAAGCCGGCGGCCGGTGGCGGATCTCGCAACGTGACCCAGAAGGCAACGAGTTCGCGTTCTACGGACGCTTCGAGATCGTCGAGGAACCGCGGATCGCGGTGCAGTCCTTCACGTCGGAGCTCTTCCCCGATCTGCCCTCCACGCTGACCACCGAGTTCGTGTCGCGGTCGCACGGCACCACCATCACCACCACGCACGAGGGCCCGAGCATGGCATGGCGTCAGGGCTACCTGCGGCTGGGCGCACTGGAGCGCATGTCCGAATCGTCGGACCACTACGGAAGACTGCTCTCCCAACTCAAGCCGCGGTAGATCCGGCCGCCGTTCCCGGCTGCGCGGTATGCCTCCCAGGAACCGTGTTCCGGGCACATTCAAGGAAAATCCCGTACCTTTGTTGTTTCAGTCAACACACACGGACGGTGGAGCCTTCCCCACAAGGGAACGCGCCACGCATCACGCCGACGCAACCACCCCCAGCGCCGACCAAAGGATCCCACGCCCCCATGCATGACCCCGAGTCCCTGCCCCTCGCCCGTGAAGTCGAACTGAACCGCCGTTCCGACAAGGTCGAGTCGCCGCAGCAGTACGCCAATTGGCGTGACTACGCCTTCTCCGAGGTTCCCGAGGACGACGGCGGCCCGCGCCGCTAGCGGCCCGCGGCCTCGTGCCAGACTGGGAGCATGGCCGAATCCAATCCCCTCGAACAGGTTTCCCTCGACCGTCTGCGCGAACGCACCAGCGTCAAGTGGCGGCGCTACGACCCGGACGTCCTACCCCTTTGGGTTGCCGAAATGGACGTCAACCTCGCGCCGCCGATCGCGGAAGCGCTCGAACGCGCGATCCGCGCGGGTGACACCGGCTACCCGGGCTCGACGCCATTTGTGGAAGCGTTCACGACGTTCGCCGCCGCGCGTTGGGATTGGCCGACGCTCGATCCGGCCCTCATTCGACCCGTCGCCGGAGTGATCGCCGGGTACACCGACGCACTTCAACTCGCCGCTGGCCCCAGCGGACACGTCGTGGTCACCTCCCCCGTCTACCCGCCGTTTTACTCATACTTGCGCGGAGCTGGCCTCACGGTCGCGGAGGCCCTTCTCACTGACCAACTGCGCATCGACCCCGACGCGCTCGATTCGAGCCTGGCACGAGCGCGGCGCGAGTCCCCCGCGGGGGTTGCGGTGCTGCTGTGCAACCCGCATAATCCGGGCGGAACCGTGCACACACGCGCCGAACTCGAACAGGTCGCAATCATCGCCAAGCGACACGGCGCCACCGTCGTGTCGGACGAGATTCACGCCCCGCTGGTCTACGCGCCGGCGCAATTCACGCCCTACCTGTCGGTCGACGGCGGCGGGATTGCCCTACATTCCGCCTCCAAGGCCTGGAACCTCGCTGCGCTTCCTGGCGCGCTCATGGTGTTCGGTCACGAAGCCGCCGACGCCCACGCCACCTACGCCGCGAGCCCCCACCATTGGCCGGGAAACTTCGCGGTGATCGCGCAGACCGCGGCGTACTCCCAAGGCGGCCCTTGGCTCGATTCCCTCGTCACCGCTCTCGACGCCAACCGGCACCTGCTGGGATCGCTCCTTGCGGAGCACCTGCCCGCGATCACGTACCTCCTGCCTGAGGCGACCTACCTCGCGTGGCTCGACTGCACCGCGCTCGGACTGGGCGACGACCCTGCCGCCGTGTTCCTCGAGCGCGGTCGGGTCGCGCTGAACTCGGGGCTGACGTTCGGCACCGGCGGCGAGGGTCACGTGCGCCTCAACTTCGCCACCAGCGGCGCCATCATGGAGGAGGCCGTACGGCGCATGGCTTCGGTGATCTAGTCCCGCGACCCCCTGTCAGCCCTTCAGGACTCACCGGCGAGGGGCTCCATACCGGGGTGCCGCGAGGGTGGGTATCTCGGGGAGGCGCTGCTAGCTGTCTGAGGGGCGATCCCACACGATCGTGTAGCGCCAGAGGACCCGCGCCTTGTACTCGGCGCCCGGCAGGATCCGCATGCTCGCGGCGCGCACCTCACGGTAGGTGTGCGGCGGCGGCCAGACGGTGGGCGAGCCGTGCTCCCACGACGAGCCCTTTGCCAGCGCAAACGCCTTCTCAGCGAGCGACCCTGCCATCTCTCGGTGAAGGTCCCGCCAGGTGGCGCGCGCCGCGCCCACGATGCACAAGCGGCCGCCGGGTGCGACCCACGACTTGAGGCGTTCCAAGCCGGCGTCGATATCCATGTGGTGCAGTAGGGCGCCCGCATAGACCACGTCTGCCGGCTCAACATCGGTCTCGAAGATGTCGCCGACCACGTAGGTGATGCCTTCGCAGTCCTGCGCGCGGGCGCGCTCGATGCTCGCCTCGTCGGCGTCAATGGCCGTCACCGTCAGGCCGTCGCGAGCCATGGTCCTGGCCGCCAAACCCTCGCCACAGCCCGCATCGATCGCAGTGCGGACGCCCTCCGGGAGGTTCGTTAGCAGTTGCTTCTGATAGCGAATCGTGTGGTTGAAACGGCGGTGGTCCGGAACGGACGAAGGCTCTGCTGACATCCCCCCAGTGTGCCCTCGATCGCGCTCTCCGCTTCCCGCCGCCTCGCACGCCGCGGTAAGAGTCCCTAGTCTGGACGGGTGAGCAACGTTGCCAGGCCTCCCGCTGAGGTGCACATTGACGAAAGCCTGGTGCGCGCCCTGTTGCGCGGTCAACACCCCGACCTTGCGAAACTCCCGATCGGCTCGACACACGAGGGTTGGGACAACGTCACCATCCGCATCGGCGACAAGCTCGCCGTCCGGCTCCCGCGCCGACGCCTTGGGGCGGCCCTTTCCGCAACCGAACTCGACTGGATTCCGATCGTCGGTGCCGCATGGACCTTCCCCACGCCGCGAGCGCTGCGCGTGGGGGAGCCCAACGAACGCTACCCGTGGCGGTGGTCCGTCGTTCCGTGGCTTGAGGGAAGCCCCGCGTACGAGGCGCCGCTCAACGCCGACGGCGCGCGTGACCTGGGTGCCGCGCTGGCGCAGGTGCATCAGCCTGCCCCGGCCGACGCCCCCATCAATCCGTTCCGGTCGCGGCCGCTCTCGGACCGAGCCGAGCGACTCGATCTACGCCTCGAGGCCCTCGAGGTCGAGCACGGCGACAAGGTCCGCGCGGAGGTGGCGCGGGGACTGTTCCAGGCGGGCGCGCGGGAGCCGACGGGGCCGATCACCTGGACCCACCTCGACCTTCACGGCTCCAACATCCTGACGCTCAACGGCCGCCTCTCCGGGCTGTTGGATTGGGGAGATTCGGCTGCGGGCGACCCTGCCGCCGACCTCGGCCAGGCGCTGGTATTGGTCGGGCGCGAGAACTTCACAGAGCTCACGCGGGCCTACGCCGACGCGGGAGGTGCGGCCGCAACGGACGGTTCACTCTCGGAGTCCGCGATCAAGCGGATCGAGGCCGAAGCGGTCGCGTATGCCGCGCTTCTTGCCGGCGTCGGCGAGGGCGACCACGCGGCGGCGGGCTGGGCGGCTCTGGTGGAACTGGGCGTCATAGACCCCACAGCCACGCGGCCCTAGCAGCTGGCGACTACGAGGGCGGGTCCATCACGGCGGTGACCGTCGTGGTCTCGACCTCATGACCGTCGCTCACGGTCGCGTAGCGAATCGGCATCCCTGGATACTCGCTACTGAACCAGAAGACGAGCGTGACCTCGCCGCTTGCGACGTCATACCGCGCGCATTCGAGTCGGCCCAGCGGCGTCTCGATCGTCTCGCGAGTCACCGTGGTGATGTCGCCGGGGAAGACCGCATGATTTCGCAAGTCATCCCACGTGGACCTGGCCTCCATAGGCTCGCCCACGGTCTCGCCATGGGTGTCGAGCGCCGTGACGCTGATCGACACCTCCGACTCTCCCGGATCGAAGTACACGGTGCGGCGCCGGTCCACTACCTCGCCTTCGCGGGTCGTGACGATGTCCAGCGTGTGGCCGTCGGGACAGGCCTCGCGGATCTGGGCGGAGGTGAAGGGAGGCGCAGCCGTCGTCATCACTCCACGCTACGCGTTCCGGGTCACGTGGGCGCGGTGGGAATGCGCCGGGCCGCTCCGACAGCCTTCACGAAACCTTCACACCACCGCACCCCGCGGCTCCACACGACTGCGGTGCACTAGGAGTACCTGATCCCCCAAGGAGCATCCTCATGAACACTCGCAGCATCATCCTTGCCGCCATCGGCGGCGCCGCGCTTGTCGCAATACCCACGACTGTCGCCGTCGCGATGACCAACTCGGATGACGTTCGCCCCGGCATGGGCTGGCACAGCGACAACGCCCCCGGTCGCGGTGACGACACCGCCACGAGGACGCAAAATGCCCGCTACAACGACTCAACCATGGGCATGGGCGGCGCAATGGGTGCCGGCTACGGCATGAACGGGGTTGACGACCGTGGCGCGGGTGCCGGATTCCGTGGCAAGAGCGACGATGCCTCGTGCGTCGGTATCGGCGACCCCGCCGCCATCGTGGCCGACGGTGCAACGCTGACGGCCGCAGATGAGACGTCGCTCGACTTCATGGTGCAAGAGGAGAAGCTCGCTCATGACCTCTATGCGGAGTTCGCGGACGCGTGGGGACTGCGCGTGTTCGACAACATCTCCTCGGCGGAGCAGCAACACATGGACTCCGTCGGCGCTCTCCTCGACGCGTACGGCGTGGACGACCCCACCGACGGCCTTGGCGCCGGAGAGTTCGCCAACTCCGACCTCCAAGACCTGTATGACACGTTGCTCGCACAAGGCCTCGAGTCGAGCACGCAGGCTCTGAACGCGGCGGCGGCGGTCGAGGAGACCGACATCAACGACCTCAGGGACCGCGCCACCACCAATGACGCCATCACCCATGTGTTCGCCAATCTCGAGTCCGGTAGCGAGAACCACCTGCGCGCGTTCGTCATGAACCTCGACCGCGCGGGCGTCGACTACGAAGCCAGGATCTTGAGCGACTCCGAAGTCTCGGGCATCACGGGCCGATAAGACCGACGTGCCTAGATGAATGATTCCAAGGGGTCAGTGGTCGTAGGCGGTCAGTGAGCGTCGGATGGACAGGCCGAGGTTGTCGTTGTGCCAGATCGCGGCGGTGAGCGCGAGGACGCGTTGGGCGACTCGGGCGCAAACACCGCCGATGGTGCGGCCGCCGTG
>Ga0209346_1000634_pt1 | contig 27170 bp, 25 predicted proteins | sample AutmiccommunBRH9_FD_187381 | JGI IMG/M metagenome (GOLD analysis project Ga0209346, IMG submission 187381) | Deep subsurface microbial communities from Mt. Terri, Switzerland - Autotrophic microbial communities BRH/9 (SPAdes) (version 2) | ecosystem: Environmental > Aquatic > Deep subsurface >...
GCCTATCGACCCTATCCCGGGTTCAGACCCGCCGAAGGAGCGGTGGGCGAATATAATGGCAAGTTCATGTCGGGGCAATTCGTCCTGAAAGGCGGTAGCACCGCCACTTCGCCCGGGCATGTCCGGTCCAGCTATCGCAATTTCTTCTACCCCCACCAACGCTGGCAGTTCACCGGGTTGCGACTCGCCAAAGACTTGTAAAATCAGGGATTCTGTCATGGATATGACCACCAGCCTTGTCGATCATACCTTCCGCAAGGATGTGCGCCGCTGCTTTGAGCAGCAGGCCCACGCGATCCCCGCACGCTGGCTTTATGACCGGCGCGGGTCGGAACTGTTTGAAGATATCACCGAGCTGCCGGAATATTATCCCACGCGGACCGAGACCCGGCTGCTGCAGGATCATGGCGCTGACTTTGCGAGTGCCATTGGACGGGGGCGGGCCGTGATTGAATTCGGCTCGGGCAGTTCGGCCAAAACGCCGCACCTGCTGCGCGCCATTGATCCGGCTGCCTATGTCCCGATCGACATCTCCGGTGAGTTTCTCGAACATAGCGCCGCGATGCTGCAGGAGAATTTTCCCGATCTGCCAATCCATCCGGTCGAGGCCGATTTCATGAAGCGAGTCGAACTGCCGGATGTGATCTCTGATCTGCCCAAGCTGGGATTCTTTCCTGGTTCAACGATCGGCAACATGATCGCCAGAAGTTCGGTCGAACTGCTCCGGTTCATGCGCGAAACCCTGGGCATCGGTTCGCAGTTGCTGATTGGACTGGACCGGATCAAGGACCGGCAGGTGCTGATCAATGCCTATGACGACAGCGCGGGTGTCACCGCTCAATTTTCGCTCAATCTGCTCCACCGGATCAATCGCGAACTGGATGGTGATATTCCGGTTGGACACTTCCGCCATGTAGCCGTGTGGAATGACGAATATGCGCGGGTGGAAATCTATCTTGAGGCGCAGGAAGATGTGTCATTCGCAATCGACGGGGCGACGCACAGCCTGTCCCGAGGACAGCGAATCCATATCGAGAACAGCCATAAATTCGGCTTGCGCGATGCCCGGTTGATGCTCCGCGCCGGCGGCTGGACTCCCATCTGCGACTGGAGCGATGACCAAGACTATTTTACCCTCATCCTCGCAGAGGCCCATCCTTACAAGCATGCACCCTGACTGTCGGTCGGTGCCTTACCCGGTGTTTTTCAGCTTGCGAAATTTTGCGCGCCAGATGGTGATCCATTCATGGGCGCCGCGGCATTCGGTCATCGCGCTGGCCTCGATCAGCCGAAACATCTCCCCGTCCCAGACATAATTTTCCGCCTTGCCACAATCGCCGAGACCACGCCCCTTGCCATAGCTGCTAAGCGTTTGGTCCTGTTCGTTCCAGCCAGCGTTGACCAGCAGGGGATCAGCACCTTCACCGCCCCAGCTGGGCTGCCGGTCGAATTTTGCCGGCACGAAGGTCCAGCCGCTGGCAGCGCCGCCGTTATCGACATATTCCCCGATATAGGGCGCGCTGGAAAAATTATAGGCGCCGGCGCCGCACGAAATCAGTACCAGCGCCCGAAACCGGTTATCGCGCCGGCCGAGCGGGAAAACCTGATCCTCAACCACGCCGTAGCGCTCGTCCCTGCATCTGGACGCTTCGGCCAGGGCTACGATATCGGCGGTTTCCGGTTCTTGCTCGGCGTGGTCCCATTGATCGACCGTGATCGTCGGGATATCGGATTGCCCAAATTCAAATGTGCGGGATCCCTTTGCGACCAGCCCGGTCCTGGTGCCAGTACGCCGCTGCTGCTGGTCAATATAGCGCAAGGCGGCCGATGAACCGGCCAGGGAAATTTGCGACAGGGTTTCACCGCCCGGACCCTGCAGGACAAGCTTGCGGCCCTTGATGATCGCTTGCGCGACCTTCCTGGCATCCTCGCCGACAATCTCGACCGGATAGTCGCCCGGGACGATCGGGCCGGTATCGACCAGATGGCCGTCCACCAGCATTCTGTAGCGATCGATATCGTCCGCATGGACCGTCGCACGTATGCGCAGAATGTCGTCGGTGCCAGCGGTTCGGATGATCGTAAGGGGCCCCTGCAAATCGTCAAACCGGGTGCCGGGTTCAGCCGGTATCAGCGATACCGCGCGACAGATCCCCCCATTGTCGCACCCCACGGCCCAGTCCTTGAAGCTCCGGACTTCGCCCGGCTGCGCAGCCGGTGTGGCGGTGGCAGCGGCGAGTGTCGCAAAAATTCCGGCGATGAAACTGATAGGAGACATAATTGCAATCTAGCCAGTTTGACAGACAATCGCTAGTGGCATGTTGAATCACAAAGAATATTTCGGAAGGCAGGAAATGAAAGCAATCGGCATTATCGGATCGGGCCAAATGGGTGCGGGTATCGCCCAGGTTTCAGCGCAGGCTGGCTATCATGTCTATCTGTCGGACGTCAGCATGGATATTGCCGAGCGCAGCAAGGCCGGTATTGCCAAGCAGCTCGCGCGGCTGGTGGAAAAGGACAAGATCGAGCAACAGGCCGCCGATACCGCGCTCGGGCGGATTGAACCGATTGTTCAGCTCGATCCGATGGCCAATGCCGATATCATCATCGAAGCGGCCACTGAGCGGGAAGAGGTAAAGCGCCAGATATTCGCTGCAGCCTCCGAGGTGCTCGGCCATCAGGCGATCCTTGCGAGCAATACATCCTCGATCTCGATTACCCGGTTGGCGCAGGCGGTCAAAGATCCCTCGCGCTTTGTCGGTGTGCATTTTTTCAACCCAGTGCCGCTGATGGGACTGGTCGAGGTCATCCGCGGGCTGGCAACCAGCGACCAGACTGCGGCAATGGCCAGCGATTTCGCCAAGGCAGTCGGCAAGACCCCGGTGATGGCGAAAGATTCTCCCTGTTTCGTGGTCAACCGGATCCTGCTGCCGATGCTCAATGAAGCTTTTTTTACGCTCGGTGAAGGTACGGCCTCGATGGAGGATATTGATCGCGGCGTGCAGCTAGGTCTTGGCCATCCGATGGGCCCGATCACGCTCGCCGACCTGATCGGACTGGATACCCTGCTGGAAATCCTTCGGGTCCTGCAGAAAGACTTCGGCGATCCCAAATATCGTCCGGCACCCATTCTCGCGAAATATGTCGAGGCCGGCTGGCTGGGACGCAAGACGGGCAAGGGATTCTACGATTATTCCGGAGAGACACCGGTTCCAACGATGTAGGCGCATCCTGGCCATTCCGAACCATTATGGAGGATGAAGTCCGCATTATAATAATCGTCCCGGACCTTCAGGGGCGAACCGAGGAAGGATGACTGGCTGTGAGCGACGAAATCAGGGACTTTAGAATCGATATACCGAAGACAGCATTGGATGATCTGGATATACGACTCCGCCATGTGCGCTGGCCCGATCCGGAGCCAGTCGATGACTGGTCGCAGGGCATCCCGCTCGACTATGTCAAGACCATCGTCGATCATTGGCGGACCAGCTATGACTGGAAGCGCTGTCAGGATGCGCTCAACGAATATTCCCATCATCTGACCGAGATCGACGGCGTGGATATCCACTTCATGCATATCCGTTCGCCGGAAGCGGGTGCCCGCCCGTTAATCATGACCCACGGCTGGCCGGGATCGATCGTCGAGTTCATGGACGTGATCGGCCCATTGACCAATCCTGTGGCCTATGGCGGCGACGCGAAGGATGCCTATCACCTGGTGGTGCCGTCGCTGCCGGGCTACGGATTTTCCGGCAAACCGACCACGACCGGCTGGGGCATGGAAAAAATTGCACAGGCATGGGATATGCTGATGGGGCGGCTCGGCTATGAGCGTTATTTCGCACAGGGGGGCGACTGGGGGGGCATGGTGACCTCCGTTATCGGTGCGCAAAATCTCGGACGATGCGCCGGCATCCATGTCAACCTGGTCGTCGTCGGCCCGCCCTCCGAAGAGATCATGGAAAACCCCACGCCGGAAGAACAGGCTTCGCTGGCGCATTTTGCGGTCTACCAGTCGCAGGGCGCGGGCTATGCCGAAATCCAGCGGACCCGCCCGCAGACACTCGGCTATGGTCTGGCGGATTCACCGGTCGGGCAGATGGCCTGGATCATGGAGAAATTCCAGGGCTGGGCCGACGACGCCAAGGCACCGGACGACAATTTCGACTGTGACCGGCTGCTCGACAATGTCATGATCTACTGGCTTAACAATGCTGGCGCTTCCTCTGCGCGATTGTACCGGGAAAGTTTCGGAGCGCCCAATATCGATCCGGTCAACATACCCTCGGGTTGCAGCATCTTCCCCCACGAAATCATCACCCCCTCGCGGCGCTGGGCCGAACAGCGGTTCAAGGACCTACGCCACTGGGGCGAACCGGAACGCGGCGGTCATTTTGCCGCTATGGAAGTGCCGGACCTGTTCATTCAGGAAGTGCGGAGCTGTTTCGGTGCTATGGAGTTATAGCGGGGCGTGCTTGCGCTGATCACTCGGCGGCTGATGACGGCCATTCCGACCTTGCTGGTGATCATATTGGCCTCCTTCTTCCTGATGCGCCTAGCCCCCGGAGGGCCATTTGATGGCGAACGGCCCCTTGATCCAGAGACGCAGGCCTCGCTGCAGCAGGCTTATGGCCTGGATCGGCCGCTCTGGGAGCAGGCCTGGCTGTATGTTTCGCGGCTGGTGCAGGGGGATTTTGGCCCGTCGCTGGTCTACCGCGATTTTACCGTTTCCGAGCTGATCGCACAGGGCCTGCCGATTTCACTCACTCTGGGCGGGCTGGCGATCGTGCTTGCCCTGATGATCGGGGTGACATCCGGCCTGTTTGCCGCGGTGCGAGCGGGAATGGCGGCGGACAAGACGATCATGATGCTGGCGACGGTTGCCACTGCCCTACCGACCTTCGTCACCGGCCCGGCTCTGGCGCTGTTCTTTGGCTTGTGGCTCGGCTGGTTGCCGGTTTCGGGAACCGGTGAAGGCGGCGCCTGGCTGGTCATGCCGGTGGTGGCGCTGGCGCTGCCGGTTTCGGGAGCGATCGCAAAGCTGACCCGCGCTGGGCTGGCCAGCGTGCTCAAGCAGGATCATATCCGGACCGCCCGGGCGCGCGGGCTGTCCGAGCCGAAAATCCTGTTCAAACATGGTCTGCGGCCCGCCCTCGTTCCGGTGGCGAGCTATCTCGGTCCGGCTGCGGCTGGCCTGCTCACCGGGGCGGTGGTGGTTGAGACCGTCTTCGGATTACCGGGTCTGGGCCGCTATTTCGTTCAGGGTGCGCTCAACCGCGACTATCCGCTCGTACTTGGCGTGGTCACGCTCTATGCCGCGCTGATCATCCTGTTCAACCTTTTTGCTGATCTGATCTACGGCTGGCTCGATCCGAGAATGCGGGAAGGGTGAAGCGATGCTGAAACGCCATTTCCCGCTCGTTCTGGTGGTCGTGCTCGTAGTGCTGGCGCTGTTGCTGCCGCTTCTGCTCCCGTGGAGCTACCACGAGATCGACTGGGACGCCGTTCGCGCACCCGCGTTCAGCGGATCGCACATCTTCGGTACCGACGAGATCGGCCGCGACCGCCTGGCGCGGCTTGCCGCCGGCACAAGGGTCACGCTGATGGTCGCGATAGCCGCGGCGCTGGTTTCGCTGATCGTCGGCATTGCATGGGGCGCCACCGCCGGCTGGATCGGAGGCCGGGTGGACGAGGCCATGATGCGCATTGTCGACGGTCTCTATGCGCTGCCCTTCATGTTCATCGTCATCCTGCTGATGGTGGTATTCGGACGGTCGATCCTGCTGGTTTTCGTCGGTATCGGTCTCGTCGAATGGCTGACCATGGCCCGGGTGGTCCGGGGGCAGGTGATAGCGCTGAAACAGCGCCCCTTTGTTCTGGCTGCGGAAGCCGCCGGGACATCGTCCACGGCGATCCTGTTGCGCCATATCATGCCCAATATTGCCGGTGTCGCGCTCGCCTATCTGATGCTGACCGTGCCGCAGGTGGTGATGGTCGAGAGCTTTCTCTCCTTTCTCGGGCTGGGGGTGCAGGAACCGCTGACCTCGCTCGGCATATTGGTCAAGGAAGGGGCCGATGACATGGACATGACACCCATGGGCCTGGCGCTGCCGGGCGGTCTGCTGGTGCTGATTCTGGTTTGCCTGACCATCGAGGGCGAGCGGCTGAGAGACCGCTTTTCATGACTCTGTACGAAATCCGCAACATGGCGGCGACCATTGCCGGAAACCGGCTGGTCGAGGATGTCAGCCTGATTGTCGAGGCGGGCCATTGCACCGCCATTATCGGCGCCTCTGGTTCCGGGAAAAGCCTGACCTGCCTGTCACCCTTCGGTCTGACACCCGGCGCGGCCTCCGGAACGATGATTCTGGACGGGATTGATCTGGGCGGTGCTGATTCGGCCCAGATCAGGGATGTTCGCCGCCGTCTCGCCGGCTTCATCTTCCAACAGCCCCTGACCGCGCTGACGCCCCATCTCGCGGTCGGTACACAATTGCAGGAAGCGACAATGCAGGCCGGTGCTGCCCGACCGTCGCGCCGGGAGCTTGTCCGCAAGTTGGAGCGGGTCGGTCTGTCCCGGGCGGACGAGCGGCTCGACCAGTTTCCGCACCGGCTGTCCGGTGGCGAACGGCAGCGGGTGATGATCGCGGCGGCCATTGCCCATGACCCGAAATTGCTGATCGCCGACGAACCGACCAGCGCCCTGGACGCTTCACTGCGCGGTGAGATCATGACACTACTCGACGAATTGCGTGCCGAGACCGGGCTGGGACTGCTGCTCGTGAGCCATGATCTTGCGTCGGTGGAAGGCCATGCCGATCAACTGGTGGTGATGGACAAGGGACGGGTGGTAGAGCGCGGTCTAGCGAGCCAAGTTCTTGCCAGCGCCGTGGAAGACTATACCCGGCGCCTGGTTGCCGCTACACCTCGACTGCAGGAGCCGGCGCCAGCGCTTTCCCGGCCCGGCAAAATATTGCTCGAAACCCGCGGCCTCGGGGTTGCCTTTGATCGTCCCGGCTGGCGGCGGGGAAAGACAAGAGCGTTGGCGGATGCCGGCATCGTCCTGCGGCAAGGCGAATCCCTGGCTATTGTCGGGGGATCCGGGTCAGGAAAATCTACTCTCGGGCGAGCAATTGCCGGTATCGGGCCGGTTACCGAGGGTGAAATCTTTTGGGAAACCATGCTGTTGCCAGAACGCCGCAAGCGCAGCCTGGACATGCGAAGGCTGATCCAGCCGGTTTTTCAGGATCCGGTTGCTAGCCTCGATCCGCACTGGCAGGTCGTTGACATTGTCACCGAACCATTGCGCAATCTGAGAGCCGATCTGACCCAGGTCGAGCGCAACGAAATGGCGCGCCGGGCCTTGGTCGATGTCGATCTGGCGGAGGATCTTCTGACCCGTTTGCCGGCCAGCCTCTCGGGAGGCCAGGCGCAGCGGGTGGCTATCGCTCGGGCCATCGTCGCGTCTCCGCAGTTGCTGGTGCTGGACGAGGCAACCTCCGCACTCGATCCGCTGGTCGGTGCCGGGATATTGAAGCTGCTCGCGCGACTACAGAATGAAAACGGATTAAGCCTGCTGTTCATCACCCACGACATCGCCGCTGCTCGCAGATTATGCCACCGGGTTGCCGTGATGGAGGGGGGGCTGATCGTGGAAACTGGCCAAATGCAGGACGTGATTGATTTTCCGCGACACCCGGCAACGCAAAAGTTGATTGCTGCCAGTTGAAAAGAAGGGCCGCTCGATGGTTCGAGCGGCCCCCTTTTCAGCGTGGCTCTTGTGAACTTAGAAGGATACGCCGAGAGTGAAAACAATTGCGCTGTCGGTAAAATTATTGATCGATGGCGCGTCGGTATCGGTATAGGCGAGCGTAGCCGTCAGGTTTTCGGTAATCGCCCAATCTACTCCCAGCATCCAGTCGACATAATCATCCACGCCGACAATACCGGCCGGGTTGCCAAGAGACCCTTCATTGATCCCGATATTGGCTTTCAGCGTGATGGGGGTATTGGGAATGCCGGCCGAAGCGCCAGTATAGATATAGACATTGTCAGAATTGCCGAGGCTGTCCTGGCTCCAGGCGTAAGCGATGCCGCTGGTCAGTTCTACCGGCCCGAGCGAGCCCGACACCGAAGCATAAGGTTCAAAATAGTCGCTGGGTCCAGCCGCCCCGCCTTCCCCGTTCGGGTAGAAATAGTAGAGCAGTCCGACGTCAAGAGTCAGACCCGATGTTACCTCACCGGACCAGCCGCCATAGAAATTGAGTTCGGTGTGGCCGAATGTGGCACTGTCCTCGATGGAAGAACCCCATGTGCCGATATAGAATCCGCTTTCATGCGCGACATCAATGCCGCCCTGAATGGCGATATCGCCCTCAGAAAAGGAAAGGCCACGAAAACGGTAATCTGACGTTACCGCAGCATTGCCCGAAATCGTGATGCCACTGGACGCTTCCTGAGCAAACGCGGGAGCGGCCGTGGCGGCCAACAAAATAGCCGAAAGGCCGACAATGGTGGATTTGGCTTTGCTGCCAAAAATGGTTTTACTGGACGTGCGCATGGAAATCCCTTTCTCGTTGATGCGTATCGCCCCTCCTGATTTTGTTAAGGCTGTCTCTTTATTGCGTCAGATGCCCCGAACGCGAACAGTCTCTAAACATGCAGGCAAAAGCTGCTCTATTTTATTGCGCTGCACAAGAAAGAACACGACAGCAAAGATGACATAATTGTCCAATGTTGCACATACGCAACAGAGCCTTGTTCAGGCGCTTAAAATTTAGGCGGATTCAACGGGTGGTGATTAATATTGCATCATTTCGGGGGTCGCGTCGGCATCATTGCACCGCAATGTCCGAGGTTCCGCTTATCCCGCATGCTTCGATTCTGCTCCATCGCCAGCGCTAGTCGAGCGGGCTTCAAGTGTCACGGTTCCGTCGTTGGGCAGTGACTTGATATGGACATCCCGCTGCGGAAAGGGGATTTCTATCTGATGTTCCTTGAACAGGTCCCACACCCGCTTCAGGATGGCGGCCTTGAAATTGCCGACCCCAGATTGTGGGTCCTTGATCCAGCAGCGGATCTCAAAATTGACGCTATTATCGCCAAATTCAAGCATCCAGACCACCGGTTTGGGATGGCTGAGAATGCGGGGCACATCGACGCAGGCCTGTTTCATCAATTCCATCGCATGATCCATGTCGGTGTTATAGGAGACGCCGACCGGAATGCTGATCCGGACATTGGTATTGGAATAGGACCAGTTTTCGACCTCCCGGGTCATCAGGTCCTCGTTCGGAATCAGATGTTCCTTGCCTTCGCGCGTGAGGACCGAGACCGCCCGCACGCCGATCTTGTTGACCCAGCCGAAACTGTCGCCCACCGCGATCACGTCACCGGGTTTGATCGAACGGTCCATCAGCAAGATGATCCCGGCGAACAGATTACCAATTGTCTTCTGCATGCCGAAGCCGATCGCGAGGCCGAAGGCACCCGAGAATACGGCAAGAGCGGTAAGATCAATTCCCAGCAGGTCGAGGCCGAGTACAAAGGCCCCGGCCAATATGGCGACGGTCGCCAGTTTTTGACCGAGAACCTTTTGCGCGCTGTCCAGCTCGCTGTTGCCGATAATATAGGACACCAGCTTCATCAGCACGCGGGCCACCGCGAGCAGCATGACGGCGGTGATCGCTACTGTCACGATCCAGAGCAGCGAAATTCTTCTGGTGCCGATATTGAAGCCGACCTTGTCCATGGCTTCGCTGATCGGTTCGATTCCGCCAACCAGACCCGATCCGATGCTCACGAACAGGGCCAGACCAATGATGGTTCCCAGCCAGTCCGGCATCCTCACGCCACGGATCAGGTCATTGGCAAACAGGCCGACTGTTATCGCGATGGTCAGGGCAAAGACAACCTGGGCGATCAGGTGCCAGGGATATACAGCCAGGAAAATTCCGCACAGAATGAACGTTGTTGCGCGCCGGGTCATGTCCCGGATGCGGCGCCCTGCCAGTTCGCTCTCGTAGCCCGCCCGTGCTTCCCAGAGGTGGCGCAGCTTGGGGCCGATATATTTGCTCAGATACCAGCCGGCGGTCAGCGCCAGCACGACCAGCCCGGCGGCAATGGCGCCTTCGATATACTGAACATTACGGGGAATGTCAGGAGCGAGAGATTCCAGATATCTGAGGGCGTTATCGATCATGTTTGCGCACTGTGGTAATATTCGAAAGCTTTGGCAAGGTCCGCAATCAGATCATCCGCATCTTCCAGCCCGATGTTGAGTCGGACAAGTGCGCCGCTGGCGGTCCAGTCGGTGGCCGTGCGATGCTTCTGCGGATCGACCGGCAGTGCGAGACTTTCAAAACCGCCCCAGCTGTAGCCGATACCGAATAACTCGAGCGTATCGATGAAAGCGGCGCGGGACATGTCGTCGGCATTCGTGAGCTGGAATGAAAACAGCCCGGAGGATCCCGTGAAATCGCGTTTCCAGATATCGTGACCCGGGCAGTCGCTCAGGGCAGGGTGCAGAACGAGGCCCACTTCCGGACGTTGCTGGAGCCAGTGGGCAATTTTCAGAGCGCTGGCTTCGTGCTGGCGCAGGCGGACTTCCAGTGTCCTCAGGCCGCGTGCTGCAAGATAGGCATCGTCCGGAGAAACCACCTGGCCCAGTTGCTGGGCGGTGCGCCGCAGCCGGGTCCAAAATTTGTCATGCGTGGTGACCGCGCCCATCATCACGTCGCTATGACCGACGATATATTTGGTGGCAGCGGTGATGGCGATGTCAACGCCATGTTCCAGTGCCGGGAAAAAGCGGGAGGTCGCCCAGGTATTGTCGAGCAGGGTGACGATGCCGGCGGCTCGAGCGGCCTTGCAAATGGCGGGCACGTCCTGGACCTCGAACGTCAGGCTGCCGGGACTTTCCATCAGGATGGCTTTCGTCCTGGGAGCGAAGAGGCTGGCGATGCCGGACCCGACCAGCGGGTCATAATAGCGTGCCGTGATTCCCATCCGCTTGAGAAAGGCGTCGGCAAAGCTGCGGCTGGGGTCATAGCTGCTGTCGGTGAGCAAGACCTCGTCGCCGGGTTGCAGAACGGCGAGCAGCGCGCAGGAAATCGCGGCCACGCCCGAGGGGTACAGCATGGTCCCGGTCGCGCCGGGCTCCATTTCGGTTAGGGCCTCGGCAAGGGACCATTGGGTCGGGGAACCCCGACGACCGTAGAAGAACCGACCGTCATCGTTGGACTTCAGACCGTCCCGAAGATGCGCCACATTGTCGTAGAGATGCGTGCTGCCGCGCCAGACGGGCGGATTGACCACGGCTCCGGTCCATGTTTTCCGACGGCCCCCGGTTACGGCCTGGGTCGCAGGCTTTTTTGAACCAGAGGGCGTATCGGCCAACTACAGTTCCAGCAGTTCCAGCAGTGCCAGCATTCTCAGGCGGTTTCTTTCGGCGTGTCGGCATCGGCGCCCCATTCGGCCCAGCTGCCATCGTAGAGCGCGGTTTTTTCTGCCCCGGCGAGCATCGCAGCGAAGGAAACAACGGCTGCCGTCATCCCCGAGCCACAGGTGGTGACCAGAGGTTTGGAGAGATCCACGCCTGCGTCATTAAAGATCGCCTTGATCTCGTCGCTGCTTTTCCAGGTCCCGTCCGCATTGAAAAAGCTGCTGTGTGGAATGTTGATGGAGCCAGGGATATGGCCCGATGCGGTATCGCCGCGCGGGTCGGGGTTTTCGCCGCTAAACCGGTCGGCGGGTCGGGCATCGACGACCTGCTCGTTCTTGCTGTGCAGATTGGCGAGCATATCCGCCTTGGTGCGGACGTCCTTGTCATCTTTCCAGACGGTGAAATGACGGTGGCGCAGCGCTTCCTTGCCGGTTTCCAGCGGACGGCCTTCGGCCTTCCACTTCGCGATGCCACCATCGAGAATTGCGACTTCATGGGCACCAAAAATGGTCAGCATCCACCAGGCACGGGCAGCGCTCTTCAGCGGGCTGTCATCGTAGAGAACCACGCGGCTGCCATCGCCGAGGCCGAGAGACTGCATCCGGCTGGCAAATTTTTCGGCAGGCGGCAACATATTGTCGATCGGATTGCTGGCATCGGTCAATTCGCCGAGGTCCATGAAGACGGCACCTGGAATATGACCGGCTTCATATTCGGCGGCCGGATTGCGCCCGGCATCGGGCATGAATTTTGTCGCATCGACAATACGCAGATCCGATGCACCCAGTTCGTTCGCCAGCCAGTCGGTCGTTACCAGCAATTCCATATAAAGCTCCTCATGCCCGCAATTATTTGCACTGTTCGTTCCGCCGTTTAGCGATTCGATTTCCAGCCGTCGAGGCTATAACGCATTGCCCCCCGAATCCACCGCTTATATGTTTTTGTGCATGGCATAGCGTACCTGCAGCGGAGGATTCAGGGTAATTTACACCACCTTCAGCGAACGGTAACCCAGCGGGCCAAAACTGCGCGGCCCCAGATCCAGGCGCAGGGGTGCCATCTTCGGGCGTGGCGGCTGATGCTCGGTGCCGACCAGATAGGTGGCGGTTTGCAAATGCTGGGATCCGGAGCCGTCGGTATATTCGATCGAGAGATGAACGACCGGAACAAATAGCGCCTGCGACCGAAACACTATTGGTCGGATGCTGGCCAGCGGAACGCGAAATTCGGTCAGGATTTTCTCGTCTTTGCCGGGCGCGAGCTTTTCAGTCTCGTGCAAGGGGGAGAGATTGGCCAAGTCGGCATCGGCACCCCCGCCATGTTCGGCCTGAACCATGGCACCATTGACCTTGATCGCTGACAGCGCATCGCTACCCCGATTGGACAAGGTGAGTTCAAATCCCAGGACTGCGTTGATCAGGGTCGCGTTGGCCGCATGCGGCCGGAAATGGAGAGCGATTGTCGGGCCCGGCTTTGTCGGTTCCGTAGCTGGGGGAATGGGTTCGGACGCAAGCGGGTAGGTCCGTTCAGATAGCGCGGGTGCTGCCGGCTGCGGTTTCGCACGCCGGGCTCGCCAAACGAATGCCGCCCCGAGCAGGGCCAGCAGCAAGACAGCGAAGGACAGCAGCAGCCAATCGTTGGTCGCGGTTTTCGGGCTGGATTCTCCGACGGTTTGTGGCGTGGATGGAGTGGCGTCCGTGGGCGGCGCGACGGGCATCTGGTGCTTGTCCGTATTCTGCGGCGCCAGATCCGGCTCCGGCGTCGTCGGCTCGACAGTCGGTTCCGCAGCCGGGGTCAGCTCCCTGTCCTGTTGTTGGACCTCGCCGGGGGCGCTGCTGGCGGGGGGCGGCGCAGTCACCGGTCGGTTGCGTTCAGGCGCAGGCAAAGGTGCCGGCGTGCTGGCAGGCGGTGGCGAAGCGGCGGGACGGGTCAGCGGGGCATCTATGTCCACCGGGCCCTGCAGGCTATTGTCAGGGGAGGGGTTGCCCGGTCCGGGAGGCAGCGAATAGCTGTCCACCGATCGCCGATTTTGCGGGATCGGCGACAGTTCGTCGCCGGGCACTTGCGCCATGGCCGTCGTGTTCGGCAACAGGCCGAAAACTGCCCCGGCCAACACCGTCGTGACCCATTTGTTCATGATGATTCGAGAAACAGCCCTGTCCTTGTACATGTCCCGATCCAGATGCCGCCGGGACGACTGAACCGGCCGTGAATATAGAGGAGTGATGACATGAAGCGCCCCCTGTATTAGACGATCTGCATGACCGACAAACCGAAACCTTCGAACGCGCCAAAATTTCTGGGCAAGACGAGTGCCATGCCCGCTTCCCCCGAAGAGGCGATACTTGATTATGTGCCCAATCCACGCACCGGGGACCTCTATCTTGCGCGCTTTGCGGTACCGGAATTCACCTCGCTATGCCCGGTAACGGGCCAGCCCGATTTTGCCCATCTGGTCATCGACTATGCGCCGGACCAGACCATTGTCGAATCCAAATCACTGAAGCTGTTCCTGGGTTCGTTTCGCGATCACGCTGCTTTCCACGAAGATTGCACGGTCGGAATCGGCAGGCGCCTGTTCGATGAAATGCGACCGAAATGGCTGCGCATTGGCGGCTACTGGTATCCACGCGGTGGAATTCCGATAGATGTTTTCTGGCAGTCGGGCGACCCACCTGCTGGCTTATGGGTGCCGGAACAAGGAGTTGCTCCCTATCGCGGCCGGGGTTGAACCGAATGGACCCTGGCTAAAACCGGATTTGACATTGCAACGTCACAAACAAACCCTAGTATAGTCTTATGGGTCAACAACATCAGCACAGCATTGCCATCGCGGCATCCGATATCGATTTCATGGGTCATGTAAATAATGCCAATTATCTCACCTGGGTGCAGGACGCGGTCATTGCTCACTGGCAGAAAATTGCGCCCTCCGACGCCGTGGCAAGCCATTTGTGGGTCGCGATCAAGCACGAGATCACCTATCGCAAGCCGGCGTTTCTGAACGACGATGTGATCGCCGAGGTATTGCTCGAAAAAGTCCATGGCGCCCGGGCCTTTTACAGCACCGTCATCCGGCGAGGCGAGGAAGTGCTGGCCGAGGTACAGTCGAGCTGGTGCTGCGTTGATGCGGACACGCTGCGGCCGACCCGTCTGGCGAAAGATATTGTCGCAAGGTTCTTCGGTTAGGAATCGCTCCCGAATCCGACCCTGAAGCGGGTCTTGAATCTCCATATCCTCTCAAATTGTGGGCCGGTGATTGGTTTTCTGCGCAGCGGCGGGGATTGCTGGCAAAGTGGAATGCTTTACACCGGCGGGCTGCCCCGAACCTGTCGCAGGATCGGTAACCACCATAAATGATCAGGTCCGGTGTAGGAAAGGGCTATCGAGGCAATCGGCCGAGGCTAGGAGACGGCCGATTGGGACCCGGCAATATCCGCTGACCGGCACACTGCTAGCGCATCAGGCCCCCGATCAGGTTGCGGACGAATCGCCCGGCCACCGGCCCGGCGAGATCGGTAACCACCGAACCGACCGCGGAGGTCACGCCGGTTTGCACCGGATTGGCCCGCGACTTCTTGCCCAGCATCGTGGAGGCCGCCATGCCGGCGGCGGATCCGGCAGCGACCTTTGCGCCGCGGCTGAAGGCCTTTTCCCAGATGCTCTTGCTCTTCCGGGGCTGTTTGCGGACTTCCTCTTCACCCATTTCTTCCACCTCCGCCGCGGTGGACGTGGCATCCAGGATTTTCTGCGCTAGTATTTCTTCGGCGCTGTGCCGGTCCACCGCTTGCGCATATTTGCCTTCATAGGGAGAAATGGAATTGATGATGGCGCGTTCCTTTGCCGTCACCGGCCCCAGACGCGACCGGGGCGGCTTGATCAGGGTCCGCTGGACGATCGAGGGTGCCCCGTCTTCGAGCAAAGTGGACACAAGCGCCTCTCCCACGCGCAACTCGGTGATGGCCTGCTCGACATCCAGATCCGGATTGATGCGGAACGTGTCGGCTGCGGCCTTGATTGCCTTCTGGTCGCGCGGCGTGAAGGCGCGCAGCGCGTGCTGCACGCGGTTGCCAAGCTGGCCCGCGACCTTCTGGGGAATGTCGACCGGGTTCTGGGTCACGAAAAAGACCCCGACGCCCTTGGACCGGATCAGGCGCACGACCTGTTCGATCTTGTCCTCCAGTGCCTTGGGTGCATCGTCGAACAGCAGATGGGCCTCGTCAAAGAAGAATACCAGTTTCGGTTTTTCCGGATCGCCGACCTCGGGCAGGGTTTCGAACAGTTCGGCGAGCAGCCACAGGAGGAATGTCGCGTAGAGTTTGGGACTGCGCATCAGCTGGTCGGCGGCGAGTATGTTGATATAGCCGCGGCCCTGTTCGTCGCATTTGATGAAATCGTCGATCTCCAGCGCCGGTTCGCCAAAAAACTGGCCTGCGCCCTGACTGTCCAGTTGCAGCAACTGGCGCTGGATCGTCCCGACGCTGGCCTTGGTGACATTGCCATATCTGGCGGATAGTTGCTGTGCGTTTTCCGCCGTGTAGGCGAGCATCGACTGCAGGTCGTCGAGGTTGAGCAGGAGCAACCCTTCTTCATCGGCAAAACGGAACACGATGTTGAGTACGCCTTCCTGCGTCTCGTTCAGATCCATCAGGCGAGCCAGCAGCAACGGACCCATTTCGGTAATGGTGGTGCGGATCGGATGACCCTGCTTGCCATAGAGATCCCAGAATATTGCCGGATTGTCGGAATAGGCATAATCGCTCATGCCCAGTTCCCTGGCCCGTTCTTCCAGCTTGTCGGCATGTTTGAACTGCGATGACCCGGCCATCGAAACCCCCGCCAGGTCGCCCTTTACATCGGCAACGAAGACCGGCACGCCATGGGCGGAAAAGCTTTCGGCCAGACCCTGAAGGGTGACCGTTTTGCCGGTACCGGTGGCCCCGGCGATCAGGCCGTGGCGGTTCGCTCGTGACAGATGAAGGCTCTGTCGTTCGCCGCCGCCCAGTCCCAGGAATATCTCTGTTGCGTCAGCCACCGGCGAATCCCCTCAATCGATTGATCGCCAAGCTTGACGCAAAAAAAAGACCAGCGTCAAGCGCTGGCCTTTTTCCGATACAGAAATCCAGAGGAGTTTAGCTGTCTTTCAGGCGCACCGCGACAAATTGCGGATCGCGTGCTCCGCGCCGGACTTGCAGGAGCACTGCACCCCGGTTCGAGCGCTTCGCGCTGCCTATCGCGCTGTCCAGTTCCGCCGCGCTGGTCACCGGTTGCCGATTGACACTGGTGATCAGGAAGCCGCGCCGGATACCCTTCTGGGCGGCATCGCTGTTCGGATCGACGGTGGAGACGACCACGCCTTTTTGCGTTGACGGCACACCAAGCTGCCGGGCGATGGCCGGGGTCAGATCGACAACGGACAAGCCCAGCGCGTCGGCGGTTGCCTGTGCGCTCGCGCCACCTTCATCCTGACCCTGGGCACTATCTTCTGCATCCGGATCGAAGCTATTGCTTGCCAGTTCCTCTTCTGACGGACGTTTGCCCAGTTGGGCATTGACCTTGATCGCCTTGCCGTTGCGGATCAGTTCGATCGGAACGTCGGCGCCGACTGGCAGATTGGCAACCAGATAGGACAGGGTCCGGTCCGGAGTTACCGTCTGGCCATTGACCTTGGTGATCACGTCACCTGCCTGAATGCCGGCTTTCTGTGCCGCTTCGCCGGGTTCGACCCGTTGCACGAACTCGCCGGTATTTTTTTCCAGGCCAAGCGACTCTGCCAGGTCTTCCGAAAGCGCACTGATCTGGACACCCAGATAACCCCGCTCGATACTCTGTCCTTTTTTCAGGGTTTCCACGATAGGTGCGGCAACTTCCGCCGGGATGGCAAATCCGATTCCGACATTGCCGCCGGTGGGCGAGATGATCGCGTTGTTGATACCGATGACATTGCCATTGAGATCAAACATTGGTCCGCCGCTATTGCCGCGGTTGATTGATGCGTCGGTCTGAAGGAAGCGGTCATAGGCACCGCCCTGACCGGTATTGCGGTGAATTGCGGAGAGGATGCCGGTGGTAACCGTGCCACCCAGGCCAAAGGGATTGCCAATCGCTATCACCCAGTCGCCGACGCGGGCGGAACTGCTGTCACCGAATTTGACGAAGGGCAGAGGCTTGTTGGCCTTGATCTTGAGTACCGCGATATCCGACGCCGCATCGCGACCGACCAGTTCGGCCGCATATTCGGTGCGGTCCGGCATGATCACGGTGATCGATTCGACGGTTGCGTTGCGGTTGCCCGGTGCAACCACATGATTGTTGGTGACGACATAGCCATCTGCGGAAATGATGAAGCCTGATCCCAGCGACTGTGCTTCGCGGGTCTGTTCACTGCCGCCGCCCTGCCGGTTACCGAACAGGCCGTCGAAAGGGGTGCCCGCAAATGGATTGCTGCTGACCCGGACACGCTGGGTGGTGGAGATGTTGACCACGGCTGGTTGCAGCTGCTCGGTGAGATCGGCGAAGCTCATCGGCGCGCCGGCTCGCGGCGCGACGGAGCGCATGACCGAACTGTCGTTGGCGGCGGTCTGGGCTCCGGCCGGGCCGATGCCGGCCAGGGTTGCCGCACTGCCGGCCAGAAGCATGGCTGCTGAAATTCCGTAAGCGTAACGCACTATCATTTTCCTCTCAAATTCCTGGCGGAACAATATCGGGCCATCCGCCAGTCAGTTCAACTTCTCCGAGCTATTGGCGAAATTTTGATGAACGGCTATTGAATATAGGCATATTTGTTCGCCGATCGAAATCGCGGAAATGCGCGATACTCCCGTTGCGATCTATTTGGTTATAATCAAGGCGTTTCGCAAGCCGGAAATCGCGGATTGGCCGAAAAAAATAGGCCTTTGGCAGAAAAGATGACGTCTGTAGTCGAATGCCGCCTGGGCCCCATATGCGATGCTACAAATCCAGGCGGTCGCCGGCAGTCGCCAAAGAAATTCACCGGTGTCCGGCATCAGCCAGCGCACCGGTGGAATTTCAGGCGGTTCAGTTGCCCCGGAACTGGCGCAGATATTCATTGTCCGGCGAAAGCACGAACGAACTCTGCGGATCGTCAGGACCGCCACCCTGGAAGGTTGTTTCATAGCTCTTCATGGCGCGGTAGAAATCATAGAATTCCGGATCCTTGCCAAAGCTCTCGGCATAGGTGCGCGCGGCGCTGGCATCTGCCTCGGCGCGAATGATCTGCGCCTGCTTTGCGCCTTGCGCCCGAATGGTCCGCGCTTCCTGATCACGCGCCGTGCGCATCCTTTGATAGGCGCTTTCGAGCGGTGTCCCGTCGGGCAGGTCGGCGCGCTTGATCCGTACGTCGACAATCTCCGCGCCATATTGGCGCGCCACGCGGTTTAGGCCGGCCTGGATATTGTCCATCACCTGGCCACGTTCCGGACTAAGCAGCGCGGCAAACGGCCGCTTGCCCAATTCGTTTCTCAGCGCCGAGCCCAAGATCGGCCGGAGTTCGTCCGACACGCGCGCTTCGCTGCCGGCTGCGATATACATGCGCAGCGGATCGGTGACCCGGTAGCGGGCAAAGGCATCAACCTGCAGACGAAGCTGGTCGGTCGAGAGCACCTGCTGCTGTTCCATCTCGACGTCGAGAATGCGCTTGTCGATCCACACGATCTGCTCGAAAAACGGAATCTTGGCGATCAGGCCGGCGCCGGTTTTGCCAAATGGCTCCCCCGCCTGGTAGCGGTTGACGATACGCTTGGGTTCGCCAAGCTGGACGACCACGCCCTGCCGTGTTTCGGGCACAATGACGATGGTGTTGAGCAGGACGAACAACGCTGCGAGGATGATCACGCCCAGCGCCACGGGATTTTGCAATATCCGTTTCATCATTTGCCCTCCACGGTGGTCGCCGCGGGTTGTTGCGCGCGTTTCTTCAGTTCCGGAAGCGGGAGATAGGGCGTGACTCCCCTTGCCTCGATTATCGTCTTGTCGACCTTGGACAATACACGCTCCATTGTTTCATAATACATCCGCTGTCTGGTCACGCGCGGAGCCAGCCGATATTCTTCGTAGACCTTGTCAAAGGCCGCGGATTCACCTTGCGCCTGCGCGGTCAGCTGTTGCGCATAGGCCCGGGCTTCGTTGAGATAGGTTTGCGCCGTCTGCTGGGCAGCCGACACTTCCTTGAACGCATCGTTGACCGCGGCGGGCGGATCGGCCTTCTTGATGGCGATACCGCGAATGACGACACCGGCGCCATAGGCGTCGAGCAATTGCTGCATATTCTGTTCAACCTGCTGCTCGATATCCGTCCGCTGGGAACCGATCGTGTCGTCCAGCGTGAAATTTGCCACCGCAGCCCGCATCGCGGCTTCCGCGACTTCCTTGATCGTTTCTTCCGGTTCGGCGATCTGGAAAAGGAACAGCTCTGGTGCCTTGATGTTCCAGCGTACCGAATAGGCAAGGTCGACGATATTCTGATCACCGGTCAGGATCAGCTTTTCGGAATCGCCTTCCGGGATATCGATCGTCCGGATATCCTCGACGTCAAGCTGGGTGACCTGTTCCAGCGGAGTGGGGAGCGAAAAGTGCAGGCCGGGCTGCATGGTACGCGAATAGGAACCGAGGAAGGTAACTACGCCGCGTTCCTGGGGACTGATGCGGTGGATGCTGGTCAGCAATACCCACAGAATGACAAAACCGATCAGCAGGAGCGGCCACCAGGAACGACCACCGGGACGCTTGGGAATGCCGCCGCGAAAGCCGCCGCCGGTGCCCCTCTTGAACAGTTCTTCCAAAGAACTCGCGCCGCTGCGTCCGCCGCCGGGAGACCCCCCGGGAGGGTTGCCCCACGGGTTGCGGGGGCCGCCGCCGTTGCCGTTGCCGCCGTCATTTCCGCTGTCGCCATTGTTGCCCCACGGGCCGGCCATGTTGATGATTGCGCCCAAGATCGATCCGCGGCGGGCTTCGCCGTCAATATTTTTGTCCATAGGTTCTTTATAGGTAGCACTCCGCCAGAAAAACAGTGTCAATCCGAGAAAAGTGCAACTATGTCCATCCGATGACCGATATCACATCCATCGAGGCAGCGCTGGACAGCGTCGCCAAGGGCCGTTTCAGCGCCGTAAAATTTTCCCAAGGCCGCGTCACTCTGGTACTCAATGTGGGAGGGCTGGATGTGCGCGATCGCGGACAGATCGAGATCGCCGTGAAGGGCAGGCTGCTGGAACTGGACGGCGTCGAGAAGGTCGATATCGCGATGACGGCCGAAAAGGTCGAGCGCCGTTTGATCGCCGTTGCCAGCGGCAAGGGCGGCGTCGGCAAGTCCACGCTTTCCGCCAATCTGGCGATCGCCCTGCAACGGATGGGGCGCAAGGTCGGGATGGTCGACGCCGACATATACGGCCCGTCGCAACCCCGGCTGCTGCATTGCGAGGGACGACGGCCCGAGGCAGAAGGCAAGCAGCTGATTCCGGTGTCCAATGACTATCACGTGCCGCTATTGTCGATGGGTCATCTGGCCAAGCCGGGTCAGGCGATTGCCTGGCGCGGGCCGATGGCAGGCAAGGCGCTCGAGCAGCTGGTTGATGCGCATTGGGGCGATGTCGAGGAACTGATCGTCGACATGCCGCCCGGCACTGGCGACGTGCAGCTGTCGATGATGCAGAATCACAAGCCGGTAGGCGCGGTGATCGTCTCGACACCGCAGGATCTGGCGCTGATGGACGCGACCCGCGCGGTCGACCTGTTCAACCAGGCCAAGATTCCGATCATCGGCATGGTCGAGAATATGGCGGGCTATCAATGTCCGCACTGCGGCGAGGTGAGCGATCCCTTTGGTGCCGGTGGTGCGGAGGCGGCTGCCAAGACCATGGGCATGCCCTTCCTTGGACGCATCCCGCTGGATATCGAGATTCGCAAGGCCAGCGACGGCGGCACGCCCCCGGCCTGTACCGACGATGTGCAAGGACAGGCTTTTCATGATATTGCGAAAAAGCTCGCGACATGGTTGGACAATCAATAGCCGGAAGGAAGATTTTCATGCTGCTGGAAAGCGATCAGGAAATAGCCGAACTGTTGACGTCGACGCGGCGAATAGCCCTGGTCGGTGCATCGGCGCGGTCTGAGCGGGCCAGCAACCGGATATTCAAGTTTCTGCTGGAACAGGGCTATGAGGTGATACCCGTCAATCCCGCTATTGCCGGGCAGTCCTTGCACAATGTGCTGGTCCAGGAATCGCTGGCAGATATCGAGGGCGAGATTGATATGGTCGACATATTTCGCAACAGCGCAGCCGCTGGTGATGTGGTCGACGAGGCCATCGCGATCGGTGCCAAATCGGTCTGGATGCAGCTCGGCGTCATCAACGAAGCGGCCGCTCGCCGGGCGATCGATGCCGGGCTTGACGTCGTCATGGATCGCTGCCCGAAGATCGAAATCCCCCGACTGGGCTTGCCAAAGAAGCCTCATGGCGGCTGAACCCAACACAGAGCCCCCCGAACATTCATCCGGCGGACCGAATCGCCGCCATTTTTTGATCGGAAGCGGTGCATTGGGCGGCCTGGTGGTCGCCTGGGCCTTCTGGCCCCGTAGCTATGAGCCGAATGTTGCCGCAACGGACACTGAGCAAATCTTCGGTGCCTATCTGAAAATATCGGACAACGGGCAGGTCACCGTGGTCGTGCCGCAAAGCGAAATGGGGCAGGGCGTCTATACCGTCCTGCCGCAAATCCTGGCGGACGAACTGGGCGCAGACTGGCGGACGGTTGCGGTTGAGCCAGCGCCGATCAATCCGCTGTACAGCAATGATTTGCTGGCGGAACAATGGGCGGAATTGCTGATGCCGGCGGACAGCGAGAAGCTTGCCGAAAATGCTGCCGTGCGCTGGGTTGCGCAGAAAATGGCGCCCCGAGAACAGTTCATGGTGACCGCCGATTCGACCTCGATCCCGGCCTTTGCCGAAAGTTTCCGGGAAGCCGGGGGCGCCGCGCGGATTTTGCTGACCAAGGCGGCTGCTGCCCGATGGAATGTGGCCTGGGAAAGCTGCACCGTCGACAATGGCATCATTTCCCATGGCAATCGCAAATTACGGTTTGGCGAACTGGTTCGCGATGCCGTCAACCAGGACTTGCCTGACCCAGTGCCGCTCCGGCCGGCCGGCACTGGTCAGCTGATCGGGAAGGATGTGCCGCGTCTCGATCTGCCCAGCAAACTCGATGGTTCCGCCAATTTTGCTGGCGACATCAGGCTGCCGGACATGGTGTTCGCGGCAATCCGCCAAGGGCCGATCGGGGACACGAAGCTGAAATCCTTCAACCGCCAGGGAGCCAGCAAGATCACCGGTTTCATCGATGTCGTCAACGGCGGGAAATGGATTGCGGCAGTGGCGACCAACTGGTGGGCCGCCAACCGGGCACTGGACGGGATCAGTCCTGTATTCGAAACCAGAGGGTTTCTGGCCGACAGTCTCCAGATCGATGAGGCCCTGCAAGAAGCACTGGAGGAAGGACCGGGAATCCGCTTCATTTCGCGCGGCGACACCAGCGCCGTGTTCAAAAAGGACAATCTGGTTCGGGCGCGCTACCATGCCGATGCGGCGCTGCACGCGCCGATCGAAACCCGCACGGCCACGGCCAACTACAAGGATGGCGGTCTGGAGCTGTGGATTGCTACGCAAGCGCCGGTCGCGGCGGCGCAGGCGGCGGCAAAAACGCTGAATATCGGCAGGGACCGGGTGACTCTCTACCCGATGCTGAGCGGCGGCTCGTTTGATCGCAATCTGGACAATGCCATTGCCGGCCAGGTTGCTGTGATTGCGAAACAAATGGGACGGCCGGTACAGCTGGTCTGGTCGCGTGCCGAAGAATTGATGCACGATCACTACCGGGCGCCAAGCCAGGCGCGGCTGGATGCGGCGATGGCGAAGGCAGGCCGGGTGGAGGCGTTGCAGATCAAGATCGCCGCTCCGCCCTCTGCGCGCGAGCAGGCAAAACGCCTGTTCGATGGCATGGACAATGTGGAAGCAATGCGTTCGGGTATCGGCGAAGCGGATATCAAGGCGGTAGCCGGTCTCGATGTGCCCTATGATATTCCCCATCTTACGGTCGATCATCATAGCGCCTTTGTCGGCGTGCCCACCGGCAACTGGCGCAGCAATGCCCACAGCAGCAACGTCTTCTATCTCGAATCCTTCATCGACGAGCTGGCGGCAAAGGCCGGTATCGAACCTCTGTCCTTTCGCATGCAGATGCTGAACAACCAGCCCCGGCTGGCCCGGTGCCTGAGCGGCGTCGCCGCGATGGCCGGATGGGACGGGGGGCTGGATGGCAGTGGTCAGGGCCTCGCCTGTCACAGCATGCGCGGGGGTCATATTGCCATCATCGCGAGCGCGAGCCGCGGCGGCTCCGGTCTGGAGGTTCGCCGCATTTCGGCGACGGTCGACATCGGCCGGATCATTCATCCCGATATCGCCCGGCAGCAGATCGAAGGCGGTATTGTCTTCGGCCTGGCGATGGCGCTGGGCAGCGCGACCCGATTTGACAATGGACTGCCGACGGCAAAGCGGCTACGCGATCTTTCCTTGCCGCGACTGGCCGAAATTCCTCCGATCCAGATCGAATTTATCAGAAGCGAGGAAGCGCCGGTGGGCTACGAGGAGCTCGGCGTACCGGCGGTTGCACCTGCTGTAGCCAATGCATTATTCTCGGCAACCGGCATGCGGCTCCGGCAATTGCCGCTTTTCGGGGAAGTATCATAAGCCATGCGTGAAACGGGGCCCTTGCCAAAAGATCATCCGCCAGTTGCGGCCAAGAAAATCGGCCTGTTGCTGGTCAATCTCGGTACGCCCGACGCGCCGGACAGGCGAGCCGTCAAACGCTATCTCAAGGAGTTTCTGTCGGACAAGCGAGTGGTCGAGCTGCCCTCGATCCTCTGGCAACCGATTTTGCGCGGGATAATCTTGAATACGCGACCGGCAAAATCTGCAGAAGCGTATAAGCTGGTCTGGACCGATGACGGGTCGCCGCTCGCCTTTTACACCCGCCGGCAGGCCGAACAGCTTGCCAGCCGACTGGACGGGGTGATGGTCGACTGGGCGATGCGCTACGGCAATCCGAGTATCGCTAGCCGGTTGACCAAGATGAAGGCCGCGGGCTGTGATCGGATATTGATCGCGCCGCTCTACCCGCAATATAGCGGTGCCACCACAGCGAGCGTCCACGATGCGGTGTTCGGCGCGATTGCGGGCATGCGCTGGCAACCGGCGATCCGGCTGCTGCCGGCCTATCATGATGACCCGGCCTATATTGAGGCGCTGGCAACCAGCCTCGAGCGGGATATTGCCTCGCTCGACTTTGCACCGGATGCGATTGTCGCGAGTTTCCACGGCATGCCGCAGCGCACGCTGGAAATGGGCGACCCCTATCATTGCCACTGTCAGAAAACAGCCCGCCTGCTATCGGACAAAATGGGCAGGGAACTGGTCGTGGCATTTCAGTCGCGCTTTGGCCGGGCAAAATGGCTCGGACCGCCGACCGATGAGGTGCTGGAGTCGCTGCCGGGACAGGGAAAGAAGAATATCGCGATCTTTGCGCCCGGTTTTTCCAGCGATTGCCTGGAGACCTGCGAGGAACTGGCGATCAGGGGCAAGGAGCAGTTTGAGGCCGGTGGCGGAGAAAATTTTGCCTATTTGCCCTGCCTGAACGACAGCGATGCCAGCATCGACATGCTGGAAGGGCTGATGCGGCGGGAATTGTCGGGATGGCTCTAGAGAAAGCAGAAATCTTCCATCCGCCGGTGAAGCGCAGCATCACGATTGCCGGACACCAGACATCGGTTTCGCTGGAACCATTATTCTGGGATATGCTGAAAGCGGCGTCCGACCGCCGCGACCTGCCGGTCAACGCGCTGGTTGCACAGATCGACGTCGAACGGATCGCAGCAACAGAGCCGCCCGGCCTCGCTACCGCCATCCGCTTGTGGCTGACCAATGATCTGCTTGGAAAAAGCATCCAAGCCGACTAAGGGACGCCGATGAACGCGACACTTCTCGTTATGGCAGGTGGTGCAATTGGCGCTGCAGCGCGCTATCATCTGGGTCGACTGGTATTTCTCCTCGGTGGCATGGGCTTTCCCTACGGGACCTTGCTGGTCAATGTCAGCGGTGGCTATCTGATGGGGATACTGGTCGCTGTGCTGGCCCGCAGCGATTTTATCGATGAGCCCTGGAGGCTGCTGCTTGGCGTGGGTCTGCTTGGCGGTTTTACAACTTTTTCGACCTTCAGTTTGGAAGTTTACAATATGATCGAGCGAAGCGAATGGGGCGCGGCAACCGGTTACGCATTGCTCTCTGTAATCGGTTCGGTACTGGCGCTGGTCGCCGGTCTGATGACGGTCAGGACGCTGGCATGAGCGGCTTTGACCCCACGGCCGAAAGCGGTTCCGAAGAGGAAGAGCCCCAGGGCTCGGCCAAGGAACAGAAACAGGCGCTGAAGACGCTCGACGTCCGGCAGTTCACGATTTCTGCCGATGATGACGATATCCGGGTCGATCGCTGGTTCAAGCGGCATATGGAAGATGTGCCGTTCAACATCGTTTCGCGCTGGGCGCGGACCGGTCAGTTGCGGGTCGATGGCAAGCGCGTGGCGCCGGGTGACCGGCTCCAGTCGGGACAGATATTGCGCGTGCCGCCGCAGGAAATCGAACGGCCGGGGCGCGTCGCGAAAGCCAAGACGGATCTGTCGCAGGACCAGATCGACTTTGCCCGGGAACTGGTCATTCACAAGGACAAGGCGGCCCTGGTGGTCAACAAGCCGCCCGGTCTGGCGACGCAGGGTGGCAGCAAGACCACGACCCATCTCGACGGCCTGCTCGATGCCCTGACCTTTGACGCCAAGTCCCGGCCCAAGCTGGTCCACCGGCTGGACAAGGATACCAGCGGCGTGATCCTGCTAGCGCGGACACCGGGGGCCGCAGCCTTTTTCTCCAAGCGCTTCTCCGGTCGCGATGTGCGCAAGGTCTACTGGGCGATCGTCATGGGCGTGCCGGAAATCGCCGATGGCGTGATTGACCTGCCGCTGTCAAAACAGCCAGGCTCCGGCGGCGAGAAAATGCATGTCGACGAGGAAAACGGACAGTCGGCCAAGTCGCGCTACCGGATCATCGAACGGGCAGGCAATCGCGCCTGCTGGGTTGAACTGCAGCCCCATACCGGCCGCACGCATCAGCTGCGCGTGCACATGGCGGCGATCGGCCATCCGATTGTCGGAGACGGAAAATATGGCGGCAAGGACGCATTCCTGACCGGATCGATCAGCCGTAAGATGCATCTGCACGCGCGGCGGCTGCGGATCGAACATCCCGACGGTCACAATCTCGATGTGACCGCCGACCTGCCCACCCATTTCGCCGAGACGATCGACAATCTCGGCCTCGACCTGCTCCTCGGCGACCTGCCGCTCGACGAGAAAAAGCCGGGCGGCAAGATGGTGCGCAAGCAGCAGGCCAAGGCGCATGCCAAGATGATCCGCAAGGACAAGCGCGGCGAGCGCCGCGGTCGCGGCGAGAATGATGGCAAGCCGGTCAAGGCGGGCAAGCCGACCAAGCGCGAACGCCCAAATGCCGGCAAGGCGACCCACAAGAAAAACATGCCGCACAAGGCCAAGGTCAAGCAGGCATTGCGCAAGAAGCCCAAATAATATGCATCCCGATCCCGCCTTCCGCT